>ERZ772977.878-NODE-878-length-17144-cov-4.221136_pt1 | contig 17144 bp, 12 predicted proteins | sample MGYA00511131_ERZ772977 | MGnify/ENA primary metagenome ERZ772977 (study PRJEB29015, sample SAMEA2737935) | human oral metagenome | biome: human oral; feature: human-associated habitat; material: dental | place: China | collected 2151 ...
GTCGCGATGGGCGGATCCACCAACACCGTCCTGCACCTGCTGGCCGCCGCCCAGGAGGCCGGGGTGGACTTCGACCAGGACGATATCGACGCCATTTCCCGCGTCACCCCCTGTCTGTCGAAGGTCGCGCCCAACTCGGAGCGCTATTTCATGGAGGACGTCCACCGCGCGGGCGGCATCCCCGCCATCCTCGGGGAACTGTGCCGCGGCGGGAAACTCGACGAGGACGTCCACGCCATTCACTCGCCGTCGCTGGAGCGCTGGCTGGCGGACTGGGACATTCGCGGCGGCAGCGCGACCGAGGAAGCCGTCGAGCTTTTCCACGCCGCCCCGGGCGGGGTGCGCACCACCGTACCGTTCAGCTCCACCAACCGGTGGGAATCCCTCGACCTGGACTCCGAGAATGGCTGTATCCGCTCCGTCGAACATCCTTACACCGCCGACGGCGGCCTGGCGGTGCTGAGGGGCAACCTCGCCCCCGACGGCGCCATCGTCAAGACCGCGGGCGTGCCCGAACACCAGTGGGAGTTCACCGGCACCGCCTTCGTCACCGAATCACAGGAGGAGGCAGTCGAATCCATCCTCGGCAGGAGGATCAAGGAGGGAGACGTCGTGATCGTTCGCTACGAAGGTCCCAAGGGTGGTCCCGGGATGCAGGAAATGCTCTACCCGACCTCCTACCTGAAAGGGCTGGGTCTGGGACCGAAATGCGCGTTGATCACCGACGGCAGGTTCTCCGGCGGCTCCTCCGGGCTGTCGGTCGGGCACGTCTCGCCGGAGGCGGCGTCCGGGGGGCCGATCGCGCTGGTGCGCACCGGCGACGAGATCACCATCTCCATTCCCAACCGGTCGATCATGCTGAATGTGCCCGATGAGGAACTGGCGGCCCGCCGTTCCGAGCTGGAGGCCGGCAACGGTTACCGTCCCGCCACCCGGCAGCGGCAGGTTTCGACCGCGTTGAAAATCTACGGCTCCTTGGCGCAGTCGGCGGACAAGGGGGCGTCGCGGCGTTTCGACGGTTGACCGCCGCGGCCGCGTCCGAGCAGGAAGAAGCTGGCCACCGCCGCGGCAATCACGGTGAGCCCCGTGATTGTCATCGCGGGGCTGTGTTCCCACGCCATGGACAGGAGCACGAGGCTGATCATTCCGCCCGTGCCCCAGATGAACGCCCAGACGGTGCAGCCAACGATCACGGCCGGCAGATAAAGGCGCATCGGCATCCGAGCGACACCCGCGGCCAGGTTGACCATGGTCTGCAGACCGACGACGAGGAAGCTCAGGGTGATCGCGGGTGGGCCCCAGCAGTTCAGCCAAGAGCTTCCCACCCGGTAGGGGCGGGTTTCCAGCACCCGTCGCCAGCGGGTGTGGCTCGTGCCCGCGACGATGCCGCGTCCGATCCAGTAGGTGCCGTTGGAACGGATCATGACGATGCAGAAGAGAGCCAGGATCGTCAGCCCGTAGGGCAGGTTCCAGTCCTGTGGGTGCATCGAAATTCTCTCGGGTCGGGAAGCAGCAGCTTAGGTTATCCTGAGCTCAGGAACCAGTGGTGGGTTCTGCCCGCCCCCAAATGCGCAGGGGCAATGCCGGTGCCGTGGCTGGGCGGTGACCCCGAACGGGGGTTGCGGGAATGCTCGGGCACTCCGCCGGAGCGGCCCCCGTTTTCGGTTTGCTAGGTTGAGTCCGGGAGGTGGGGCTGCATGGCTGACATTGAAGATTTTGATCTGGACAAGACCACCAGGCAGGCATGGGACGAGTTCACCGAGAGGCTCGCCGACGTGCTGTCCGTGATGGACGCCAGCGCCGACCTGACCATTTCCGCGGTCAACGGCGAAGAGACCCGCGAGACCCCACCCACAGTGCGTTTCTCGGCCGTGGAGCCGGGGGTGGTCGAGGCCACCCTGGTCGGCGTCGACTCACCGCGGCTCACGGAACTGGGTTGGACCTCCTCCCCCCGGGGGTTCACCGCCCGCAGGGACCAGGAGGAGGCCACCGAACTGGCGAACCTCACCACCGCCACCATGACCGAAGTGGTGGGTGTGCTGCACCCGATCTTCCTGGAACCCGATCAGCTGGCCGAGCTGCTGACCGCCAGGGAGAGCAACCCGGTCAAACCCACCCCCGGGCCCTACGGCGTGGTGCTTCCCACCAGCCAGGCGCAACTCGACGCCATCGTCGATGCGGAACTGGAACAGATGTTCGGGCATCCCGCGCTGCGAAACGCGGCGGGCGAGGTGGCCATCCGGGTCGGTTCCACCATGGTTTTCTGCCGCTCCACCCCGGACTTCGAGGAGCTGGTCCTGTTCGCGGTTCTCGTGCACGACGTGAACGGGCGTTCCCGGGCCTGCGAGGTGCTCAACGACCTGAACGTGGAGTCCCGTTACTGCCGGTTCGCCCTGCACCGCGACCGGGTGTTCGTGCAGGTCTCGGTGCCCGCCCAGCCGTTCGTTCCCCGGCATCTTCGGCAGGCCCTCGAATCCATCTCCCACGTCGCCGACGGCATCGACGACGACCTGGCCCACAAACTGGGCGGACGCACCACCTTCCCCACCACTGGCTGAGCGGGTCCAGCCACTAGAGTTCTCCCATGACCGAGGTCACATACTTCGAGCGGCTGGACGCCTCTGAGTGCCTGCGGCTGCTCAGGGGTGGGGAAATTGGGCGTGTGGTCTGGCAGGACGACGATGGACTGAGTGTGCTTCCCGTGAACTACCGGGTCATCGGCGACTCGGTGGTGTTCCAGACCAATGCCGCCTCCACGCTGGCGCGCCTGGCGGAACCCACGAGGGTCGCGTTCCAGGTGGACGAAGTCGACCACGCCACCGCTATCGGCTGGTCGGTGCTGGTCCGGGGAACGAGCGGGGCCCGGGACGCGGGCGATGTCGTCAGTTTCCTGCCGCAGGACCCTGCCATCGGAGTGGCGGTGAGGATCGAAGAGGTGACGGGCCGGGTGATTTCCGGCAATCCCGTTCCCCGGAGTTGAGGAGGAAGACATGGAGGAGCGCAAGCTCGTGGTGGTGGGCGTCGACGGCAGCGAGGACGGGCTGCGTGCCGTCAAGTACGGTGCCAGTTTCGCGGCCGAGATCGGCGGCGAGCTGCTGCTGGTGCACGCCGTCGACGACGCCATGCTGGCCGGGGCGTGGGGCGTGGTCTACGACCCCGAGGTGCTGCAGAACGCGGGGGTCAGCGCCAACGAGGCGGCGGCCGCCAGGGCCCGGGAGATCGGTCTGCCGGAGGAACGCATCCGCACCGAGGTTGTCCTCGGGTCACCCGGCGGGGTGCTGGGGAGGCTCAGCGAGGTGGCGGACCTGATCGTCGTGGGCCGGCGCTCCGTCTCCGGGCTGGAGCGAATGTTCGTCGGTTCCACGAGTGTTTCGGTGGTTGCCAGCTCACGCTGCCCGGTGCTGGTGATCTCCGCCGCCGCGCACCCGCAGGACGTCGGGAACAAGAAACTGATCGGGGTCGGGCTCAACACCAGCCGGGTGAACCACTCCACCCTGGCGGCGGCCTTCGAACAGGCCCAGCTGCTCGGTGCCCGGCTCGAGATCGTCCATGCGCTGCAACCACCCATCGGGCTGTTCGGCCCGAAACTCGGGCCCGCCGACCTGGAGGAGTTGATCCGTTTCACCCGGGGCGGCATTGAGGCGATGGCATCGGAACAGACCAAGACCTTCCCCGGCGTGCCCTACGAGGTGGTCGTGGTGGCGGCCACCCCGATCAACGAGTTCGTCACCCGGTCCGAGAACTACGACCTGTTGGTGCTCGGCGCCGGCGAGGAGGCCATCCCGGGTTTCGGGCTGGGTGGCCTGTTGCGCGGCTTGATGGCCCACTCGCTGTGCCCGCTGTACATCACCCACGGTAAGTGAACCCGCAGCCGCGGCTCGCCTTCGACCCGGCGCTGCCGATCTCCGCGGAGGCGCCGGGGATCGCGTCCCTCATCCGCGACCACCAGGTGGTTGTGGTCGCCGGTGAAACCGGGTCGGGCAAGACCACCCAACTTCCGAAGATCTGCCTGCTGGCGGGCAGGGAGCGGATCGCCCACACGCAGCCGAGGCGGATCGCGGCCCGCACCGTTGCGCACCGGATTGCCGAGGAGTGCGGCACGGAGCTGGGGGAGTTCGTTGGTTATCAGGTGCGTTTCACCCGCAGGGTGAGCCGCGCCACCCGTATCAAGGTGATGACCGACGGCGTGCTGCTCAGTGAGTTGGCCCACGACCGCAACCTGGAACGCTACGACACGATCATCATCGATGAGGCCCACGAGCGCAGCCTCAACATCGACTTCCTGCTCGGTTATCTCAAACGGCTCCTGGCGCGCCGGCCGGAGCTCAGGGTGATCGTCACCTCTGCCACCATCGACACAGCCCGGTTCGCCGCCCACTTCGATGACGCGCCGGTCGTGGAGGTCTCCGGGCGCACTCATCCCGTGGAAATCCGCTACCGGCCCGTCGGTGAGGATGTCGACGAAGTGGACGCTGTCGCCGCTGCCGTCGGGGAGCTGGCGGCCACTACGTCCTCGGGGGACGTGCTGGTCTTTCTGTCCGGTGAACGGGAGATCCGCGACGCAGCAGACGCCGTGAACGCCCTGAAACTTCCGGGCTGGGAAACCCTACCCCTGTACGCAAGGCTGGCCGCGGCGGATCAGCAGAAAGTATTCCAGGCCCATTCCGGCAGGCGGGTGGTGCTGGCCACCAACGTCGCCGAGACCTCGATCACGGTGCCGGGCATCCGGTTCGTGATCGACGCCGGCACAGCGCGCATCTCCCGCTACTCGGCGCGCACCAAGGTGCAACGGTTGCCGATTGAACCGATATCGCAGGCCAGCGCCAATCAGCGGGCGGGCCGCTGCGGCCGGCTCGGCCCGGGGGTCGCGATCCGGCTCTACAGCGAGGAGGACTTCAACTCCCGCCCCGAGTTCACCGAACCGGAGATCCTGCGCACCAACTTGGCCACCGTCATCCTCCAGATGGCTCAGGCGGGGCTCGGTGAGATCGAGAACTTCCCGTTCGTGGAGGCCCCGGTCGCCTCGCAGGTCAGCGACGGCCTGCGGGTGTTGCAGGAACTGGGCGCGATCAAACCGCGCCGCCGCCACGAACGGGTGCGGCTCACCCGCACGGGGCGCCTGCTGGCGCGGATGCCCGTCGATCCCCGGCTCGGCCGGATGCTCATCGAGGGAGCCCGGAGGGGTGCGCTACGCCAGGTGCAGGTGATCGTCGCCGGACTGACGGTGCCGGACGTGCGGGAACGCCCCAGCGAACACCAACAGGCCGCCGACGAGTTGCACCGGCGTTTCACGCAACCGCCTGTCGGCGAAACCGACTCCTCCGCAAACGGAGAGCCCAGACGCCACACCGTCCACACCGGCACCCGTCCCGTCAAACAGGGCAGGGGGTCCTTGGCGGGAGGCGACTTCGAGGCCCTGCTGAACGTCTGGGAATATCTCAGGAAACGTCGCCGGGAACTTTCCGGAAGCGCGTTCCGCAGGCTGTGCCGGGCCGAATTCCTGCACTTCGTGCGGTTCCGGGAATGGGAGGACCTCGTCTCCCAGCTTCGTGAGGTGTGCAGGGAACTGGAGCTGCCCGGTGAGGGAGACGCGGCGATGGACGTCGTCCTCGACTGCCTGCTCACCGGGTTGCTGTCCAACATCGGGCTGGCCCTGCCGCCACCCCCGAAGGTGCAGGGCAGGCGCCGCCCCCTGACCGAGTACCAGGGCGCGCGGGGCGCCCGGTTCGCCATCGCGCCCGGGTCGGCGTGCTCGCGGTCCACGCCCCCGCTGGTGGTGGCCTACGAGCTGGTTGAGACCTCCCGGTTGTGGGCGCGCACCGTCGGCCCGGTGACCGGGGCGCAGATCGAACGTGCCGCCGGGGATTTGGTGACCCGCACCCTCTCCGAGCCGACGTTCTCACCTCGCAGCGCCACGGTCACCGCCAGCGAGACCGTCACCCTGTTCGGGGTGCCGATCATCTCCGGGCGCCGCACAAACTACGCGACCAGCCATCCCGAGCAGGCCCGGGAGATCTTCATCCGCACTGGTCTGGTGGAACGGGAATGGGAGACCCGCACCCCAGTGGTGATGGCGAACCGGTTCGCCTACGACGAGGCCGAAAGGCTCACCGATCGGATGCGCCGACCCGAGCTGCTGATCTCCGACCAGGCCCTCCACGACTTCTACGCCGTCCGGCTGCCCGCCGATGTGGTCTCCGGGGCAACCTTCGACAAGTATGTGAAATCCTTGGGCGATGACTCCGCACTACGGCTGACGCCCGCGGACTGCATGACCGACCCCGGGGCGCTCAGCGTCACCGACTTCCCCGACCGGTGGCAGGTAGCGGGACTGGAGTTGCCCGTCAGTTACGTCTACGACCCCGGGGCGGGACACGACGGCGTGACGATCGAGGTGCGGCTGGAACAACTCGGGGTCCTGGAACCCGAGCCCTTCACCTGGCAGGTGCCGGGGCTGCGCGAGGAGCTCGCGACCGCCCTGATCCGCAGCCTGCCCAAGAGGATCCGCACCTCCTTCGTACCCGCCCCCGACTTCGCCCGCCGCGCAGTGGCATGGCTTCGGGAGCGGGGAACGGGCGACAACACCGCCTTCCCCGAGGCACTGGGAAGGGCGCTCACCGCCCTCACGGGGGAGCGGGTGGCCCCCGGTGACTGGCGGCCCGAGGCCGTGGACTCCCACCTGCGGCCGACCTTCGTCGTGGTCGAGGGGCGCAGGGAGGTGGACCGGGGCGAGGATTTGGCGGTGTTGAAGACCCGACTCAGCGCGAAGGTGGCGTCGCGGCTGACCCGCTCCGCGGGGCGGATCGCGACGACGGGTCGCACCGACTGGGACTTCGGGAAACTGCCCCTGACACAGCGCCTCGGCGGGGGAGTTGAGGGCCATCCCTGCCTCGTGGACGAGGGAGACAGCGTCGGGGTGCAGGTGGTGGACTCGGCCGCGAAGGCAGAACGCCTCCATGCCGCGGGGGTGCGGCGCCTGCTCACGCTGGTGAATCCGTCGCCGATCCGCTGGGTGGTCTCCCACCTCGGAAACCCCGAGAAGCTGGCCCTCGGGGCGAGCCGGTACGACTCGGTTCCGGAACTGCTCCAGGACGCCTGGTTGAAGGCCTCCGACCGGTTGCTGCGGGCGATCACGGATCCGGTGCGGGTCCGTAGTAGGCAGGAGTTCTGGCGCGTCGCGGACATGGTGCGCGCCGACTGCCCCACAACCACGGGCGCCGTTGTCGGCACCGCGGCGAGGGCCCTGGCCGCTCAGGCGGTGGTGGAGCGGCGGCTCGCCGCCCTACCGGAGCATGACGAAGTGCGCGCGGACATCACCGAGCAGCTGGCCAACCTCACCTTCAAACGATTTATCTCAGCCACCCCGGATCCGTGGTTCGACCGCATCCCCGTGTGGATCGAGGCCTGCGAAACCCGGCTCGTCACCCGCGGCAGGAATCCTGCCAGGGACGAACGGAACCGCGCTGAGATCATGGAACTGGAGGCCCGCTACGGACGGTTGTGTGACGCCCAGCCCTCCGGGCCGCTGCTCGCGGACGTGGAGGAGATCGCGTTCCTGTTGGAGGAGCTCCGGGTGAGCCTGTTCGCACAGGGGACGCGTACCTTGGTGCCCGTCTCGGCGAAACGGATTTCCCAGGCCATGGGAAGGATCGGGCGATAATGGTCGGGTGCCAGCCACCACAGATGACCTGATGCAGCTCTTCGACCTTGTCGAGGTCGGCAAGGGAAAGTTCCGCGGCCCGCAACCGGATACCCAGTGGCAGCGGCTGTTCGGCGGGCAGGTGATGGCGCAGAGCCTCGTGGCCGCGATGCGAACCGTTCCCGAGAACCGGGTGGTGCACTCGCTGCACGGGTATTTCCTGCGCCCCGGCAGCCGCGAGGAGTCGCTTCGGTTCGGGGTGGAGCACGTCCGGGATGGCCGCACCTTCTCGGCGCGCCGGGTGATCCCCCGCCAGTACGACGATGTGATCTTCGATCTGGACGTCTCCTTCCAGGAACCGGAGGAGGGACTCAGCCATTCGGCCGTCCAACCCGAGTCGGTGGCCACACCCGAGGACTCCTCACCGCTGGGGCAGGTGTTGGAGGAACGGTTCGGGGCCCCGATCCGGATGCTGTCGGAGTGGGACGCCCTCGACGTGCGGCTGGCCTCCACCCCGGTGCCGAGCCAGAACGGGGGAGTGATGCGGGCCTGGGTGCGCACCCAGGACGCCATGCCGGAGGATCCGCGCCTGCATGCGGCCGTGCTCGCCTACCTGACGGATCTGCTGCTGCTCAGCGTCTCCACCGTGCAACACGAGGTGGAGTTCCTGTCCCCGAACCTGCAGACCGCCTCCATCGATCACGCGATGTGGTTCCACCGTCCGGCTCACTGCGACCGGTGGTTGCTCTACGACATGCTCTCGCCGTCGGCCTCCGGGGCCCGGGGGTTTTGCCAAGGCAGGTTGTTCCAGGACGGGAAACTGGTGGCCTCCTGCGCCCAAGAAGGGCTGATCCGGCTCGTCGGATGAGCCGGATCAGGGAAGGTGGTTAGGCGGCAGCCTGGTATTCGCGCATCTTGGCCAGGGCGAGACGCTCGATCTGGCGGACCCGTTCGGCGGTGATCCCCCAGTGCTGTCCGATGTCGGCCAGCTTGGCCTGGCGTCCGTCGAGGAGACCATAACGGCGCCGTACCACGTCGGCGGAGCGGTCGTCGAGGGCGGAGAGCATCCCATCGAGGCGGGCGCGTTCCTCCGCGTCGAGCACCACCTCGTCCGGGCCGGGGGCGGTTTCGCGAGCGATCAGGTCGCCGAGCGCGGTGTCACCGTCGGCCTCGACGGGTGCGTCGAGGGAGACGTGGTCGCGGGCGTAACGGATCAGGTCGATGACCTTCTCCTCGGCCAGGTTCAGCTCATCGGCAATCTCGCCGACCTCGGGTTCGCGGCCCAGGGCACGTTCCAGGTTGCGGCGCACCGCGGAGACCTGGTTGACCTGTTCGGCCACGTGCACGGGCAGGCGAACGATGCGGCCCTGCTGGGCTATGCCGCGGGAGATGGCCTGCCGCACCCACCAGGTTGCGTAGGTGGAGAATTTAAAACCCTTGGTGTAGTCGAACTTCTCCACGGCGCGGATCAGGCCGGTGTTGCCCTCCTGCACCAGGTCGAGCAGCGGCATCTGGGCGCGGCCATACTTGCGGGCCACGGAGACCACCAGACGCAGGTTCGCCTTGATGAATCGCTGCATGGCTTGATCGCCGAGTTCGACGAGTTGTTCCAGTTCTTCGCGAGTGGCGTCCGTCGAGGTGGTCTCGTTGCCGTCGAGGATTTCGCGGGCGAACAACCCGGCCTCTATGGCCCGGGCCAGCTGCACCTCTTCCTCGGCGCTCAGCAGAGGGGTCTTGGCTATCGCGTCCAGGTAGAGCCCCACGGCATCCTTGCCATCGATGCCGTCGGTGCTACGGGTTCGCGCAGTCGTGATCATTGGATCCGCCTTTCTGACGTCTACACCCATCAAAACGTGCCTGCCGGGTCAAAGGTTCCCGAAATTGTGACCCAATCGTTATCTCAGGGGTGCGTCAGACCGTGGTATGACGTTGGGGGCGGCTGGCCGGGTCGAGAGTGGGGAGGATCCTGTAGGGGTTGTGTTTGAGTGTCGGGGGTGCCCGTGGAAAGATGGCTTGTGACACCCCTTGACCGCAACGGGGTGTCCTGTGCCCAGATGCGAGGAGAAACCGCTGTGACCTCTGGTTCGAGCTCCGAACAGGCTCCGAAGACCACCCGTAGTCGCGCGAGGAAGACCGCCACTGCAACCGTGGAGAAGGAAACCAAGCCCGTCACGAAGCGCACCCGCGCCACGAAGGCCGCGAAATCCGAGGACAAGAAGAAGGCGACCGGAACCAGGACCAAGGCCGCGGGGAACAGGGCCGCTGCATCGAAAGCGACAGCGACCAAATCAACCCGTTCCCGGGCGAAGTCGAAGTCGGGCGTGGCAGGCAGCGAACCCACCATCGCGCAGCTCACGTCGGGGGAGATCGAAGTCGAGGTGCAGCGAGATGGCAACGACGTCGTGCTGAAGGTCGGGGGCAAGAAGCGTTCCCTCGACGAGGTCGATGACTCACAGTTCGTGGAGGAGAAGGAGGCCACCCTCGAGAAGGAACTCGTCGAGGAAGAGGGCTTTTCCCTCTCGGATCAGGACGATGCCGACGAGCCGGAGCAGCAAGTCGTATCGGCCGGCGCCACCGCTGACCCCGTCAAGGACTACCTCAAGCAGATCGGCAAGGTTGCCCTCCTCAACGCCGTCCAGGAGGTGGAGCTGGCCAAACGGATCGAGGCCGGGCTGTTCGCGGAGGAACGGATCGCGGACGTCGAGAACCCGATCGTTCCGGACGATCTTGAAGACTTCGAGTGGATCGCCAACGACGGGCGCAACGCCAAGAACCACCTCCTTGAGGCCAACCTGCGTCTCGTCGTCTCCTTGGCCAAGCGCTACACGGGCCGCGGCATGCTGTTCCTCGATCTGATCCAGGAAGGCAACCTGGGCCTGATCCGCGCCGTCGAGAAATTCGACTACACCAAGGGCTACAAGTTCTCCACCTACGCAACCTGGTGGATCAAACAGGCCATCACCCGGGCCATGGCAGATCAGGCCCGTACCATCCGCATCCCCGTCCACATGGTGGAGGTCATCAACAAACTGGCCCGTGTGCAGCGGCAGATGCTGCAGGACCTCGGGCGGGAACCAACCCCGGAGGAGCTGGCGAAGGAACTCGACATGACCCCGGAGAAGGTGGTCGAGGTCCAGAAATACGGGCGCGAACCCATCTCCCTGCACACCCCGCTCGGTGAGGACGGCGACTCCGAGTTCGGCGACCTCATCGAGGACTCCGAAGCAGTCGTGCCTGCCGACGCGGTGAACTTCACCCTGCTGCAGGAGCAGCTCAACGACGTCCTGGACACCCTCTCCGAGCGGGAAGCCGGCGTGGTTTCGATGCGCTTCGGGCTCACCGACGGCCAACCCAAAACCCTCGACGAGATCGGCAAGGTGTACGGGGTGACCCGGGAACGCATCCGCCAGATCGAGTCGAAGACCATGAGCAAGCTGCGGCACCCGTCACGTTCCCAAGTGCTTCGCGACTACCTCGACTGAGCAGCGGCCGCCAGCACGTGGGGCATGTTAAGGAGAGAACTTGCGAGAGAAGCCGCGTTCCTTCGAGGACGACACCCCGACCGTGGAGTTGCCCGCCGTCACGGCGCCGCTGCCTCCTGCGCAGCCGTTCCCCGCCCAGCAGCGGGTTCCGGCTCAACCGCCCCCGACGCAGCTGCAGCAGCGGGTGGGCGCGTGGGGAACCCCAACCGAGGTCGACGCCGTCGCCATTCCCGTTTCCGAAGGACGAACTCCGGGACCGCCGGTCGAGTCGGAGAAGGAACGCCTGCGGCGCGAGATGAACGCGTACCGGATGGCGTTCTGGGAGCGGAGGTTCGTGGCCTGCGTTCGCTGGCTGTACTCGCGGATCAGGATGGCGGTCTACATCACCGCTGTGGTGGTGTTGCCCGGACTGTTGTTCCCGTCCATCAGGGGATACCTCAACTGGGTGATGATCGCGAACCTGGCCCTGGTAGGTTTCGTCGCGGTCTCCTTGGTGGCGGGGGAGGTCACCAGCAGGAGACCGCAGTGGTCATGCATGCTCGGTGCCCTGTCCCGACTGCTGCTGGTGGGTGGTTTCGCCATAGCCTGCGGATACGTCAGCGAGGCCGATCCGTGGAAGGAGACGTTCGCCCTCCTGCTGAACTTCGCCAGGCCGGTTTGGCTGCAGATCCAATCCTTCCTGGACTACGCGTCCCTCGACCACGCCGTCTTCATGTGGCTGGGCGTGCTGCTGGTACACCGCAGTCTTGGAACTCTGTCCGAGGACGGGAGAATCCACCTGGAGGGCATGTCACGATTCGGGACCAGACCCGGCTGGAGTATGAAGAACCACTACATCGGTCCGGATCCGCGTGAGCAACAGGGCCGGGTGGATGCCCCCGTCATTTTTGCCTACCGCCGGGCGGCCATCCGGTTCTACCTCGGTCGTTTCTGGGTGTTGCTCAACAGCATCTATGTCCTCGTCCTGATGTTCCTGATCGCCTCGGCGTGACGGATCGGCTCAGTGGTCCCGGACCGCAGCCATGGCCTTCGCCACGACCTCCAGATTGCCGTCATTGAGGGCCGCGACGCACATCCGGCCCTTCTCGGTGCCGTAGACGCCGTGGTCGCGGCGCAACGCCAGCATCTGGTCCCGGGTCAGGCCCGAGTAGCTGAACATGCCGGCCTGTTGGGCGATGAAATCCATGTCCCCGACACCCTCGGCACGCAGCGCCTCGACGAGGCGGAAGCGCATCTGCTTGATGCGGTCACGCATCCGGCCGAGCTCCTGCTCCCAGGAGGCCCGCTGGGCGGGGTCGCCGAGTACGTCGGCGACGATGGCCGCGCCGTGGGTGGCGGGGTTGGAGTAGTTGGTGCGGATGCAGATCTTCACCTGCGACAGCACGCGCCTGGCCTCCTCCACGTCCCGGCAGGCAATGTGCAGGGCGCCGACGCGTTCGCCGTAGAGCCCGAACGACTTCGAGAACGAGGTCGAGACGAACACCGGCAGTCCGGCCTCCACGAAACGAGAAATCACGGCCCCATCCTCGGCCACACCTGCCCCGAAACCCTGGTAGGCCATGTCCAGGAAAGGAATCATTCCACGATCCATGATGACCCGGATCACCCGGTCCCACTGCTCGGGGTTCAGGTCGTAGCCGGTCGGGTTGTGACAGCAGGCGTGCAGCACCACGATGGTGCCCGACTTCGCAGCCTCGAGGTCCGCGATCATGCCGTCGAGGTCGACGGTCTTGGCCTTGGCGTCGTAGTAGCGGTACGCGCCGACAGCGAAACCAGCGCGGGTGAAGATCGCCTGGTGGTTCTCCCACGACGGATCCGAGATCAGGACGGGGGCGCCGGGACTCAGGGTTGCGATGAAGTCGGCGCCGACCTTCAGCGCGCCGGTACCACCGAGACTCTGCACCGTTGCGATGCGGCCTTGGGCGACGGCAGACGAATCGGCGCCGAAGGCCAGCTCTCGCGCCAGGCGGACGTAGCTCGGGAGCCCGTCAATACCGAGATAGGTATGCGGTTTCGCGGCCGCGGCCAGCCGGTCCTCGGCGGCGTGGACGCATTCCATCAACGGCAGCTGCCCGTTTTCATCGAGGTAGACGCCGATCCCGAGGTTCACCTTGGAAGTGCGCTCATCCGCCTTGAACGCCTCGGTCAATCCCAGGATCGGATCGGCGGGAGCCAGTCGGACGTTCTCGAAAACGGACATGTGTGGGCCTCTTTCTGTTCAGCGTTCCAAGATTAGCGTTTCTCGTTTCGAGGGGCCGCGGCCCTCACCAAACCGCTCGCCCGCCTTGCCCGGGTCCCTATGGCCTTCCGCAGCGCCTCGGGAGAGCCGTACAGCCGAACCCCAGACTCGGCGCGAGTGACGGCCGTGTACAGCAGCTCTCGGGTCAGCAGCGGTGAACCCGGAGGGGGCAGGATCACGCTGACCCGCTCGAACTGGCTGCCCTGTGACTTGTGAATGGTCATGGCGTGCAGTTCCTGTGCTGCTTCCAGCAGCAGTGGGTTCAGCAGTTCCGCGTGCCCGCCCCGGTCCACGGCGGCCAGCAGCCGTCCATCGCTCTCGACGATCACCGCTACATCGCCGTTGCTGACCAGATCGGAGTTGCGGTTGACGATCAACGGCTGCCCCGGGTACTGGCCGACCTCAGGTGCGTAGCCGGGCAGCGTCGTGGCCAGGTGCCTGCGCACCGCCTGCTGCCAATGCCCGGTACCGAAGGGGCCTTCCCGGTGTGCGCACAGCAACCGGTGCCGTTCCAGGGCCCGCACGGCCCGATCGCCATCACCTGCCAGCGCGGCGACCAGGGCATTGCGGGCGGTGGCCACGACGTCGGAGGCCAGCGCAGGCAGGCCGGTGAGCGGCTCGGTGCCGGTGTACGCGGTGAGCGTGCACGTTTCCGATCGTTCCAGCAGCGCCAGGCAGCCGTCCGCGTCGCCGTCGCGGATGGCGTCGGCCAGCCGGGCCACGTCGTCGAGGTTGCGGTGGCTGCCGCCGAGCCGCACCACGGCGGGACCGCCCGGGGATGTGACCAGGTCTGGGGCGGCGGAGATGTCGGCTAGCACTGCCCCCGCCTCCACGGAGGCCAGCTGGTTCGGATCGCCGATCAGAACTAGCCGGGTGGAGTCGGCCACTGCCTCCAGCAACCATGACATCAGCGTGATCGACACCATCGACGTCTCGTCCACGATCACCACGTCGAAGGGCAGTGGGTTCAGAGCGTCGTGGGTGCGTTCCGCACGGTCCGGCATCACACCGATGGTCCGGTGCAGCGTGCCCGCGGTCAGAGCGACCCGTTCCGGGTGCCGCAACCTGTCGCGCACCGCGGTCTCCAGGCGGGTAGCGGCCTTCCCGGTGGGGGCGGTCAGGGCGACGGTGATCGGTCCCCGGGCGGTCAGCGCGTCGATGATCCGGGAGACCACCGTCGTCTTGCCGGACCCGGGACCGCCCGTTATGACACTGGTGCGGGCCCGGGTGGCTGCCCGAACCGCGGCGTCCTGGGTGGGGTCGGGAACCATGCCGGGCCCGGGGGCGGGAGGTTCGGGGGAGGGCAGATCCGGCAGCATGCTGCGATGCCTGAGGCCGGCGGCTAGGTTTTGTTCCTCCGTGAAGAACCGGTCCAGGTACAGCAGACCATTGACTAGGCGGAACGGCCGCGGCCCTGTCTCCGGGCCCGCCACCGCCGGCGAGGCCGCCACCGCCGCGACCCATGCCCGTGGCTCCGGCCAGGGCAGCTCGACGGGTTCCGCCACCGATCCGTCGTCGGCTTCGCCAGGAACGATCAGCTCGGGCGCGCAGGCCAGGTCCAGGCACACCGAACCCAGGCGCAGCTCCCGCACCGTCAGGGCGAGGGCCAGCAGCACCCGGTCGTCACTCTCCCCGCAGTACGCGGCCATCCGGCGGGCCAGGTGAAAATCGGCCACGTGAATCATCCCGGCCTCGGCGAAGGTCTTCAGCAGTCCCGTGGCTGCCACGGGAACCTCCGGCCCTCTCACCGCCCACCTCCCAGCAGATCGGAGACCTCCACCACCAGCTCGGCCGGCGGGAACCACTTGAAAACCCCGCAGCGGCCACCTGCTACCACCGGGGTCCCGGGCCCGGCCATGCCCCGCACGAACAGGTAACCCACCCCGCCCAAGTGCCTTCCGGGCGAGTAATCAGGAAGCCGCCAAGCCAGGAAACGGTGCAGGGCGGCGCAGTACAGCAGCGCCTGCAACGGGTAGTGGGCCTGCATCATCGCCTCCGCCATCGCGGACGGGTGGTAGTGCTCGACGGACAGCTCCTGCTCCGGCGGGACGGGGAGCCGGTTCGTCTTGTAGTCCACCACCACGAAACTTCCCCGGGGCAGTCTCAGTACCACGTCGATCGAACCGGTCAGGAAGCCCTTCAGCGACGCGCGGGCGGCGTCGGTGGTGAGCAGCCGGGCCGGGTAGGGGGCGAGCGGATCGGAGGCGGGCAGGTGCCTGGACATTGCCTCCGCCAGGTCCGCGACCACATGGGCCGGGCCGCGATTCCCCAGGGGCAGGTCGAAGTCCAGTTCTGCCAGTCGCTCGGCGACGGGCAGGTCGGCCAGGGCGCCGTCCCACAACCCGCCCAGCGGGGTTGTGACCACCAGGCGGAGGGCGTCGGCGAGCCGCTGCGCCTGTTCCCGGCCCAGCCCGGAGGCAGGGGCCCTCGCGGCCGCCACCTGCTGCACGTGCTCCGGGTCGGTCCAATCCGCCCCTTCAAGGATTTCGTGAACGAGGGTCCCGAAACGCGCTCCGGTGGGCAGATCGTTCATGGGGGAGGGCGTGGCGGGGCCGTCGGCTTCCCCGGGGGGCAGGTCGAGTTCCTCCGGCTCGTCCGGCGCGTTCTCGTGGAGGTTCGCGGTCAGCCCGGAATAGGAGGTGCGGCGCCAGTCCTGGTCGATGTCGCGGGTGAAACGGGCGAGCCGGAGCTCCCCGGACCCCGGCCCGGGGGCGGGGTTCGGCAGGCCGGACCCCCAGGGGGGGGCGGTGACCGGGGACAGGTGCACCAGGTCCGGGTCGAAACCGAAGGCGGGGGGCAGCTTGGGATATTCGGGGCGAAGCCGCGGGACCGAGCGGTCGCGGCACAGCAGCGCCGTCAACGGCCCCGAGGACGCCCTGCGGTCCATCACGTGCCAGGCGATCGCCAGGTGTTTGGCGCGGGTGAGGCCAACGTAGAGCAGGCGGAGTTCCTCGTCGCGCGCCTGCTGCCGGGCGATGGTGGACAGCTCGTCGCGATTGCCGGGGCGGGCGCCGACGTGCAGCACCCTGCGGCCGGCCGCGTTCAGATAGGGGAAGGCGCCTCGCAGGTTCACCTCCGTGACGCTCACCTGCGGCAGCAGCACGATCGGGAACTCCAGGCCCTTCGCCGAATGCATGGTGCACACCCGCACCGCCGCCTCGTCGGAGGCCAGGCGGGTGGATGGTTCATCGCCCGGGGTGGTGGCCCGGGCGACCAGCCAGGCGTGAAGCCCGTCGAGGTCGGTGGCGTCCGACCCGAGCAGCAGCTCACCGACCCGGGTCAGGTCCGCCAGGTGGCGTTCCCCGTCCCCGAGCCGGGCCAGGTGGGGACCGAGACCCGCCAGCAGCTCGCCGACCAGCGAGGCCACCCCACCGGCCGCGAAGCACCGGGCCAGCTCGTGGACCCGTTGCGACGCGGGGGTTTCGTCGCGTCCGGCCAGCAGGTCGGTGGCGGGCAGGCCGTCGCCCTGTTCCTTCCCCAGCCGGGAGACCCGTCGTCGACCTACACGATCTGGGTCTCGCAGGAAGAGGGGCTCACCCCCCGGCAGTCCCACAGCAACGTCACGGTAACCGTCGACCCCGGCACCGGGCGGGCGACGGTCCCCTCCACGCCCGGTCGCGGGCCGACCGCTCGGACGGGCAAGTACCTATGACACCCGTACCAGCCTCTGAGTATGTGCCCGTTCCCACATCACAAGACACACTGAGATCGGGCCTTTGGTCGCAGATGACCCGCAGGTGGGGGCACAATCGGACCCGTACGGCACCGGAATGAGCCGGCGCCC
>ERZ772977.881-NODE-881-length-17069-cov-8.267636_pt1 | contig 17069 bp, 21 predicted proteins | sample MGYA00511131_ERZ772977 | MGnify/ENA primary metagenome ERZ772977 (study PRJEB29015, sample SAMEA2737935) | human oral metagenome | biome: human oral; feature: human-associated habitat; material: dental | place: China | collected 2151 ...
GCAAGGCAGACTTTTTGAAGATTTGATGTGTGAAGCAATCGCTTATAGGGAGCGAATAAAGCTTAGATGGGGAAGATTCACACTATCGGTAAAACCTATAGGTGAAGATTTGCGGTGGTTCATTCGTTATGGGAATCATTCCATTACTTTCATTAGCCATCCAGATGACGATGAATCAGATAGTGTGTACACGCAGTTTATTTTATTTATTGTTGACGTCATTGATGGAGAAGCAGATTGAACACCACACTTAAGATAATGATGAATTCAGGATACGGGAAGGAATATAAATTGTCACGCAAATTGAAGGCGGCTATCGGTTACTGGACCGATTATTTTTACTGTAAATATGAAGATAGGGTAGTATTTAAGGTTTTTGGCGAAAAAGTGGTGATCAAAGATCGCGACAATACATACTACACCATTTACTATAAGTGGCTTCAATTTGACGTGCACTTTATGGACATTTTTGAAACTCTTGATTTGATAGAGGAACTCTTGAAAGGGGTGTATAACGATGTGGAAGAATCTTAATGGCGAGTGGATTTACATGGATATGGAGATGGGAGCTGATGAACATGAGCGACAGTTGGTTGAGCAGCGCGCTGTTCGTTACGCTGGTCGTGGTTGTGCTGATGTTGGTAGGAGCCTGTCTAAGGGTGATGTGGCTGTCGGTGTGGCTGCTGGGTTGATGGCGGCTAGGGCGGTTCCGAGGATTGGGGGTTGGTTGTTGTGGATCGCGGGGATTTTGATCGTCCTCATGGTTTTCATGTGAGGTATTATGATGACACGTTACTTTATAAGGTGCATAATGTAATTCCATACAAAACCTCTTCACCAAATCATTTGGTTTACAAGGTTATGCGTTCAAGAGATAAGGTGAACGTGTGGTTAACAAGCGAAGGCATTGTTGCACAGCTAGACAATCAGGGACACAGCAAATATATTCAGTTTTCAACAGACAGTAGTGTAGTAGAAATTATTTGCACCATGCTTTCTCAGACAGGAAAACTTGTTGTGGCAGATAGCGATTCGCTTCAACCCGGATTGTTTTGATTATGCGTGTGGCTTATATAGACGGGCTTGGCAGGGAATGGCCTGCAGAGATTTATCTTGAGAAAGAGGTTTATCGTTGTTCGATTTTTCCGGGCTCAGTCGCTGTAGTTGACACTGGAACGTTTGTCCGGTATGTTTATCACCATGACGACCCAATTACAGGAGCACATATAAAAGCAGAGCAATTAACTAAAAGCAATAAAGTAAGTATCATCAACATTGCTGCAATGTTCATGCCATCACACTATTTAATGGTTAAACCCTCTGAAAGGAATTTATCATGACTGTTCTTTACACTTCTTTTTCTGACGACTTCGCCGGCCTGAAGGCTTTCTTCAACGCTCAGGCCAACGCTCTTCCTTTTAAGACTCTTCGGGGTAAGACAATTGAGATTCGGGATGTTGTTATTCTCGAGGAGGATGTTGTTGATACGTCTTCTGGGGAGCTTGAGACGCGTAAGACTGTTATTCTCGTGGATAAGTCTGGTCAGGCTTATGGGACTACTTCGGTTACTGTTTCTTCTCAGGTTCAGCGACTTATCGATGTTCTTGGGGATGTGCGCTCTTGGCCGGAGGCGGTGAAGGTTAAGGTGAGTACTGCTAAGTCTGGGAAGGATCGGGAGTACACGACGCTTGAGCTGGCGTAGTCGGATAGAATGATGGTGCCCCCTGCCCCTTAGGGGGCGGGGGGTATTGTTATGGTGAAGAGTCGTTGGGGTAAGCATTATCGAGCGTTTAAGCGAGCTAGTCGGTATGTTAGGAATACGGCTAGTACGATTAATGCGTTTTTGTCTGGTGGGAATTTGGGTCTGCCTGATACGCTGTCACAGGAGACAGCGTCGGTTAAGACCGGATCTATTAAGGCTGTAAGGAATCGTGAGCATCTCAATGAGCTCGATATTGCGAGAGGTCTTTTGCAGGTTGAGCGTGATCGTGCGATTCGTAAGATGTATAAGATGGCAACATCGGTTGACGGAGCGGATATTAGGGGATCGAAGTATGATCCACTGGGTAAATCAGCTGTTGGTAGAGTTACTCTCAAGAATGCACGAAAAGAACTTGAACGGCTTAGTGAATTTAATAATAGCAGTAGTGTCTGGTATCATACTGACCGCAAGGGTAACATCATTTCTGACAAGGATGTTCGTAGATACCGTGATGCCGTTCGTAGATACAATGCTGATATCGATGCTTATGAACGCAGTGTGAGTGGTACAAAGATTCCTTTTCTTGGTGACGCTACGGTAGGTGATTGGATTAGAGATTTTCGTCCGAAAAAGACTTATTTGCATGGCGGTTCTAGTTATGCGCTCGAGAGAATGAATCCTGATAAGCGAACTTCGTCTTTTGAGTCAGCGGAGGCCATGCGCGCCAAAACTGAGAAGGTTTTGCATGGGCTTACGGTTAAGGGTAAGCGGGAGAAGTTGACGGCGGCTAAGCAGCAGATTGCTGCTATGCTTGATATTATTGGTGATCCTGAGCTTTATGATGTTCTTACTGATATTCCGGATGATGTTCTATGGTTAATGTGGACCGTGAACGACCATTTTGCCAATCAACTTTCTCTTATGTATGAGGCAGCTAAAGAGGGATATTATGATCGCAAGAATGCGGGACAGGATTTGTATTATGATGACGTTGAGGATGCTAATGTGGAAATCAAATCTCTTTTGAAAGAAATTAAGTCTATTAAGATTAGGCCGGAGGATGATTTTAGTGGTTCGCCAATCAATAAGCGAAACCGCCGCCGCCGGGGTCGTAAGGGTTAGAAAGTCTCATAAGAAATTACCTAATTATGTTGCAGATTTTGAGACTACGACCGATGAGAATGATTGTAGGGTTTGGTCTTGGGGTTTGATTAGAGTTGGTAAGCTAGATGATTATGTTGACGGGGTTTCTCTTGAAGGATTTTTGGATTGCGTTTCTCAGCGTGCGTCTCATGTGTATTTTCATAATCTTGCTTTTGATGGTGTGTTTATCATCGATTGGCTTCTTAAGAATGGTTATGTGTGGGTAAAAGAGAATCCTGGTTTCAGGGAATTCACTTCCCTTATTTCTAGGATGGGGAAATTTTATTCTATATCTGTCGTTTTCGACACTGGTTACAGGGTGGAATTTCGTGACTCTTATAAGAAATTGCCGATGTCGGTTGCGGCGATTGCGAAAGCTTTTAACCTACACGATCAGAAACTTAAAATTGATTACAACAAACCACGTCCTATCGGGTATATTCCTACCGAGCAAGAGAAAAGGTATCAAAGAAATGACGTTGCTATTATCGCTCAGGCGCTTGAAATTCAATTTCAGGAGAAGATGACGAAGCTTACCGTAGGGGCTGATTCCCTGGCCACATATAAGCGAATGGTTGGGAAACAGTTTACTAGGCGCTTTCCGATTCTTTCCTCTGAGATCGATAGCGAGGTTCGTAAAGCTTATCGGGGAGGCTTCACATATACTAATCCTAGATTTTCTCGTAGAATTGTTGGTCCAGGCTCTGTTTATGATGTTAATTCTCTGTATCCTTCGGTCATGAGATATTGTTTATTGCCATATGGTGAGCCTGTCTATCGTGAGGGAGCACCTTCAGGCGACTACCCTCTTTATATTTCTTCTATTACTTTTACAGCAAAGTTGAAGAAAAATCATATACCTTGCATTCAAATTAAAAAGAACCTTTCGTTCAATCCCACAGAATATATATCTGAAATTAAGGAACCTACGACGGTTAACGCCACTAATGTTGATATAGAACTTTGGCAAAAACACTATCACATAAAAATTCTATCTTGGAATGGCACATTCGAGTTTAGAGGCAGTCATGGTTTCTTTGATACGTATGTTGATAAATTTATGGAAATTAAAAAGACATCCACGGGAGGACTCAGGCAAATCGCAAAACTCCATTTGAATAGTTTGTACGGCAAGTTTTCAACCAACCCTGACATTACAGGTAAACGTCCAACAATTAAAGACAATGCGGTTTCGCTAGTTTTAAATGAAACAGAAATGCGCGACCCCGTTTACACTCCTATGGGCGTTTTCATCACTGCTTACGCTCGCCAGAAAACGATTACCGCAGCACAAGATAATTTTGATAGTTTTGCATACGCCGATACCGATTCACTTCATTTAGTCGGTGTGACGGAACCGCCTAACACCCTCAACGTTGATCCAGTTGAGCTTGGCGCCTGGAAACATGAGAGCAATTTCACTAAAGCAGTGTACGTGCGCGCAAAACAATATGCCGAAGAGATTGATGGCATGTTGGACGTTCACATTGCGGGACTACCCCGTAATATTGCTTCGCAATTAACTCTGGACGACATGTTGCATGGTGGCCAATGGACTGGTAAACTTATACCAACACGAGTTCCTGGGGGAGTGGTTCTCAGGGACACAACATTTACACTTAAAGTTTGAAAGGACAACGCTATGGCACGCCCCGTTAGCACTCACAAGGTTTATCGATTCCGTATTCCGAAGGCTCTCGCGGAGGATATTGAGAATGTTCGCTGGACTCTTCGCAAGGAAACAGACGAATTGGTAGCGGAGGCAATTATTGAGTACATTGCCAATCATGCTCCCAAGCAGGCAGAGTGACTATTAACCCACCCGGGATTGTGGACCCGTGATAAGGCCCCTGGTGGAACGACCTCACAAGTTTTAATAGCACTAGCCCGCATTGGGTGATAGAATAGGCTACACAGTAATGTGTGGCCTATTCGCTTATATGGAGGAATAATGCCTAACGCTAAGGGTACAGGGAATGTTGCCGAGGACGCTAAGCGTTCTCGTGAACAGATTGAAAAGAATAAGAAAACTAAGGCACCTAAGGATCAGTTACCCGTAACTGGTGTAGATAACGACAAACTGGCTGATCCTAAATATCAGCAGGATCGGGCTCAGGAGCTCAATCGTCGTCGGTTGAGTATGTCTGATGAGCAGAAGAAGGCGGCGGGTGTCCCTAAGGTTGAGGTTTACGATCCGGGGGATAGTGATGGAGACAATAAGGCTGTTTCGCCGTCGGATAGGAATATCTATGGTGGTGACCCTAATCCTGAGAAGGACGACGAGGATCCGTTTAAGGACACGAAAGCCGCTTGGAAACACCTTACAGACGTGTTTGGCGAGAAGGTCACTGCTCTTCAAAACGAGCTCGAGGGCCGCATGGATTCCATGCTCACTCCCACGGAGCGCGAGGTGAATAACCCCTACGCAGGGGATGATGTTCCTGCGTCTAAGGAGATGACGTCGGCTGATGTTCATGAGGCTGTGAATTCGACGGCGAATGATGTTAAGTCGGTCGTTTCGGGTATTGGTGAAATTGGTGGTGCGGCTGCTGAGCTTGGGGGGACTGCCGCTAAGGATGCTGGTCGTGCTACTATTAAGGGGTTGGGGATTGATACGGACGCCGTTAATGACACTGCAAAGACCCTTTCGGGCTTGTCGGGATTGTTTTCTTCCGGCGATTCTCCGGACTCTAAGGTTCCTGACGGGAATTGGCGTCCTAAGCACATTGGCGATCTGTTTAAGTAAGGAGATTTATTATGCCTCAGCTTCGTGACGATGTTGATAATGTTGATATTTTGAACGCTATTCGTGGTGATGCGCGTTATGATTATCAGAATATGGTTCCTGAAGCCACTAAGGCGAATATTAAGGACACTGTTGCTGGAATTATGCGAGATGATATTTCGCGTAATGAGTTTCTGCGTGGTCTTGTGAATCGTATTGGTTCTACGATTGTTCGTGATATCACGTGGAAGAACCCCCTGGCTGTTTTTAAGCAGGGAATGCTTAATTTTGGTGATACTATCGAAGAGGTGCATGTTGATCTGATTAAGCCTACGGTTTATAACGAGGACCGCGATTATCTTGAGTCTGATATTTTCGGTCAAGCTCGGCCTCCAGTGTATTCCGCCTTTCACAAGATTAATCGTAAAGAGAAGTATAAGATTACGATTAATGAGAACGTTATTCGACGTGCCTTCCTTAGCGAGAATGGTTTGTCGGAGATGCTTTCCGCAATTATGGCGGTACCTGCCTCCTCGGATGAGTGGAATGAGTTCCTTGCGATGTGTTCTCTTTTCCGTGAGTATGAGAACAAGTGGGGGTTCTTCCGTCAGCAGATTCCTGACATGAATGTGCTTGTAGCGGACAAGAATTCTACGGATAGTGCTCTTAAGGGCCTGCGCATTATGGCCGATAAGATGCGTTACCCTACTCCCGCATTCAATCACTATGGTGTGCATTCTTATGCGCGCCCTGAGGACCTGGTGATTATTGCAACGCCAGAGTTTAAGGCAAACATCGATGTGACGTCCCTTGCGGCAGCATTCAATCGTGTTGACGCTAATGCGCCGTCACACATCATCACGGTACCTAACGAGTCTCTTCAGCTCGCTGATACGTCTGCGATTCTCACGACGAATGCCTTTCTTCTTATCAAGGATGTCCTACTTGAGAACCGGCACATGGCCAATCCCGAGGGGCTTTACGATAATTTCTTCCTTCACCATTGGTCTATTCTGAGCATGTCGGCGATGGTTCCTGCTGTCGCTTTTGGCACTAAGACTAGTTCTCCGATTGTTGTTCCGGCGCCGGAGACGAATAGTGAGATTCAGGCGATTGTTCTGACGAATAAGGAGGGACAGTCTCAGACGGTTATTAAGCCGGGAAGCGTTATTCAGGCTTCGATTACGTGGAAGACTCCTCCCGCTAATAAGGGGTATGCTACCGACTGGTATCTTGTCAACGCCAAGCATAAGGGCACCCAGATCGATAATGACGGCTTGTTGACCGTCGATATTGATGAGCCCGAAGCTTATCTTGAGGTTTGGGTTAGTGTCGATACTAAGGGCCCGGATGGTACTAAGCCTGTGAAGAAGAAGATTGACATTCAGATTAAGAAGTAGTATTCTTTTTCTACAGGGATCGTTTGGGTAGGCCACCCCACCACTCTTGGGAGTGGTGGGGTGGTTCGTTTAGTGATTGGATTATTTGTTTTGTCTCAGATTAACGAGCTCCCAGGAGAGACGTCGGCGGGCCTGTCGTTTGATTATTCGGTGTGGTCGCCGGGTAGTGTTGTGCGGATGGTGAATGTTCCTTTCGATAATACGTATCGGGACATTATTGATTGGAATGAGTATGGCAATCCTAAGAATTATGTGGAGTCGTTTGAGTTCTCTCAGACGATTCGTCTTGAGTCTATGACTTATCTTGCACAGGGGCGCCCCATTCGTATTCCTACCCCATTTTCCAGGGCGGTTCAGTTCAACTATTTGATGGTGACCAATCCCGGTAGGCCGTCTATTACCTTTACCGAGGATTATCGTCCCACGGTTTTCTTCTATTTCATTACTGATGTTCAGTATATTAATCCTAGTACTACGCAGCTTATTCTTCAGCTTGACGTGTGGACCACGTATTACAGTTGTGTTAAGTTTGGTCGCGCGTATCTTGAGCGCGGACATATGGGAATTGCCGCCAAAAATAGTTTTGAGGAGAATGGTCGCAAATGGTTGCAGCAGCCAGAGGGCATTGATCTTGGGGGACAGCACCTTGTGACTCGCGCTTACCGCAAGGTGCTTGGCGATATTTCCACGAAGAATTATGACGTGCTTGTAACATCAACGATTAAGCTTGATGCACCATATGGCGACAAGCAGAATCCGTCTGTTTCCATGGCCACAGGGTCTTCTCTCGAGGGATTGCCGAATGCTGTTGATATTTGGGCGACTACAGCGGACGGGTTCTTTGCGGGGATGGAGTATCTGTCATCTTATCCTTGGATTAGCCAGGGTATTGGTTCGGTGTACCTTGTTCCCAAGGGTCTTTTTAGTGATGGGAGCACTCGTTCTGTTGTTTTGGGGGGCGGCTCATGGCGCATGCCTAAATCAATTAATAATAAGAAAACCTTCTACATGACTCATGAGAATTTCCGTGATGCTTGTATGCGTATGCTTTCACCGGACTTCTATGAACTCAAAAAGTTTGTGACTTCACCTTACTGTATTTTAGAGTTCACTACCTACACGGGCAATCCCCTTGAGGTCACACCCGAGTCTATTGACTCTGAGAAGATCGGGGCGACAATGTGGGCGCACGTCGCTCCGCCTAATCCCCAGATTCTTTTCTCGATCAACTGGCACAATCACCTTGAGGGTGCTGATGTCATCGACATTGACCAGTCGACTTGGAAGGAGATCAGTGGTGAGGAATTCGATGCGACTACGGGTTATCAGAGTTTGCCTACTTTTGCTGTGCTTAATAACTCTGCGCTCAACAACCTCGCTTCAAACGCTCATACGATTGCTCAGCAGTATAACGGAGCGCGTTGGCAGCAGCAGCGCGCGCAGCGCGCGGCGACCGCGAGCCGGGATATTGCGAATGCGGGGATCGCGGCGACTCAGGCGGGGGCTGAGAACACGATGTGGGGAGCGTCAGCTAACGCTGATTCTCAGTCGCGGTATAACAACATGCGTGCGACCGTGCAGGCGGTTCAGGGTGGGATGACGGCACTCGGCGGGATCGTGGGCCTGAATGGGCAAGCTGTGGGCGCGGGGCTTGGTCAGGCGGCGACGGCGGGCGTGAATGCGATGATTTCGAATTCGCAGGCTCAGTCTCAGGCGCATATTCAGAACCAGTTGACGTCTGGGGCGTCTCAGATTTCGCAGACTCAGCAGAGGGCTGTGCGGGATACGAATTATGAACTCGCTCAGTTCTCGGCTAATGGTGATTATGAGAATGCTGTGGCTGCGATTAATGCGCAGGTTCAGGATACGCAGGTTATTCCCCCGTCGGTGATTGGGCAGACTCAGGGGACTGTTACCCCGATGACGGCATATGGTTTGCATTTGGATTGTCGTGTGAGACAAGTGTCTCGCAATGCTATGACGCGGTTGGGTGAGTATTGGCTCAGGTATGGGTATGCGATGAATACATGGGTGAGGATTAACTATCTTTCCCTCATGTCACATTTCACATATTGGAAGCTCACGGAGTGCTACCTTGAGCGAGCTGATATGCCTGAAACGTTTAAGGGAACTATTCGAGGTATTTTCGAAAAGGGCGTGACTGTGTGGAAAACCCCTGATATGATTGGTACAGCTAACGTGCGTAAGAACAGGATCGATCGGAATAAGGTGGTGTGGTTGGGTGAGCAAGCGGGCTGATTTTGTTAAGCAGGAGTTTTATAATAAGCCCGGCAATGTCGTTGGTTCGTCGTCTGAAGTTAGACAGAGCGCGCTTCAGTCAATGTATTGGAATCAGCTGCGTGGGAAGTGTATTGCGCGTTTCACGTGGGAGGGTCTTCCAAATGGGATTGATCCACGATTCATCGAGAATACGTTGATGGATAATGGATTCGCCATTTTCTATTATGACACGTTCTTCGAGATGTTCATGTGTATGCCTGCTACTCAGACAAGCATTCTGGACATTCAGGACAACCCGACAGCATTCCGGGTTACACGGAACGGTATATACTCTCGGGAGGTTAAGGCTTCTGAGTGTGTGGTTATCTGGGGTAACCAGACTCGTATTCCAGATACGCAAGTAGTCAGAATTTATTCTGAGAGGCTAGCTACGGTTGATCGTACGATTGAGATCGACTTGCTTAATGAACGTAATCCAATGATTGTTGCGTGCAGCAACGATCAGCGACACACCATCGCTAATGTGATGTCCAAGATTTACGACGGCGAGCCTGTGGTTTGGGGGACCGAGAATCTTTCCATGGAAAATCTCGCTCAAACCATCGGTGTGTTCCCGCTTAATCAGAATGCTGGTACGGGCGCGGTTTCGTCTATTAAGCATATGGAGTCGAAGACTCGTATTTGGGGTGAGGCTCTCACGATGCTGGGTATCATGAATATTGATTCCGATAAACGTGAGCGCATGGTGGTCGCTGAGGCAGGCGCCAATACCGGTCAAGTTTTGGCGTCGCGGGAACAATTCATGAAACCACGTGAACTGGCTTGCGAACAGATTAATACGATGTTTCCCGGTCTTAATGTTTCTTGTACATGGGCGATTGATGATAATGCTAACCCTAACCTTAATGACATTCTTGCTGCTGAGAACCTTGCGCAAACGGGAGGTGAGGTAGGTGGCGACGCACACGATAAGGCTTAAAGATGTTGATAGGATCACTAAGGGGCATTGGGGGTTGGATAATTATCCGATCTTCAATGAGGAGTATCGCAAGACTCTTAATGATCGCATTCGCCGCGAATTCTGGTTGAATGAGATCGGGCATGAAACCATTGACATATTCATTTGGCGTCTTGAACTCAAAATGGATTTAATCATGCCCCGCTACAACCGCATGTACCTTGCCGAGTTGGAAAACGTCGACCCCCTCGACGGCGGAATCTCTGAGAACGACACCCGCCAGTGGGGAAACAGCAACGCGCAGGGCAGTAACTCCCAGACCAGCGACGGGAAGGGCTCCACTGGGTCCCGTGGCCGTACGGTTGCCTCTGATACTCCTCAAACTCGGCTTTCCGGTGATGCTGATTATGCGTCGTCTATGAGTGATGCGACGAATGAAACGACAAATAAGTCAAATTCTTCATCGGAGTCGTCCAGCAAGAATCATAACGAATACGACAACAATCAGAGTAGTCGGTCTAAGCAGCGAGGCAGCAAAGCGCAGATGATCGCCCAATACCGCTCTACCCTGATTAATGTTGATAATTTTATTATTGAGGAGCTTCGAGAGCTCTTCCTCGGGGTATGGGACGTTGACCGGCCCTTAACTCACAGCCCAATTTACGGAGGATACTATGGCTGACATTAACGAAATTATTGGCTCCATTGATAAGGCGTTGTGGCGCGTTCGCGACAGGTCCGTCAATAACATCACGCCCTTCACGTATCGTGATGGTCTCACGTACCTTGAGGTGCTTGAGCGTATTCGCGGAGCCGTAGTTGAGTCTATTGATTACATCGGTAAGTTTGGTGTCGAGCAAGACAAGATCATTAAGGAACTTAATGAGAAGGTCTCCACGTTCATCACTGAGATGGAGAAGGTGCATGACGGGTGGAATAAGGATATTGAGGAGAAGCGCAAAAATGTGCTATCCACCATTGAGGAATTCAAGAGTAGACTAATCGCTGTAGCGTTGACGCCCACGGAATCGGATCGCTACAACCTGAATAACGCGTTTTTGGCGACTACCATGCAGGACGGCCGTACGCATTATATGGCCACGAATCTGTTGACGGAGAAGATGGAGGAGCGACTTGATGGGGTCAATTCATCTCTAACTAATTCCTTAAATACTGGCCTTGCCGATAGATACACTAAGTCTGAATCGGATAATCGTTTTGTACAAAAAGAAATCAAGCACGGTATTATTATCGGTAACTCTAACGCCACGTACCCGTGGTTCAATCGTGTCTTAACGGAACAGGGCTACGTTCCCCACAATCATGCTGTTGGCGGCGCCGCTTTCTATAAAGGGTGGAGCGGGGCGTATATTAATCAGCTGAACACCGCTAAGAATCAAGCGATTCAAGGTGGGTATATGAATAAAATTAAGTGTGTGTCTTTCGTGTGTATGCTTAACGATATTCGGCTTGGTCAGTCTATTAGTGACACTGCGGCAGAATGTGCGTCTTTCGTAAAATCTAACTGGCCTAATGCTAAAGTGATTTGCATTCCCGTTATTCTTAACAGGTCTTCCTTGAATATTTCAAAGGAAACAGGTAGGTCAGTCGTCATGCGGACCAACGAGTTCGCTGAAGCCTTTGCTGACCTAAAGCCCCTTATTTGCAATGGTTCAAAGTCTTGGTTCTGGGAGTCAGGAGATGCAGGGCATAATTGGATTAAGGGTAACGATGAGGTTCATCTCACTGATGAAGGTTATGAGCGCGCCGCCAACTATGCCCTTTCTTGGCTTAATGGTGGTGATGGGTGGCGCAACCTCGGCTGGACGAATCTAGAAAAATTCGGTGAGGACGCCAATGCGCCGATTAAATCTAGTATGAAGAATCTGTGGGTGAAACGGGAATTCGATATGGTCACTGTTAGCGGAAATTTCGCCGTCAAGGCGGAAACGCCCATCGACACCAATCTCTGGTGGTTCCCCAGTTGGGCTAGGCCCGCGGGGGAGGTCCTGTTCACCGGATTTAGCGGATTCCGTGAGTCGGCTTATTTCCGTGTGACGTCATCAGGTGTGTTCGGGAACGTCACTAAATGTGTTGCCGGTACGAACTATTTCATCGAAGCAACATATTCTGTATGGTGACTTGATCGATCCTCCTGCTACAATAGTAGCAGGAGGATCAATTTATGGCTTGGGATACGAATAATAAGAAAATTGCGATCAAAGTGATTGGCACCGTCGAGTCGTCACTTAAATATGACGCAATTAACTACAACGATCCGATTACCGTCGGGATCGCACAATGGTTCGGCTCACGCGCAATTAATCTACTTGACACAATGTTCCGTGTACACCCCGCTGACGCTCAACCACATGCCAATGGCAGACTGCGTCAGCAAATGAGACAGTGGGGCAAAGACTCCCCAAACTGGTCAACATTCTATCTAGGCCGCGATGAAGGCGACGGGTGGATTAAACCATTGCTAGCTAAAGCCGCTGCATTGCAGGATAAGCAGCTGGTAACTGATTTAGAGGGATACACGGCAACCGCAATTCAATACGGACTCGACTACAACTCCAACACCGAAGCATTCATCATGTGGGCCTGCGCCTACCACCAATCGCCGCGCGAAGCATTGCGCGTTCTTAATCGTAATGGTGGGGCGTTGACCCTGGATCAAATGTATAACGCCATTATGGCCAACGGTGTCCTAGGCCGCTACCGAAACCGCTACAACCAGGCGCTCGCCATCATCAAATCCGGCGACACATCCGGCGTCGGATCAACGGCCTTCGACGCCACCGTCACACCGGGGAATGGTGGTGTTATCACACAATACGGGAAGCAAAACATTGACATCCCCGAAGTCTCAATGATCCTCACAGCCGATGATTCCGGCATGCCGATCATTCGCACGAGCGAAGCTAATGTCTTCATGTACCCCACAGGGGGATACAACACATGGCAGGGCAAGCTTCCCAAGCGCTCCGTCCAAATGGACGTCCAAAACCAAACATTCATCGTGAACCCCGGAGGCAGCCCCGGCGGGGGTGACGGCTCCGCCGGGGCTAAAGCTGTCGAGTGGATGCGCTCTAGAATCATGAAATTCAGCTACCTGCAGGCACCCGGCAGGCTCGATCCAGACCGATCGGGGTTCAGCGATTGCAGTGGCACTATTTGGAGGGCCTATAAAGACACGTCAGGGCTCGAAGTCGGTACATGGACCGGCGACCAATACTTCCGTGGAAAAGCCGTCATTGAGCGCGGAAGCGGCAATATGAGCGATGCCCAGAAAGCCCTCTGTAAACCTGGGGACATTATTGTTATGTCTTGGGGTCGCGGGTATCCACACACGGATCACGTTGAAATGTATGTCGATAGCGGGCATACTATTGGGCACGGTGGGCCCGGTAATGGGCCACATATTAATCCTATTGGTATGCTCGGTAATGCGGTGTGGTGGACGGTTAGACGACATGGCTAAAAAGAAATTCAGCTACTACAGCTTTTCAAACGTGCTCTCCTACAGGGGCGTATTCAATATGATCATGGGCGCCCGTGGCCTTGGTAAAACGTATGGTGCCAAGAAAATCGTCATCAAAAACGCCATCAACAAGGGGCAACAATTCATATACCTTCGACGGTATAAGACGGAGCTGAAAGGTCGCGCCTCGTTCTTCTCCGACATCGCAGACGAATTTCCTGAAGAGGAATTCCGGGTAGAAGGACAATTCGCGCAGCGCAAAGTAGGGAGGCGATGGGAAACCATCGGCTACTTCATCCCTCTCTCCACTGCCCAGGCTAACAAGTCGATTGCATACCCCAAGGTGTATACCATTATTTTTGATGAGTTCATCATCGATAAAGGATCGCTTCGTTATCTGCCAGATGAAGCTAAAGTCTTCATGGACTTCTACTCCACAGTAGACCGATACCAAGACCGCGTACGCTGCCTCATGCTATCCAACGCAGTCAGCATTATGAATCCTTACTTCATCCGATTCCACATCGAACCAAAACAAGGTATTTCACGACACGCCGACGGCTTCATCGTCACCGACTTCGTAGACAGCAAGCAATTCCAGAACGAAGTCGCTCACACACGATTCGGAAGCTTCATTGTTAATTACGCTGAAGACTACGCTGACTACGCAATTAGTAACGAATTCGCCGACAACTATGACGATTACGTAATGAAAAAGAGTGGTAAAGCAAAATACATGTTCTCCCTGCGCACAGAGCAGGGAAACGTATCCATATGGGTCGACGGTGGCACATGGTTCGCACAAAAAAGACAGCCCAAAGGACCTTTGGTACAATGGGCATATAAAGTCAAAGACCTGCGAGAGGGTGAAAGGCTACTTTTATATGGAGACAAGGTATTGACTATCATGCGTACTACATATCGAAAAGGACGTCTATTCTGTGATAGTCCTGAAACGCGAAATATGTTCGCAGAAATTTTTGTACGATGATTAACATCCCAATTCAAACCATTGATGTTGCTGTAATTCTTGGTGTGACTACTCTAATTGCAATTGTCGGGCGCGCTGTGATGCGCGTCACTCGTTTTCTCGATCATCTAAATGCTATGCTAGTAGTATGGGAGGGGACTGACTCTAAACCGGGCGTCCTCGCTCGACTGGACGATATAGAAGACAAAATCGCTGATATCCAATATCACGTAAAACCCAACCACGGGAACTCTTCTATAGACGCCCAAAACCGTCAACTAGCAGAAATCATCAGCTACCTAAGGAGCAAAACGAATGGGTGAACACGAAACCCCACAGCCCCCAACATTCCTCGGAACACCACAATTCCGACTCTGGCTCTACAGCATCTTCTTCGCCATCAGCTTCGCACTCGGAGTATTCGGCACCCTAGACGGAAACAAAATCGCAGCACTCAACTTCGTCGTAAGTGCTGTACTCGGAGTAGCCGCAGGAAACGTGCCCCGCCAGGAGAAATAATGACACGCCTAGATGACTTTCTGTGGTGGTGTAATTTCTACTGTAATGGAATAGACGTTCTATACAGTCAAGAAATGCGTCAAGAAGGCTTCGACAACCCCGCATCCCCCACCTACATGGACTGCAGCTCCATGACCATCATCGCCGCACAGCAAGCCGGATACCCCACCGGCGGCGCATGGTACACAGGCGACATGGTCCCCGCATTCATCAACGCGGGCTGGGAATGCTACGACTACTCCTGGGACACCATGCAACCCGGCGACGTCGTCATCCGACCCGCCAATGCCTGGCGAGGAGGACACGTCGTCGTCATCGGCTACGAAGACACCTGCTACGAAGCGTACTCAGACGACGTCCCCACCGACGAACAAGTACGCCAAACATCAATCTACGAATTCGGAGCAGAATACATACTCCGACCCCCAGCCGACAACTACACACACACTCCCACTCCCGAACCAGAGCCCGAGCTAATCCCCACAACACTCACAGAAGGAATACTTATGTTCATCCGCGTAAGCTTCGGAGACTCCTATGGATACGCACTCATCCCCTACGGCCTCGGCGCCATGGGAATCAGCCAGGACCAGGCCGACCGCTACTACCGAGCCGGACTCCGACCCACCGAAATCAGCGCCGACGACTTCACCGCACTCGTACAGGAGAGCTGGCAACACTTCGCAGCATGCTTCGGAGGACTCGCCACCAAAACTGACGTCGCCACGCAGACCAGTGCCGTAATCGCCGCCGTCAAGGAAAACGCCACCAAGGTTGATTAACCATAGCAAAATAGCCCCAACTACAATTGTAGTTGGGGCTATTTCGTGTTGCTATAGCAAATCCTCAAGATTAATGCTTCGCGTAATCAGTGAACGAACCATAACCCATTCGTCCTCATGTACAGTTAAAGTGTGCATCAAACCACAACTAAACTCCTTAGTGATATGTGTATTTAGAGTGATTTAAAGCAATCAAGCCCTCACTCAAAATGTTAATCAACGCGTCCTCAATGGAATCGCAAACCACAATAGTGCCCGAAGACTGAAGGTAATGAGGCCACCACTCATATGTGTACTCATTGATCAAACGAAAAGCAATTGATCCGCAATAAAGAATGTTGGCTCCACCACCTTCCCCGGAAGTGTATTCTTCTTTCATGCCGTAACTACGGAGAATGCGCTTTACCTCGTTCAGATCGATCATTTTCCTTGTCTCCTTTGATCTTCGATCCATTCAATTAGCTCGAGTTGACTATAAAAATAATATGTGTGAAAAAAGTATGTAAGCACCCACCGTCTCGCTGATAATCTATGCATCGTCACGTGGTGTCTATTCATATTAAACCATATGGAATCAGGTGTAATACCATAATTCATACCTGACTTGTGAAGATAGTCAATAAACTTTTGAGAATAGGGCTTCAAAGTCATGACACGTCAGCGCAAAAAAGCTCATCCAACTCGTCGAGTAGATACTCAAGCGACCCTCGACTGATGTAAACATGCGATGTCTCAGTTTTGACAACATATTCTTGATTGATGGTGTCATAATACCAAGTGCAATAATAAATACCCTTCGTCACAGTAACAAAATGTTCATTCACACAAATCCTAGCAAAAGTCCCACGAAGCTTCTCAACAACCTCAGGAGGGCATGGCGCAGGAAAACCCTCACTACCCAAGAAAAACTCGTTACGCAAAACACTGTTAGTCGTAATCACCATCGCGAATCCAGCCAATCAATAACCTCGTGCTGAGACTTAAGCACCGCCGTATAGCCATCCTTCTTGCACCTCCAGTGCCGCAACCCAAGGCGCTGAATCACATAATCCTCCCCAGCAATCTCCACAACAAACTTATCGTTAAATTTGCTAAATAAAAACCCCATCGAATTGATGTAATTGGTGATCTGCTGTGGCATGGGA
>ERZ772977.883-NODE-883-length-17057-cov-4.205035_pt1 | contig 17057 bp, 15 predicted proteins | sample MGYA00511131_ERZ772977 | MGnify/ENA primary metagenome ERZ772977 (study PRJEB29015, sample SAMEA2737935) | human oral metagenome | biome: human oral; feature: human-associated habitat; material: dental | place: China | collected 2151 ...
TGAAGTAATCTTTTGAAGGAATACACTATTTAAAAATTTACTTAGGAGGTTTTAATGAAAAAATTTTCTTTAAAATTTATGTTATTTGCTATCTTATCTTTATTTAGTTCTTTGACTTATGCAGATGGAGTTTTTTCAAGATATTACAATACAAGTTATGATTTTTCAGTAGCTGTCCCTCTTGAAAAATATGAACAAGATACTAACGAAGGCTCAAAAATTAGTGAATTAGAATTTATCAAAAAATCTAATATTATTCCTTCAAAAGATTACTTCAAAGGACATGGAGCTTTAGCAGGAGATGGAATAGCTATAAAAAATAAAAATGGGGATACCAGTATTTTAGTTTATGGTACTTATATTCTTCATGATTTTAATGCTGAAAACTTAGCTGAAGATAAAATAAAAGAATCTTTTGATGCTGCTAATCTTGATTATAATAAATTTATAAAAAAATATTATAATGGTAAATTACCTAAGGAAATTGATGAATTAAAATTTGATTATAATAAAACATTATTTAGATTAGGAAATAGTGTAGCATATAGTACTTTTGGAAAAGATTTTTATGTTATCTCTTATATTAAAGACAACAAGGTTGAATATATAAAAGTTATAAATAATAATGATACAAATTACATAATATTTGAAGCTTCATATTTACCAAAAGATAAAAAATTTATGGATCCTATTGTAACTGAAATATCAAAAAGTATTAACCTTATAAAATAAAAAAAGCAGGATATACTTGCCCGAGTATATCCCACATAAAATTCAAACTAATAAAAATTAGTAAGTATTTTTAGATAGTAACAAAAATATGACTATCATAGCAATTAAGAATAAAGATTTTCTCAATTTTCCCACCTCCTTTTGTTAAGGATAAAGAGAAATACAGAGAAAGAGCAAATTAATTATAGCTTTGAAATTAAATTTTTTCTATGTTATAATTAATTAGCAAAAGAATAAAGGTAAAAAGAGTAACAAAACAACATCTATGCCCGTAGGTGTTGTTTTTATTTTTAATCATATTGATTTTTATTTTTTTAGTGCTATCATAGAAATATAGTTATCTTAAATATTTAGGAGGGGTTTAAATGAAAAGATTTTCTTTAAAATTTATGTTGATTTTTATTCTATCTTTATTTAGTTCTTTTACTTATGCTGACGGAGTATTTTCTAAATATTATAATGGTAGGTTTAATTATGTTATCAATGTTCCTACTACAAAATATGAAAATGGAGTTGGAGGAACTGAAAACTTAAATTTTGTTAAAAACTCTAACTTAATTCCAACTAAAAATTTCTTTAGTGCTTATGAGGGAGCTAATAGTGATGGGTTAACTATACAAGATATCAATGGAAATATTATTATTCTTGCTTATGGCTCTTATTTTCTAAATTCAGAAGAAGTCAATGGTTTGAGTAGAGAAACTATAAGAAACTCTTTTGAGTATGACAGGCTTAATTACAATCTATTTTTAAGAAAATACTATAATGGAAATTTACCTAGTAATATTGATCCTTTAAAATACGATTACAACAAAAACTTATTTATCTATGGTGAAAATGTAGCATACAATACTATTGGAAAAAATTTCTATGTTGTTTCTTATATAGAAGAAAATAAAATTGTTTACAAGAAAGTTATATACAGTAAAGATAGCAATGCCTATATAGTATTTCAAGCCTCATACCTACCAAAAGATAAAAAGTTCATGGATAAACTTGTTGTTGAAATGGTAAATAGTATTAGATACTAAAATAAAAAGTAGGTTGACTCGGCAAAGTCAACCTACATAAAACTAAAACTTAAAACTAAAAATTGAAATTAAAGTTTATAGTAATGTTTTTAGATATAAATAGTAAAAATAATATTACTAAAAATATCAGAACTTGAATTGATGTTTTTCTCATTTTTCACCTCCTATATAAAATATTGAAAGGCGGAAAATTTAGAAGCATTTTATTATAACATTGATTTTTAAAAAAGAAAATGTTATAATTAGTTACAAGATATAGTAATATATCGCTTGAATTGATGAAAAAAGAAGCTAAAATACCATTGACGGCAATCAATGGTATTTTTATTTTCCCTTAATTTTTAATAAACTATTAACACTTATATCTAAAATATGCTAAAATATCTACAGATAATTTTTAATATTATATTCAAAAATATGGGGAGGAGCTATGTTAAATTTTTATAGAAAATCTTTAGAAAAAGATGTAGAAAAATTTGTTGAAAAAATTAAGAAAGATAGTAAAAAATTAGATAAAGAAAGTCAGAAATTTATTGAGAATATTTTTCTTGAAGAAAAAGATGAACTTCACTATAGTTATGGTGTTTATTTAAAAAGTGCTTTAAAACAAGAATTATCTTCAAAGAAAGATGTTAAATTCAATGATATTTTCCCTAAAAATATCTATCCTGCAATAGAATTACTTATAGGAAAAAAATTTCTTAAAGTATTTTTGGATATTTCAAAGAATACAATAAAATATCCTTTTTCTAGAGGATATGATCGTAGAATGGTAAGAAGTTCTAGTTACTATAATCATATAAATTTTTTATTTGAATTATTTGAAGATTTAGTAGACTTAAATTTTCTAAATCTTGATATAGTTACTGTTGTAAAAGGAGAATATGACAATGATGGAATATATGGCTTATATAATCCTTATCTAATTGCCTATGAAATAGATAATAAAAATAAGGAGTTAATTGATTTAATTAAAGGTGCACTTGGTTCTCAAAAATCAAAAATAGATTTGAATTACTCTATTATGCAAGCTATATTTATTTCAAATAATAAAGAATTGCTTGAGCTAACAGGTAAGTTGCTATTAGCTGCCAAACTTCAAGAGGGAGTTAGACAAGAAATCTGTGAAAATATGGATAGAGGTTTACAAGAAAATTTTGAATATATGTTTAAAATTATCTATGATAATAATTTAATAAGATTTTCTTCTGTTAAAAGAGCCTTAGCAACTTGGACAGGTTTGACTAGAGATGAAAGTGATGATATAAGTAAATTTGGTAAAAAAGAATTAGAAATCATAAATAAATTAATAGCTAATCCAAAATATGAAGATGAACTTTTAAAAAGTGATGACAATGTTGAAGTGTATTTAGGACTTTGGAACAAGTCTACAAGAGATATAAAGTATTCTGTTGAAGCTATGGAAAAACTTTTAAAATCATCTAAATATCATATAAAATTATTAATTTCCTATTATTTAGATATTATAGAAAATAAGGACTATCAAAGAGAAATAGCTAAAAAAGTGATAAAAGAATATGGTAAGGATAATAAAAATATTATTGAGATTTTAGCTTGTTATCTTGATTTTATAATAGGTTATATTTATCCTTCTCATTTTAAAAATGATATAAAAAGTGGAAAACTAAATTCTAAAACATATTTTAAGGATAAAAAAGAAGCCTTAGAATTTTTTGATATTTTAGAAAATGCTTTCTCACTTATGAAGGAAAAATCAAAAGTTTTTGACCCTTGTATCTTCCCTTGGAATATTGAAAGTATAGATACTGAAAAAATATCAACAGTTTTATTATTTATAGCTATTTTATATCCTGATGATATACTAAAAAATAAGGTAATGGGATATATTAAGGAAATAGATACTTGGAATAGAGGGCGTTTCTTAGAGGTTCTATTTGAAAAGCCAAGTAATAAAGAACAAAGAGACTTTATAATAACTATGCTTTCAGATAGAACAAGTGCAGGAGTTACTGCCTATGAAATAGTTAAGAATAATAACTTAACTAAGGAATATCCAAGAGAAATTGAAGACTTATTAAGATTAAAAAATGCAGATACAAGAAAGAATTTAATAGACTTATTGATGAGTCAAGATAAAAAGGAGCTATTAATATCTATTGATAATCTAGTTTCTGCTAAGAATGAAAATAAAAGATTAGCAGGCTTAGATATATTAAATCTAGCTAATTCTAAGCAAAAACCTTTATATGATAAAAAAGAAGTGAAAAACTTAGTTACAAAAATATCTAGTCCTACTGATGCTGAGAAGATATTGATAGAAAATCTTTCTGATAAAAAGAAAAAAGAAAGTGAAAATACTTTAAGTAAATTATATAACACTGAATATAAGTTAGATTTACCTTATGAAATTAAGGAAGTTGATAAACTTTCTAAGACTATTAAGAAAAATAAAAAATCTGAATATATAATTGAAAATTCTTTAAATATTAAAAAGATTTTTACTAAGAGTACAGATGAATTATTTAAGATAGTTAAAAAATTAAGTGAACTATATGTAAAAAATGAAGATTATGAATATATGAGCTTTTATAATAAAGAATATGTTTTACTTAGAGATACATTCCAAATTACAAAAGATGTTAGCAATGTTCCATATAATGAAAGACAAAAATTAGCTAACTATCCTTTAGAAGATATCTGGAAAGATTTCTATAAAAAGGAAATTAAAAATTTTCCAACTTTATGGCAACTTCATACATTGCTATCAAGAGGATACAATAACAATAGTGATCCAGATACTATAAAAGAGTACCAAGATTTCTATAAAAAAATCTTAGATGTAGATATAACTGAGCTAAGAACTAAACTTAAAGAGGCTAATTTAAAATATATCTTTTCAGAAAATTACTATAATGATACAGGTTTTGTATTAGAAATTATAAGTATGCTTTACAAAGAATATTCTAAAGAAAATGAAGCTTATCTTTTTGAAATAGGAAAGATGTTTACTAGTTATGCCTTAGAAAACTTTGAAATTAAAGATATAGTTGAGAAAAGAGAAAAATATAATAAAGATATCTATTATAATGTAAATATCTATAATCGTAATTCTGGAATTTATTATCTTTTTGCCAAGGCAGTAATAGATTACCTTGATTTTTATACTGATGAAAAATCTTTTAGTGAAAGTTTTATTCTTAGATATAATTTAGATGAAAAAATTAATAAATATTGTAATGAAAATTTAAAAGATTTTGAAATTCAAGGTGCAACAAAAATTTTAGGACTTAGAAATTATGCAATAGCTATTAACTTAAAAATAGCAGAGAAAGATTTAATCTATAAATATGTTTTAGAGTTAGATAATGAGGTTGCAAAAGAAATAAATGTACATGGTTTTTCTGAATTAGATGGATTTATGAATAATTATAGAAATATTCTAGCTAAAAAAGAAGATAAAAGAATAGCAACTCTTAATCAATTTATGCTTAATGATGCTTTAAAAGTTATCTATGATGAAGGTAGAAAAATAGTTGATTATGTAGTTCAAAATGAATTGAAAAGAGGAGATAGTCCAACTATATATTCTAAGTCACTTCATAAAATATACAGAATTGAAAGTATAGATTATCTTGTTCAAATACTTCAAGCCCTAGGAAAAGAAACTTTAGATAGAACTTCTTACTATTGGGGAGGAGATGACAGTAAAAAAGCAGTACTTAGCCATTTATTAAAAGTTTGTTACCCAACAGAAAAAGATAACAGTAAGGAACTTGCTAAAAAATTAAAAGGTACTGATATTACAGAACAAAGATTAGTTGAAGTGGCAATGTATGCTTCTCAATGGTTGGAAATTATTGAAAGCTATTTAGGTTGGAAAGGACTTGTCAGTGGTTGTTACTATTTCCAAGCACATATGAGTGATGTGGATAAAAATAAAGAGGGCTTAATTGCAAAATACACTCCTATTTCTATTGATGATTTAAGAGATGGAGCCTTTGATATAGACTGGTTTAAGTCTGCATATAAAGAACTTGGAGAAAAGAAATTTGAAATGCTTTATGACAGTGCAAAATATATTTCTGATGGGGCTAAACATTCAAGAGCCAGAATGTTTGCTGATGCTGTCAATGGTAAGTTAAATTTAAAAGAAACTGAAAAGAAAATTGAAGATAAGAGAAATAAAGACTTAGTTGCTAGTTATTCTCTAATTCCACTGTTAAAAGATAAACAAAAAGATGCACTTCATCGTTACCAATTTTTACAAAAATTCTTAAAAGACAGTAAACAATTTGGTGCACAAAGAAGAGCAAGTGAGGCTAAGGCAGTTAATATTTCATTGGAAAACTTATCTCGTAATATGGGATATTCTGATGTTACTCGTTTAATTTGGAATATGGAAACAGCTTTAATCAATGAAATGAAAGAATATTTTGTACCTAAAAAACTTGATGATGTAGATGTCTATATTAAAATTGATGATTTAGGACAATCTGAAATTATCTATGAAAAAGCTGGAAAAGAATTAAAATCTCTACCAACTAAATTAAAGAAAGATAAGTATATTGAAGCTATAAAGGAAGTTCATAAGAATTTAAAAGAACAATATCGTCGTTCAAGAAAAATGCTTGAAGAAGCTATGGAAGATGGAATTGAATTTTATGGCTATGAAATAGAAAATCTTATGACTAACCCTGTTATTGCACCTATTTTAAAATCTCTTATTTTCAAAATGGGAAATGACTTAGGTTACTATGTGGATAAGAAATTAAAATCTGCTAAGAAAAAATCTGTTGCAGTTAAAGATGATAGTTTATTAAAAATTGCACATTGTTTTGACTTATTTGAAAGTGGAGAATGGGCTATTTATCAAAAAGATATCTTTGATAGAGAATTAAAACAACCTTTCAAACAAGTTTTCAGAGAACTATATGTTAAAACTGTTGATGAAAAAGGTAGAGATAAATCTCTTCGTTATGCAGGGCATCAAGTTCAACCTGCTAAGACAGTTGCACTTTTAAAAACTAGAAGATGGATAATTGATGGGCAAGAGGGCTTAGAAAAAGTTTATTATAAGGAAAATATAATTGCTAAAATCTTTGCACTTGCAGATTGGTTCTCTCCTGCTGATATAGAAGCACCTACTTTGGAAGAAGTACAATTCTTTGATAGAAAGACATTTAAACCTATTTTAATAGATGATGTACCAGATTTAATATTTACAGAAGTTATGAGAGATATTGATTTGGTGGTAAGTGTTGCACATATTGGAGATGTTGACCCTGAAGCAAGCCATTCTACTATTGAAATGAGAAAGGCTATTGTTGAATTTAACTGTAAGTTATTCAAGTTGAAAAATGTTACTTTTACTGAAAATCATGCTTTGATTAAAGGTGAAAGAGCAGAATATTCTATTCACTTAGGAAGTGGGCTTGTTCATCAAAAAGCAGGAAGTGCTATAAATGTATTACCAGTTCATTCTCAACATAGAGGTAGAGTGTTCTTACCATTTATAGATGATGACCCTAAGACAGCTGAAATTATGGCTAAGGTACTTTTATTTGCACAAGATGATAAGATTAAAGATGTATTTATTTTAGAACAAATAAAATAGATATAAAAAAGCAGGGAATACCTGCCAGAGTAGTCCCTACATAAAATCTTTACTAATAATTAAAAATTAGTAAGCATTTTTAGATAGTAATAAAAATATAACTATCAGCATTAGAATGAATAAATATTTTTTCAACTCTTTCACCTCCCTTCAAAAGAGATGTCAGAGGAAAAATAAAATGACATTCTTAATTATAACATTGTAATTAAAAAAATTCTATGGTATAATCTTCTTAAATAGAATGAGTAAATATGAAAATGGCAAAATAAAATAGCACCTATGCCAGTAGGTGCTATTTTTTATTAATTAATAAATATAAACTATCTTCTAATTTTATTAATAATCCAAAGTAAGATACAAGCTCCTACTACAGATACAAAAATACTGTGAAGATTTAAACCTGTAATTGTTTGAGCTCCAAGAAAATTAAAAACAAATCCTCCAATGAAAGCTCCTATTATACCTATTATTATATTATCTATTAACCCTGTTCTTGAATCCATTAGTCTATTAGCTATCCAACCAGATAAAGCTCCAAGTACTAACCAAGCAATAACTCCCATATTAAAACCTCCTTATATAATATTATAATTTTGTACATTATATATTAATTGTTAAAATTATGCAAATAAACTTAAAAGATTACTAGCAAGGTGGTATTTTTCAATGTTATAATATAGTAGAATAAACTTAGGAGAAGTGATATGAAAAAAATTTTATTAATACTATTATCTATATTTTTTCTTTCTTGTGGTGTAAAAAATTCTAACGATAATGAACATATTTTTTATTTGGATAATCCTACTAGTAAAAATATAGAGATAACTTTAGATGGCAAGTTATATAAGTTAAAATCAAAAACTTATGAAGTTTTAAATTTAAAAACTGGTGAACATATTGCAGAACTATCAGATGGAACAAAAGTATATTTTAAAATTTTTGCTAACTCTAGGGGAGGTATTATCAATCCAACAACTTCATCTTATGTTTTTAATTATTTTATTCCATATTCTGCACCAAATATCTTTGTTGAATGGGCTGAGCCAGAGATAAATACAATTTCTATTGATAATCTTAGCTTTACTGGTACATACAAAGTAGTAAATGACTTCATTATAGATAAAAATTATATAGGCTGGGATTTTGATATTTTTGAAGAAATTAATTTTGATAAAATTTCTCCTGAAATTGAAATTAAGCTTTTCTCTAAGATATTTAACCCCTATGAATTCTTAAAACAAGAAAATTTAGAGTATAAAGACATCAATAAAACTAAATTAAATTTAGAAATAAAAGAAGATTATTCTATACCAAATTTTGAAGATAAAAAAGTTAAAAAATATGTAGAAGAAATTATAGAGCTTGATAAGGTTTATAAAGTAGAAAATGATAAGAATGAACAAAAGAAAATACTTGAAAAATATAATACATTAGTAGATAAATATATTGATGAAGTTGGAGCTCCTGTATATATAAAAATTCTCTATTTGGATAAGGGAGTTATCATAACTAAAGTGGAATAAAAAAGAATTATACCTAGTATATCTAAGTATAATTCTTTTACTAATTAATTAAAATCCTAAGAAATTTAAAGCATCTTGATTTTTATATGTTTTTCCTTTATATTGGATTTTTAAATCATCTTTTGGAGTTATAAAATAACCATTTTTATTTTTTGTTATATTAAGTCTTGCTGTAAGAGTCGCTTTAGGCTGACCATTTAAATCATCATAAATATCTATACAATAATACCCTTGCTTTTTCTTTTGGCTTACTGCAATATAACGTTTTATAACTTGACCTTCTATTTTTTCTTCAAAACGTTGACCTATTGGTGCAAGATATGATGCTTCTCCCATATGAGCAAATGCTATATAGTTTTCTATAAGTTTTTCTACTACAAGAAACATTCCTTCTGGATAAGTTCCGACATCTGAATAGAAATCTCCTTTGTAATATCTGTCATTTCCAACTTCTTTTACATTTCTAACAAGTTTACTAGCAATTTCATTTTGTTCACTCACTACATTTGCAAATGTATCTTTTGAATTTAAAGTTAAAAAACTTGCTGATAAAACTAAAAATACAAATACTTTCTTTAAAATATTTTTTACTATCATTTAAATCACTCCTTCATTCTGTTAAATTAATTTGTTAAGTGTTACCTTATTTTATACTACTTTTTTCATTTGTCAAATAATTTTTTTTGACCTTTCCATAATAGTATTTTCTATTAATTATCAGACATAAATGTTATTTTAAGGTTGGTATAAATTGACAAATATTTAAAAAAAGAGAAAATTAAATTAATCATAAATTATAAAAGAATTTACAATAAAAAAATAGTATTTTTATAGATGTTCTTTACAATTTAAACTTATAATTTTAATTTTAAATACTGCAATATAATTTTCAAGAATATTATTAAAACTATTGAATTTTTTTCATTTAATGCTAAAATAGAATAATGGAGAGAATAAATTAAATTAAGGTGGTAAAAAATGAATAAGGTAAATATTGTTTATTATAGTTTTACAGGAAATACTTTAAGAATGGTAAAAGCATTTGAAAAAGGACTTCAAGAAGCTAATGTTCCTTTTAAATCATATAGTGTTGTCGAATTAAAAGATGATAATGAAGCTTTTGATTGTGAAATTTTGGCTTTGGCTTCTCCTGCAAACCAAACAGAAGAAATTGAAAAAAATTACTTTCAACCTTTTATGAAGAGAAATGCAGAAAAATTTAAAGATAAAAAAATTTATCTTTTTGGAACTTTTGGTTGGGGAACTGGTAAATTTATGGGGACTTGGATTAAACAAGTTGAAGAATTAGGTGCTAAAATTGTTGAGTTACCTATGGCTTGTAAAGGCAGTCCAAATTCTGAAACAAAAGAAAAATTAACTAACATGGCAAAGAAAATTGCTACTATGTAAAAAAATAGCACCCACTTTTGTGGATGCTATTTTTTTACATTATTTTACTTGTTCTCCATTTTTAAATGTTGCTTGTTGGATTACCTTTCCACTTTCATCATAAGCTTTAGCTACTCCATCTATTTGCCCATTTTTATATGGTTCTTCAATCTTGATTTTTCCACTTGGATAATATTCTTTTGCTACTCCATCCATTTGTCCATTCTTATATGGAAGTTCATATTTTACTTTTCCATTTTCATAATAATCTTTTTGTACTCCTACTTGTACATTATCTTTAAATGTTGCTTCACTTTGTAATTTTCCACTTGGATAGTATATTTTTGAAGCTCCATTCATTTTACCATCTTTAAATTCAGCTTTTCCTGCTAAAACTCCATTATCACCATAACTTTCAACTACTCCTGTATAAGGTGCTTTTTCTTGTCCAACATATACAATATTTTCTTTAACAACTGTTTCTGTTGATTTAACTACTCTTGCTGAAAATGCTAATACTGAACTTACTAAAAATAAAGCTAATAATATTTTTTTCATATTTTCCTCCTAATATTTATTTTACTTTTTGTCCATTTTTAAATATTACTTGTTCTATTACTTTTCCATTTTCATCATAAGCTTTTGCTGTTCCATCTACTTGCCCATTTTTATATGGAACTTCTGCTTTTAATTTACCATTTTCATAGTAATCTTTTTGTACTCCTACTTGTACATCATTTTTAAATGTTGCTTCACTTCCTAATTTACCATTTGGGTAGTATATTTTTGAAACTCCATCTATTTTTCCATTTTTTATAGTTTTTTCAGATTGTAAAGCTCCTGTATCATAGTAACTTTTTTCATATCCATTTTTTATTCCATTTTGATAAGTAGCTTCTACAAAAAGCTTTCCATTAGGATAAAATTCTTTTGCAGTACCTTCTGGTTTACCATTTTTATATGGAAGTTCTAATTTTACTTTACCGTCTTCAAAGTAATCTTTTTGTACTCCATCTTGTACATTATCTTTAAATGTTGCTTCACTTTGTAATTTTCCACTTGGATAATATAATTTCGATGAACCATCCATTTTACCATCTTTATAGCTAGCTTTTCCTTCTAATTTACCTTGTTCATTATATCCTTCAATTACACCAGTATAAGGAGTTTTTTCTCCTTCAACATATACTATACCCTTATCATCAGCATAAGCCTTATCACCTTTTACTACTCTTTCTGAGAATGCTAATACTGAACTTACTAAAAACAAACCTATTAATAATTTTTTCATCTACTTTACTTCCTTTCCTTCTTTATATGTTACTTGTTCAACAACTTTTCCTGTTTCATCATATCTTTTAACTGTTCCATGTATTAATCCATTTTTATATGGTATTTCACCTTGTGGTTTTCCACTTTCATAATAAGCTTTTAAAATTCCTTCTTCTTTATCTTTTTTGAAAATTACTTCACTTAATAACTTTCCACTTGGATAATATTTTTTAGATAGACCTTCTCTCATATTATCAACATAAACAGTTTCATATTCTAATTTACCTGTTTGTTCATTATAGAATTTTGCAAGTCCATTTACTTGATTATATTTAAAAGGTAATTCTCTAAGTAATTTTCCATCTACTGTATAATCCTTTTGTACTCCATCTAATACACCATTTTTAAATATAGCTTCACTTTGTAATTTCCCATTTTCATAGTACATTTTAGAGATTCCATGTTTTGCACCAAGTAGATAGTTTCCTTCTGATCTTAAAATTCCATTTGGATAATATTCTTTTGTAATTCCTTCTGGTTGCCCATCTTTAAAATAAGCTTCTCCTTCAAGTTTACCATTTGCTCCATAAATTTTTGATAAACCTTCTAATTTACCATCTTTATATATCATTTCTGTCTGTAATTGTCCTGTTGGAGAATAAGATCTTTCTAAACCATCTCTTTTTTGATTCTTATAATTTGTTTCATATTCTACTTGTCCATTTTCATAAAATGTTTTAGATATTCCTTGGGCAATTCCATCTATAAAATTTTCATCTGATTTCATATTACCATTTTCATAATATGTTATCGTTTTACCATGTAACTTTCCATCTTTAAAATTCATTTTAGCTTCAATTTTTCCATTTGGAAATTTCTTTTCAACTATTCCTGTAAAAGGTTTCTCTTGTCCTTCAATATACACAATATTTGAAGTTCCATGAGTAACCATCTTTTCATAAGGAAATGTTTGTACATTTGAAAATGCAATTACTGAACTTATTAAGAATAATCCTACTAATAATTTTTTCATTCTATCGCCTCTATTTTACTTTTTGTCCATTTTTAAATAAAATTTCTTCTTGTAATTTACCATTTTCATCATAAAGTTTTGATACCCCATCTATTACACCTTTTCTAGTTGGAATTTCAGCTTGTAATTTCCCATTTTCATGATAATATTTTTGCATACCTTCAAATTTATCATTCTTATAATTTAAGTCAGCTGATAAAACTCCTGATTCATAATAAGTTTTACTAGGTCCTTCTTTTAATCCTTTTTTATATGTTGTCTCTTCTATTACTTTTCCATTTTCAGCATAACCATAGGATATTCCATGTAATTCACCATTTTTAACAGAGGCTACCAAATTAATTTTTCCTGTTCTTGGACTTTTTCTTTCAAATTCTCCAGTATATTTTTCATTATTATAATATATGTATCCATCTGGAAATGTTAATTTTTCATAAGGAACTCTTTGTGCTCCAAAAGATAATACTGAACTTACTAATAATAATCCTGCTAATAATTTTTTCATTTATTCCTCCTAATAATTTTATTTATTTTTTTATAGTAATCATATAAATTCTAATATCTTTATAAAATTTGTCAAGAAATTATTTGAAATTTTTCCCCTTTTATTATATGTGACCTAATATATAATTTCTGTAACATTTGTTACAAAAAATATATTCTTAATAAAATTCTACTCTAATTATATGAATCAATTATTAAAATTTGGTAAAAATTTTAAAATTTTTTATAATTAGAACTTTTTAATCAAAATAGAGGAAATACATTTCCTCTATTTTACTACCTCACCATTCTTATAAAAAACACTTTCTTCTAACTTTCCATCAGGACCATATACTTCATATTTTCCATCTGGTTTTCCATTTTTCATAGTAGTTTTCTCAAAAAGTTTTCCATTTTCGTAGTAAGTTTCATAAATTCCATTACCAAGTCCTTTTTTAAATTCGATTTTTGATTTTAAAATTCCATTAGGATAATAATTCTTAACTATTCCCTCAGGATAAGTTTTAGTCAATTCACCCATCTTTTCATTTATAAGATTTGCTTCAGTAATGAGATTTCCATTTTCATAATATCCTTCTAATTTTCCTTTATTACCAGTGTCAGTCATTCTAGTTTTTAAATTTCCACTTTCATAATAAGTTTCTGTAATTACAGAATTATAAATATTTTGACCTAGTTTATTTGATGTATAGAATTTTCTTATATCATTTTTTTCTATGTCTTCATCTTTAACTTTTAAATTATATTCAGTTATTGCTCGTATTTTACCACTAGGAAAATATTGCTCAGTGATAGGAATTTTCTTTCCATTTTTTAAAATAATTTTAACTTTCATAGCTGAAGTAGTAATATCAGGTTCTGGAATATAGGATTTATCTCTAAATAATAATTTCCCATTTTCATCATATATTTCAGTATATTTCCCATTTTCTATATATTTATAAGTCAAATTCATCTCTACTATTGCCTTTTGAGAATTTAACTTTCTTATATTTCCTTTTGTTGCTGCAGCATTTAAGTTTAAAAAATTAATAAAAAGTAAAGATAAAATCAATAAAAAATATTTCTTAACTTTCATAAATTAATCCTCCTTAAAATATTTTAAGAGAAGTTTGTGAAAACTGCAAAGAATACAAAACAAGAACCTAGTGCAAATAAAATTAATTGAAATTTAATTTGATATTTTGCCCAAACTCCCCATTCAATCTTAGCAATTCCTAATACTGCCATAAGTATTCCAGAAGTTGGAACTATCATATTTGTAAATCCATCTCCTAATTGGAAAGCTAAAACAGCAACTTGTCTTGTAACACCAACTAAATCTGAAAGTGGAGCCATTATTGGCATAGTAAGTGCTGCTTGTCCTGAACCAGATACAACAAAGAAATTAAATATTGATTGGAAGATATACATTACCCAAGCACAGAAAGCAGCTGACATATTGCTAAGTGCTGAGGCAACAGAATTAAGAATAGTATTTAAAATAGTAGGTGTATCAGCACTTGTTCCACCCAAAATTAAGACTATTCCCTTAGCCATTCCTATAACTAAAGCAGCTCCAACCATATCTTCTGCACCTTTTCTAAATGAAGTAGCTATATCATTTACTGACATATTATTTAATTTAAATACCACTCCAATTATTCCAGCCAAAAGTCCCATTATTACAAATTGAGTTGCTATTTCTGGTAAATAATATCCTTCTTTTACAACTCCATATACAACCCAAGCCATTCCTAAAATTAAAACTAAAATAATTAATTTATGTCCTAACTTAAATTCTCTATTAGATTGTTCCTCTGATTTAAAATTATCTCTAAAATATGCATCTGTCTTATATGCTATTGAAGATTCTGGATTTCTTTTTACTCTTCTTGCATAGAAAATTGTATATATAACTCCAAAAGCTGTGAAGAATATCCACATAAATATTCTAAAACCTGCTCCTGATAATACTGGTATTCCTGAAACTCCTTGTGCTACTGCAACACTAAATGGATTCATCCAAGAAGTTGCAAAACCTATTTGAGTTGAAATATATGTTATTAAAATTCCTGTCACTGAATCATAACCCATATCAATTACAATTGGAATAATAAGCATTGCAAAAGGTATTGCCTCTTCACCCATTCCAAAGACTGCTCCACCTAAGGAGAATAATATAAATATAACAGGTATAAGAACAAGTTCTGAACCTTTACTTTTACTAATCATACTATATATTCCACTTTCAACAGCTCCTGTTTTTAAAATTATTCCAAAAGCTCCACCAACAACTAAAAGAAAGGCAACAATTCCAACTGCTGTTCCCCACTTATCTCCACTTGCTAATCCTTCAAATATATAGTTAGTTACTCCAACTTCTCCACCAGGTTCAAATATTTTTATTCCTTTTTTCAACTCATTTCCCTTATCATCTAGTTCATAAGAGAAACTTCCTGGAACTGGAACATTTCTTGTTTTTTCTGCCCCTGTGTTAGTTACATAAGTTACTTCTTGCATTTCAAACTTTCCAACAGGAACTACATAAGTTAAAAGTGATGCAAAAATGACAACAAAGAATATTATCACAAAGGTGTCTGGCATTTTAATCTTTTTCATAGTTTTCCTCCATTTTTGTTATATTTTTGTATGCACATTTTAACATTTATTACACTTTCTTGCAAATAAAACAAATAAAAAAGAATTTAAGATCCTATTTTAAATCTTAAATCCTCTTTAAAAATCTATATAATTATTTTATTTTAATTTGTCTACATTACTACCTTTAAATCTACATACTCAATACCTTATTAGATAGATTCTTCTTCATCTAATGAAAAGTATTTTTCTTGAACTACTCTTGTAATATCGTTTCTTAACTCAGGACATATAGGGTGAACAATGTCTTTAAACTCTTCGTTACGCATTTTTCTTGACGGCATAGCTACAAAGAAACCTTGCTCTCCTTGCATTAACTTTAAACCATGAATAACTAAAACATCATCAAGTGTTACATCTACATATGCTCTTAGTCTATCAAATTTGTCTCCATCAACTTTTTTTATTTTTACATTTGTAACTTTCATCTTAATCCCCCTCTATTAGTTTATTGTTTTACATATAATAATTTTCACATTATCAACAAAAGTTTTTAACCTAGTTTCAATTTGGGATTTCTCAAGTTCTGTAACAAATGTGTAGTATGTACTCCCACTTCCAGACATAAAGAATTTTTTTCCAGATATAACTGAATTTAATGTCATTTTTAACATTTTTACTTCTATATTTGTTTCTAAAATTCCTTGTTCCAAGCTATTTTCTATATTATTTTCTAAAGCAATTCTATTGCCATCTTTCAGATTCTCAATAATTTTATCAAAATTAGCGTATTTCACTTCTTTTAATTTATCAAAGTTCCCGTAAGCTTCCTTTGTAGATACACCTAAATATAATGGTTTTATCAAAATTACTGAGTCTTTGAGGTTGTTTTCAACTACCTCTATCTTATTTCCTTTTCCACGAACTCTAGCTGTTTTATTTTTGATAAAGAAAGGAACATCGCTTCCAATCTTCATTGCTAGTTCTTCTAATTTACTTTCATTGTAAATATTTCCATAATGCTCATTTAAAAGTTTTAAGAAAAAAGCAGCATTAGAGCTTCCTCCACCTAAACCAGCTTCAGATGGTATCTTTTTTGTTAAGAAAATACTAATCTTTTCTTTTTCTCTTTTACTTTCCTCAAAAAATACCTTATACGTTTTATACAAAATATTTCTTTCATCAGTGGGAATGCTACTATCAGAACATTCAATTTTTAAATTTCCTATTTCTGAATAAAATGTTATCTCCATTTCATCATATAAATCAATAGGTGCCATTATAGAATCAATATTATGAAAGCCATCACTTTCCTTTTGAAAAACATTTAAACCTATATTAATTTTAGCATTTGAAAATATCCTATACTCAGTCAAAGAAATCCTCGTCCTTATCTA
>ERZ772977.885-NODE-885-length-17023-cov-17.403406_pt1 | contig 17023 bp, 13 predicted proteins | sample MGYA00511131_ERZ772977 | MGnify/ENA primary metagenome ERZ772977 (study PRJEB29015, sample SAMEA2737935) | human oral metagenome | biome: human oral; feature: human-associated habitat; material: dental | place: China | collected 2151 ...
GCGGCGGGGAGGGCCGGCGGGCGACTCCCGCCAGGTCGTCTCGACGATCCCCTGCCGGCGCAGGCGGGACAGGAGCGGGTAGATGGTGCCCTGGGACGCGGCGAGGGCGGGGCGGGCGGCGAGGCTCTCGACGAGGGCGCCCCCGTAGACGCCCTCGGGCTCGGAGCGGGCGATGAGAGCCAGGACGGCGAGCTCCAGGGCTCCCTTGCGGAGCTGGGACTCCCGAGGACGCGCCACCTCCGACCCCCTTACCTTGCGTTGCCCACTAGTATGCATTACAGAGTACTCGGCGTCAACGCGTAGATGGTGGCCCCGTGAGGCGCGAGCGGGCCGCCGTCGCACGAGATGAGAGGATGGCGCCCGGTGCCCGCCGCACCATCATCACGAGCGACACCGCGGGCCGGCGGCGCCGCCGACCCGTTCCACCACATCAAGGAGCACTTATGCCCGGTCAGAACCTGACGCGCGAGGAGGCCATCACCCGTGCCGGCCTCGTCACCGCGAAGAGCTACGACATCGTCCTGGACCTCACCGGCGCCGCCGACCCGGCGCAGGAGACCTTCCGCTCCACGACGACGGCGCGCTTCTCGGCCGAGCCCGGCGGGGTCACCTTCATCGACCTGGTCGCCCCGCGGGTGCGCTCCATCGTCCTCAACGGCCGCGAGCTCGACCCGGCCGAGGCCTACGTCGACTCACGCATCGTGCTGGCCGACCTGGCCGCCGACAACGAGCTGAGGGTCGTCGCCGACTGCGCCTACATGCACACCGGGGAGGGGCTGCACCGCTTCACCGACCCGGCCGACTCCGAGACCTACCTGTACTCCCAGTTCGAGGTGCCCGACGCCCGCCGGGTCTTCGCCGTCTTCGAGCAGCCCGACCTCAAGGCCTCCTTCACCTTCACGGTGAGCGTGCCCGAGGGCTGGACCGTCCTGTCCAACTCCCCCACCCCCGAGCCGAGGGCCGTCGGCGGCGCGAGCGTCTTCGCCTTCGCTCCCACCGAGCCGATCAGCTCCTACATCACGGCGATCGTCGCCGGCCCCTACCGGGGCGCCACCGACGAGTACCGGGCGGCCGACGGACGCGTCGTCCCGCTGGGCGTCTACTGCCGCGCCTCGTTGGCCCCTCACATGGATGCGGACGAGATCCTGGAGATGACCCGCAAGGGCTTCGCCTACTACGAGGAGCTCTTCGGCACCCCCTACGCCTTCGCCAAGTACGACCAGGTCTTCGTGCCGGAGTTCAACGCGGGAGCCATGGAGAACGTCGGGTGCGTCACCCACCGCGACGACTACGTCTTCCGCTCCCGGCCCGTCGAGGCGCGAGTGGAGCGCCGGGCCGTCACCATCCTCCACGAGCTCGCCCACATGTGGTTCGGGGACATGGTGACCATGAAGTGGTGGAACGATCTGTGGCTCAACGAGTCCTTCGCCGAGTACACCTCCACGCTCGCCGTGGCCGAGACCACGCGCTTCACCGACGCCTGGACCACCTTCCAGACCATTGAGAAGGGCTGGGCCTACAACCAGGACCAGCTCAGCTCCACCCACCCGGTGTCCGCCGAGATCAACGACCTGCACGACGTCGAGGTCAACTTCGACGGCATCACCTACGCCAAGGGCGCCTCCGTCCTGGCGGCCCTGGTGGGCTACGTGGGCCGGGAGAGCTTCTTCAAGGGCATCAAGAACTACCTGGCCGCCCACGCCTACGCCAACGCCACCCTGGCCGACCTGCTGGCCGAGCTGGAGGCCGTCTCGGGCCGCGACCTGAGCGCGTGGACGCGGGTGTGGCTTCAGGAGGCGGGCGTCACCACGCTGCGCACCGAGATCACCACCGACGACGACGGCGTCATCACCTCCGCGGAGATCATCCAGGAGATCCCCGCCGGCTCCCCGGCCACCCTGCGCCCGCACCGCGTGGCCATCGGCTGCTACACGCTGACCGGCCGGGACGAGCGGGCCCGCCTGGAGCGCACCGACCGCATCGAGCTCGACGTCGACGGGGCGAGCACGCCGGTGCCCGGGCTCGTCGGGACGCGCCGCGCCGACGTCCTCCTGCTCAACGACGACGACCTCACCTACGCCAAGGTGCGCCTGGACGAGGACTCGCTGGCCACGGGCCTGGAGAAGGTGGACGCCTTCGCCGAGTCGCTGCCCCGCTCGGTGCTGCTGGCCTCCGCGTGGGACCTGGTGCGCGACGGCGAGCTGCCGGCGTCCCGCTTCCTGGCGGCGGCGCTCGCCGCGCTGGGAGTGGAGACCCACTCCTCGGTGGTCCAGGGCCTGCTGAACCGGGTGACCACCTGCCTGAGCCACTACCTGCCCCAGGCGGACCGCGCACCGGCCGCCTCGGCGACGGCGGAGACGCTGCTCGCGCTCGCCCGCGCGGCCGAGGCCGGCAGCGACGCCCAGCTCCAGCTGGTGCGCGCCGTCGCCGACCATGCCGTGACCGAGGAGCAGACCGCGGCGGTGGCCGCCTGGCTCAGCGGTTCACAGCCGCTCGAGGGACTCGTCGTCGACCAGGATCTGCGCTGGGAGCTGCTCATCGGCCTGGTGGCCGCGGGCCGCGCGGGCGAGGCCGAGATCGCCGCCGAGGAGGACCGGGACCTCACGACGACGGGTCGCGAGCGCGCCGCCCAGGCGCGGGCCTGCGTCCCGACCGCCGAGGCCAAGGCCGCCGCCTGGCGCAGGCTCGTGGAAGACTCCTCCATGCCCAACGAGACCCAGGTCAAGATGCTGCGCGGTCTCCGCAGCGTCGAGCGCAACCCGGAGCTGCTCGCGCCCTTCGTCCAGGAGTACGTCCGCCAGGCGGACGCCATCTGGGACACGCGCACCTTCCACATGGCCGACAACCTGCTCACCGCGCTGTGGTCCCCGGCCACGGTCGGCCTGGAGGGCGTGGACCCGGTCGGCGCCCTGGAGGGCTGGCTGTCCTCCCACCGCGAGGCGCCGGCGGCCTTCCGCCGGATCATCTCGGAGAACCTCGACAGCACCCGCCGGGTGGCCGGCGCGCAGGCCTGCGAGGCCGCCGCGCGCTGAGGGCCCGTGCAGCAGCCCTCGCCCACGGGTCCCGGCTCCGCAGCAGAGCGCCGGGACCCGGTGGTGCGCTACTACCTCCCCGCGCCCTCCGGGCTCTCCGCCTCTGGGCCCTCCGCGCTCTTCCGCCCGCCCCTCTCGGCCCCGGCGTCGTGCGCGTCACTGGCGCCGGCCCTGCCGGACCTCTTGGAGATGGCGGCCTGGGCGTCCTTGAACGCGTCGGCGTCGTCGTCCTCGCGACCGGGCGTCGTGAAGCCGAACCGCATGATGAGGAAGCGGAAGAGGAAGTAGTAGACGACGGCGTAGGCCAGGCCGATGAGGACCAGCAGGATCGGACCGGCGAGGGCGCCGCCGGACAGCTCGGCGGACTTGCCGAAGTTGACGAGGTAGTCGATGCCCCCGGCGGAGAAGGAGAAGCCGTCCTTGATGCCCAGGGCGTTGACCAGGGCCAGTGAGGTGCCCGTGAGCACCGCGTGCACCAGGTAGAGCGGGAAGGCGACGTAGGCGAAGGCGTACTCCAGGGGCTCGGTGATGCCCGTGAGGAAGGCCGTCAGCGCCACCGAGATCATGAGGGCGCCGGTGGCCCTGCGCCTGGAGGGCCTGGCCGTGCGCCACATGGCCAGGGCGGCCGCGGGCAGGGCGAACATCATGATCGGGAAGAAGCCCGTCATGAAGGTGCCGGTCCAGGCGTTGGTCCCCTCCACGCCGGAGAAGAAGCAGGTCAGGTCGCCGTGAGCGGTCTGTCCGGTGGCGGTGGTGCAGTCGCCGAGCTGGAACCACGGGATGGAGTTGACCAGGTGGTGCAGGCCGAGGGGGATGAGCAGACGGTTGACGGTGCCGAAGACGAAGGCGGCCAGGACGGCGCCGGCCCCGCCGTGGGTGCCGGCGCTCATGAGCCGGCCGCCGACCTGCTCGTTGATGAGCCAGTTGAAGGCGGGGTAGAGGGCGCCCATGACAATGGCGATGCCGACGGCGGCCACCGAGGTCACGATCGGCACGAAGCGGCGCCCGCCGAAGAAGGCCAGCCAGTCGGGCAGCTTGACGCGGTAGAACCGCTGCCACAGCAGCGCCGCGGTCAGGCCGATGACGATGCCGCCGAGCACGCCGTAGTTGATGGGGGTCTGGGTGGGCAGCTCGCAGATGCTCACGCCCTGGTTCCACGGACCGACCTGGGTGATGGCGCCCGACGCCGGGTCGAAGCCGTGGAGGCAGTCGAGCTGCTCCTGGGTCGGGGCCGGCGGCCTGCCCATGACCAGGGGCGCCATGACCCACAGGACGCCCTGGTACACCAGGTAGCCGAACAGCCCCGCCACCCCGGTGGACCCGTCGGACCTCCTGGCGAAGCCGACGGCCACGCCCACCGCGAAGATGAGGGCGAGGTTGCTGAAGACGGCGTTGCCGGCGGCCAGGAGCACGTCGGCGACCGGCTGCATCCAGCTCCAGCGCCCGGCGAGGCCGTCCGCACCGAGCATGTCGGCCTGCCCGAGGCGGAGCAGAAGGCCTGCGGCGGGCAGTGTCGCAATGGGCAGCATGAGGGAGCGCCCGAGCCGCTGGGCGGCTGCGAAGGCACCGCCCGACTTCTTCTTGTCAGACACGATGATCTCCAGTTCCGGGATGACGGGGCGGCTCTGCCCCGTCGGGACGTCGTCGCCCGTGGGGCGACGCGGCCAGTCGCACTCGGGCCGAACACGTCTGGACCAGTGGTTCCAGCAAAGCCCTGCGGACGTCGGATGTCAAGCGACAACCGGCCTGGAGGCGGGACGATCCTCATAGGGCGGTCCGACGACCTGGAGCCGCACCGGTCCGCACCACCCGCGGAGCCGCTCGCGGAACGGGCTGAAGGCGCAGCGCGAAACGCTGCCGGACTGCCACCGACATGCTACCGACAGGGCACAATGGCCGGTGTCCAGCGCCCACCGGCGGGCCGCCCGGCCCCGCCCGGTCTCTGTCCGGTCCCGCCCGACCTCCGAGCACCGTCCGCGCACCCGCCTATCCGTCTGTTCTATCTATCTATCTATGTCCGCCCAGCCCGCCCAGCCCACTCAGCCCGTCTCACCCGCTGCATCCTCCGCATCCGCCGCGGCCAGCGCGGCCGGCTCACCGCCTCCCGCGAAGTACGTCGTCGTGCGCGACCACCTTCTCGCGCTCATCGCCCAGGGCCTCGCGCCGGGGGCTCCCGTCCCCTCCGAGCGCGAGCTGTGCGAGAGCTTCGGCGTGTCCCGCATGACCGTGCGCCAGGCGATCGACACCCTCGTCGTCGACGGCGTGCTGGAGCGCCAGCAGGGACGCGGCACCTTCGTCGCGCCGCCCAAGCTCGACCTCCAGGTGCGTCTGACCTCCTTCTCGGAGGAGATGAGGCGCCGCGGCATGGAACCGGGCGCCGTCTTCCTGACCGCCGAGACGGTCCCCGCCGCCGACGCCGTCGCCGCGGCGCTGGAGATCGACGCCGGGGACGACGTCCACCACCTGCGGCGCCTGCTGACCGCGGACTCCGTGCCCATGGCGATCGAGGAGAACTGGGTCCCGGCCGGCCTCCTGCCGGACCTGCTCAGGGGCGCCCTGCCCTTCTCCGTCTACGCCGAGCTCGCCGAGCGGGGACTGGCCCCGCAGTGGGGCGAGGACATGATCGAGGGCCGCGCCGCCACCGCCGACGAGGCGGTTCTGCTCGGCGTGGCCGAGCGCGCCCCGTCCCTGGACATCACCCGCCGGACCTTTCACGACCACCTCGCGGTGGACTACTCGCGCTCCCTGTACCGGGCCGACCGCTACACGCTGTGGGTGCCGGTCACGGCGCCCGGTCCGCGCCGCCGTCGTCCTCGCGCCTCCCGGAGCACCTGAGGGCGGAACGGGATGGACAGGTCGCTGAAGTCGAGTACGATGACTGGTGGTATGGACCACCGGTACGGGGTCGTACCCGGCGATGGCGCCCGCCGGCCATCGCCCCACCGTTCACGGAGCCCGGCTGCGGCCGGCCGACCCAGGAGGACGCATGTCCCAGGCCCAGAGCATTGTCGACGCCCTCGGAGGCTTCGACAACATCGCCGAGATCGAGCCCTGCATCACCCGTCTGCGGTGCGAGCTCGACGACGCCTCGATCGTTGACGAGGCCGGACTCAAGGCCGCAGGCGCGCACGGCGTGCTCACGTTCGGCAACAACGTCCAGGTCGTCGTCGGCCCCAACGCGGACGCCCTCGCCGAGGACATCGAGGACCTGCGGTGAGCCTGACCGTCCGGGCGCCCCTGGCCGGGACGGTCGTCGCCATCGAGGACGTTCCGGACCCGGTCTTCTCGGGCAGGCTCGTCGGGCCGGGCCTGGCCATCGACCCCGACCGCGACGCGGGCGCCGCCGTCACCGCGGTCGCGCCGATCTCGGGCACGCTGTCCAAGGTCCACCCCCACGCCTACGTCATCGTCGCCCCCGGGGGGCGCGGCGTGCTCGTCCACCTCGGTCTGGACACGGTCCAGCTGGACGGGAGGGGCTTCACGATCCACGCCGTCGAGGGCGGCGAGGTCGCCGTGGGCGACCCGATCGTGACCTGGTCGCCCGCGGAGGTCGAGGCAGGCGGACGCAGCCCGATCGTCCCGGTGGTCGCGCTCGAGGCCGAGGAGGGGGCGCTGACGACGGCCCGCGCCGGCCAGACCCTGTCCAGCGGGGCCGTGGCCTGCACCTGGGCCTGACAGCGCCCCAGCCGTCCCCGCGCTCAGCGCGTCATCTCGTCGCGGACGGCCGCCAGCAGGCTGGCGAGCCTGACATTGTCCGGCAGGTCCTCGATCAGGACGGGGCTGCCCGAGCCGTCGGCGAGCGGGATCTTCCAGTTGGGGTACTCCTGGTCGGTGCCCGGCTGGTTCTGGGCGCGCCGCTCGCCGACGCCGTCGACGAGGGCCACACCGACCAGCGCGGAGGGCGTGCGCACCACGTAGCGGTGCAGGGCCTCCACGATCTCCCGCTCGGAGGGGTCGTCGCCCAGCAGCCCGTGCTCGCGCAGCCGCGTGAGCATCCTCTCGCGCTCCAGGCGGGCCTCGGCACGGACCTGCTCGGAGGGCTCGGTGAGCAGCCCGAGCCTCTCGCGCAGGGCCACGTGCTCGTCGGCGAGGTAGCCGGCGGTGGGGGGCAGGTCGTGGGTGTTGACGGTGGACAGGGCCAGGCGCCGGTAGGCGGCGGGCTGCAGCGGCCAGCCGTCGTGCTGCTTCTCGAACCACAGCACCGAGGTGCCGAGCACGCCGCGGCTGGCGAGGTAGTCGCGCGCCCAGGGCTCGACGGTGCCCAGGTCCTCGCCGATGATGACGGCGCCGGCGCGATGGGCCTCGAGCAGGACGACGCCGACCATGGCCTCGTGGTCGTAGCGGACGTAGGCGCCCTGGTCGGCGCCCATGCCCTGGGGGATCCACCACAGGCGGAAGAGCCCCACGACGTGGTCCACACGCAGGGCCCCGGCGTGGCGCAGGACCGTGCGCACCATGTCGCGCAGGGGCGCGTAGGCGGTCTGCGCCAGGTGGGCGGGGCTCCACGGCGGCTGGGACCAGTTCTGGCCGAGCTGGTTGTACATGTCCGGCGGGGCGCCGACCTCGATGCCCGGGGCGAAGGACTCCGGGTCGCTCCACACGTCGGCCCCGTGCGGGTGCACGCCGACGGCCAGGTCGTCCATGATCCCCAGGCTCATGCCCGAGGCCCTGGCCTCGGCCTGCGCACGGCCCAGCTGCTCGTCGACGATCCACTGCGTCCACGCGTAGAAGTCGATGCGCTCGGTCAGGGTACGGGCCTCGTTGGCGACGAAGGCGCTCGACGCGTCCCTGAGGGTGTCGGGCCAGTCCTTGAGCTCGCCGTACTTCTCGGTCAGGGCGCTCCACAGGGCGAACCGCTCCAGGCCCGCGCCCTGCTCGGCGCGGAAGCGCTCGAAGTCGCGCTGGCGCGCCCGGGAGCGGCCGGCGGCGAAGATCACCTCGAGGGCCTCGCGCTTGGCCTTCCAGACGGCGTCGCGGTCAATGGGATCCGCGCTGAGGTTGGCCGCCGAGACCTCCTCGAATGCCCACTGGACGAGGGAGCGGCGGGGCCCGGACAGTCGGGCGACCTCCCCGATCGCCTCGGGGCGGATGTAGATCGGGTTGACGAAGCGCCTGGTCACCGGCAGGTAGGGCGACGGGGTCATGCGGCCGGCGGGCTCTGCGGCGTGCAGCGGGTTGATCAGGAGGAAATCGGCGCCCTCGTCCCCCAGGAAGCTGGCCAGCTCGGTGAGGTCGTCGGCGTCGCCGATCCCCCACGACCCCTGGGAGCGCACGGAGTACAGCTGCGCCATGGCGCCCCAGCCCCGCGGGCCCAGGGCCGCCGGCAGCTCCAGGCGGTCCGGGGTGACGGCCAGCGGGGCCCGGGCCGAGAACGCCTCGCGTGCCGGGCAGGCGTCGATCTCCGCGACAAGGGTGTGCCACCCCAGGGGGAGGTCGGCCGGCAGGGCGAAGCAGGCCCTGCCGGTCAGGGCGCCATCGACGTCGTGCGGCAGCGTCCACTCCTCGGTCTGCGACAGCTCGCGCCGGCCGCCGCCCTCCAGCTCGACGCGCACCCGCACCGAGGCGCCGTCGGGCAGGTGGACGGGCACGGAGGGGGAGCTGCCGGAACGGGCGACGACGACGCGCGGCAGCGTGAGCCTCCAGGGGGTGAGCTCGGCCTCCTTCAGGGAGGCCTCGACGTCCTCGTCGGTGCCGGCCTCGACGCCCAGGGCCGCCAGGACGGCAACGAGCGTGGCGCGGGAGGGCGCGGCGAGGTTGCCGTGATAGTCCCAGTACTCGGTGGAGACTCCGTGTGCTTCAGCGAGCTGCTTCAGGCGTTCGCCCGCGGGCTCGGATGCGGCGATGGACTCAGTCATGGCGTGGATTCAGCCTCGTTGGTCGGTCGCGTGGGCGCGAGAGGTGACCCCTGTCGGGATGGTGCGGCGGACGACCCGCCCGACCGTTCCAGCGCAGCAATGCGTCTGGACGATCGGGCGGCGACTATCCGTTGCAGCAAGCGTTTCACAGGTGATCGCGCAATGCCAGCCTCGGCACGCCCGCGCTCTCCCCCGGTCTGCCGCTCCCGGCATCCTCCGCTCCGGTGGGCGGGGAGCGGGTGCGGCGCGGTCAGCCCAGCGCGGCGATCTCGCCGGCGATGTTGTCCGCCGTCGGCCCGACGACGACCTGGACGACGCGGCCGGAGCGGACGACCCCGAAGGCGCCCGCGGCGCGCAGGGCGTCCTCGTCGACCTTCTCCTGGTCCACGACCTCGACGCGCAGCCGCGTGATGCAGGGCTCGAGGTCCGAGATGTTCTCCCGGCCCCCCAGGCCGGCGACGATCTTCTCAGCGGTACTCATGTGTGCTCCCTCGGTAAGTCTCGGCTCGGCGGCGCGCCGCACGACGGCTCGTCATCTCCGTGCTCGGAATCACTTTATCCTAGGCGGGGCATCCCGCGCCCGATCGGCGTCCTGGGGCGCGTCGACCGAGTCCGCCCCGGGACGACGCCAATGTCAATCGATATTCATCCAACGGCAGAAACGAGACATCCAGCGCCCTCCCGGGGCACAATGGGCCGTGATATTCGCCTCCATCGCTGTTGAGGAGCACCGCATGGCCCCGTCCGACGCAACACCCACCTCCCTGACTGGCATTGGCGTGAGCCCCGGGCTCATCGCCGGCCCTGTCGCCCGCATGGCGCCGGGTATCACCGAGCCCGAGATCGCCACCCTCGACTCCAGCCGAGACCCCGAGAAGGAGTGCGACCGCATCGCAGAGGCCGCCCAGAAGGTCAAGAAGAGCCTCGAGCTCTCCGCGGCCGAGGCCAAGGGCGACGGGCGCACCCTGCTGGAGACCACGGCCCAGATGGCCGCCGACCCGACCCTGACCACCTCCGCCCAGGCCAAGGTGCGCGAGCGCAGGCTCGTCCCCGAGCGCGCCGTGTGGGAGGCCGCCGGCACCCTGGCCGACATGCTGGAGTCACTCGGCGGCTACATGGCCGAGCGCACCCGGGACGTGGCGGATGTGCGAGACCGCATCGTCGCCGTCCTGACCGACTCCCCCATGCCGGGCATCCCGCGCATGCCCGAGCCCTTCGTCCTGGTCGCCGAGGACCTCGCCCCCGCCGACACGGCGCTGCTCGACCCCGAGAAGGTCGTCGCCTTCATCACCTCCGAGGGCGGTCCCACCTCGCACACCGCGATCCTGGCCCGCGCGCTGGGCATCCCGGCGCTCGTCGGCACGGGCACGGAGGTCACCGACCAGCTCCACGACGGCGACATCGTCCTGGTCGACGGCACCAAGGGGAGCGTCACCCTCAACCCGACCGAGGAGGCCCTGCGCCGGGCCCGCGAGCTGGCCAGCCGGGTGCGCGTCTTCAACGGCGACGGCGCCACGAGGGACGGCCACGAGGTCCAGCTGCTGGCCAATGTCGGCGACGCCGCCGGAGCGCGCAGCGCCGCGGAGGCGGGCGCCATGGGCGTGGGCCTGTTCCGCACCGAGTTCTGCTTCCTCGACCAGCCCGAGGAGCCCACCGTCGAGGCGCAGGTGGAGGCCTACCGCGGCGTGCTCGAGGCCTTCCCGGGCAAGAAGGTGGTCGTGCGCACCCTCGACGCCGGCGCCGACAAGCCGCTGCCGTTCCTCACCGACGCCACCGAGGCCAACCCGGCCCTCGGTGTGCGCGCCTACCGCACCGCGCGGCGCGATCCCGAGGTCCTGGAGCACCAGCTCGAGGCCCTCGCCAAGGCAGAGGCCGGCACCGAGGCGAAGGTGTGGGTCATGGCCCCCATGATCTCCACCGCCGACGAGGCCAAGGCGTTCACCGACAAGGCCCGCTCCTACGGGCTCAGGACCGCGGGCATGATGATCGAGGTGCCCTCGGCCGCCATCATGGCGGACAAGCTCTTCGAGCACGCCGACTTCGCCTCCATCGGCACCAACGACCTCACGCAGTACGTCATGGCGGCCGACCGGCTCCTGTCCTCCCTGGCGGACCTGTCGACGGGCTGGCAGCCCGCCGTCCTGCGGCTGATCAAGTCCGCCTGCGACGGCGCCGCCCCCCACGACCGCCCCGTGGGCGTGTGCGGCGAGGCCGCCGCCGACCCGGCCCTGGCCGTGGTCCTGGTGGGCCTGGGAGTCAAGAGCCTGTCGATGACGGCCCGCGCCCTGGCCGACGTCGACGCCGTGCTCAAGTCCGTCGACTTCGCCGACTGCCAGCGCCTGGCGGGCCTGGCGACCAGCGCCCGCAACGCCGACGACGCCCGCGCCGCCGTGCGCGCCGAGCTGCCGATCCTGGAGGAGCTCGGCCTGTGACGGCGCCGTACCCGGTCCCCGTCGCCACCGAGGAGCCGCTGGGCTCGGTGACCCGGGTCCTCGCCCTGAGCGAGGCGACCGACGACGGGGACGGGTACGGGGGCGGTCGGCAGGTCCGCGAGGACGCGTTCACGGGCGCCTCACTGCCCCAGCTCTCGGGTCGCATCTACGGCGGTCAGGTGGTGGCGCAGGGGCTGCTCGCCGGGGCCGCCACCCTGAGCGACGGTGCTGCTGGCGATGCCGGCAATGCCGGCCAAGCCGGAAATACCGGCGAGCGTCTGCCGCACTCGGTGCACGCCTACTTCATCCGCGGGGGCAAGCCCGACAGGCCCGTGAGCTTCGCCGTCGACAGGCTCCGCGACGGCAGATCCTTCTCGCAGCGGCGCACCACGGCCTTGCAGGGCGGCGTGCCGATCCTGACCATGATCTCCTCCTTCCAGGAGACCCAGGGCGGTGCCGACGTGCAGGTCGGGGCGCCCGAGGTGCCGCGACCCGAGGAGCTGACCAGTGCGCTGGAGATCTTCAGGACCATCGACCACCCGGTGGCGAGGTTCCTGGGACGCACGGCGGCCTTCGACCTGCGGCACGTCGAGGGCAACATCTACCTGGCTCCCGGGGACGAGCGGACGGGCGTCCAGCACTTGTGGGCGCGCTCGCGCGGACGTCTGCCGGCTGAGGCCTCGCAGACGGTGCATCGGGCGCTGCTGACCTACATGTGCGACCAGATCATGCTGGAGCCGGCGTTGCGCAGCCAGCGCCTGTGCTGGCGCAGCGAGGGGATGAGTCTGGCGACCCTCGACCACACTCAGTGGTTCCACCGGGACGTGGACGTGTGCGACTGGATGCTCTTCGTCCAGGATTCGCCGAGCTCCCAGGGCGGGCGGGCGATGGTCCGCGCAGAGGTCTTCGACTCCTCCGGGCGGCTGGTCTCCAGCATCGCCCAGGAGGGCATGATCCGCACGCCGACGCCGAGGGCCCGCGGAAACGGCCGGTGGGAGGTCCGCCTCGAGGATTGAGGCCATTGGGGTCATTGAGATCACGGCATGGCGGTGGGCGGAGCCCGAATCGTGCGGCTGAGCCATGCACTTCGCCACGCACTCCGGGTCATTGCGGCGGGCCAGCGGGTGGGAGACTGCTGCCATGTGTGCATCCGTCGATGTCCTGCTGGTCGAGGACGAGGCAGATCTCGCCGCGGCCACCGGGGACTACCTGTCCGCCTTCGGGCTGGACGTGCTCCACTGCCCGGATGCGGAGTCCGCCTTGCGCTCCGCCGGAGCCCGCGCGCCCGGCGTCGTCCTGCTCGACGTCAATCTGCCCGGCATGAGCGGTTTCGAGCTGTGCCGCGAGCTGCGGGGCAGTACGCGGGCGCCGATCATCTTCGTCTCCGCCCGCAGCGCCGACGTGGACCAGGTGCGGGGCCTGACGCTCGGCGCCGACGACTTCATCACCAAGCCCTTCTCCCTGGCCGTGCTCCTGGCGAAGGTCCGCCGTGCTCTGAAGCGCTCCGCCGACAGCCCGCCCGCTGGCGAGGATGCCGGAGGCGGCCCCGGCGATGCTGCGGAGGAGTCGGAATTCGACGACGGACGCCTGCGGGTGGAGTTCTCCACCGGACGCACCTACCTGGACGGCCGCGAACTCCACCTGACCGCGCTGGAGGACAGGATTCTGAGGCATCTGGTGTCCAACCGGGGCGCGGTGTGCACCAAGGAGGACATCATCCGCTCGGTATGGGGCGATGATTTCACCAGCGAGGGGACCCTGACCGTGCATGTGCGGCGTCTGCGCGCCCGGATTGAGAGAAAACCCGACTCCCCCGCCTACATCCGCACGGTGTGGGGGCGCGGCTACCTGTTCGAGGCCTCCTGATGCGCGGCCTGCACAGGCCCTTGCTCCTGCTGACGATCGCCTTCGCGGCAGGCATGACCGTGCTCGCCCTGCTCGCCGCACGCTCAGCGCATGATGCGCCGGCCGCCGATACGGCGAGACTCAACGATGCCGTCCAGCGCCTGTCGGCCGTCTGGCCCCACCCCGAGGAGGCGGGCCTGGACGGCATGGCCGACGAGCTGCGGGTGGTTGACGCATCGGGCAACCCGGTGTCGTTGACCGCGAGGGCCGAGGGGAGCACCGAGGGCGGTGACGCGGACGGCCAGGTCGTCAATCAGGCGGGCGGGCTCAGAACCATGCGGTGGACCGGTGAGCACCGTCCGCTGGCCGGACCCGTCGTCGTCGATGGGCGGGTCGTGGCCTGGGCCTTCCTCGACGACGACCACGCCAACGCGGTGGCGGCCCATCAGCGCGCCTTCTTCTGGGCGAGCGCAGCCACCCTGGCGGCCGGCTTCCTCCTCCTGCTCGCCCTGCTGATGTGGATCAACGCACGAGTGCTGGTCCCGTTCCGGAAACTGGAGCGCTTCGCCTCCCGAGTGGCCGGCGGGGATCTGTCCGCACCGCTGGAGATGGATCGGGGCAACACGTTCGGGGCCTGGACGGAGAGCTTCGACCTGCTGCGCACCGAGCTGGCCGCCTCGCGCGAGCGGGAGGCGGCCGCACAGGCCTCCAAGGAGGCGCTGATCGCCCAGGTCGGGCACGACCTGCGCACGCCCATCGCCACGATCTCCGCGACCGCCGAGCTCCTCCAGCTCACCGAGGACTCCCCCGCCGCCCGCGAACGGCTGCAGGTGATCCAGTCCAAGAGCAGCCAGGTGGATGGCCTGGTCAGCGACCTGTTCCGCGCCCACGACGACGAGATCGCCGCCCTGAGCGTGACTCCCACGGACCTGGGCACCGATGAGGTCGAGGTTCTGCTGCGCGAGGCGGACCACCGCCGCCTCATGGACATCGCACCCCTGCCGGCCGTCCTGGTGCGGGCGGACCGGCTGCGCCTGGCGCAGGTCATCGACAACATCGTGCAGAACTCCTACAAATACGCGGGTACACCCATCCGCGTGACCGGCCGGGTCGAGGGGGAGACTCTGCGGCTGAGCCTCACCGACGCCGGCCCCGGGGTCGAGGCCGACGAGACCGGTCTGATCTTCGCCCGAGGGCAGCGCGGCAGGAACGCCGCCGGCACGCCCGGGCAAGGGCTCGGCCTGTTCACCTGCGCCCAGCTCATGGAGCGGATGGGCGGCCATATCGAGGCGGACCTGCCGGGCGCGGGCGGCCTGACCATCGCGCTGTCCCTGCCGCTCGCCTGAGCAGGGACCCTTCTGCCGAGAGGCCGCTGCTGCGAATCGCAGGCGAACCGTAGGAATTTCGTAAGGACTTCGCACCGGTGATCCCCATAGCGTCGATCCAGTCGCACGAGAAAGGGTCACCGCATGTCATCTCTCCGAGAGAACCAGCAAAGCCAACGAAAGCAGCGTGAGGCGCATGCCGGCGCAGCCCCCGTGGTCACCACCGACAAGCTCTCCAAATCCTTCTCGGTGGGAGGCGCGCAGCAGCACGTGCTGCGCAACCTGGACCTGGAGATCGGTAGGGGCTCCTTCACCGTGGTCATGGGTCCCTCGGGCGCCGGGAAGTCCACGCTCCTGTACGCCCTGTCCGGGCTGGACCGGCCCACGCTGGGCACGGTGAGGCTGGACGGCACGGATCTGACCGGGATGAAGGAGGACGCCCTGGCCCGCTTCCGCCGCAGTCACTGCGGCTTCGTGTTCCAGCAGGTGCACCTGCTGGACTCCCTGAGCGTCCTGGAGAACCTCCTGGCCGTGGGGCTGCTCATCAGCAGGGATCGCGGCGCCGTCACCACGCGGGCGCGCTCACTGCTGGAGCGCGTCAACCTGCCCGAACGGGACTGGAACAAGGCGCCCACCATGCTATCCGGCGGTGAGGCGCAGCGCGTGGCCATCGCCAGGGCCCTGATGAACAAGCCCGCCGTGGTCTTCGCCGACGAGCCCACCGGCCAGCTGGGCTCCGAGCACTCCAGCGCCGTCCTGGACCTGCTCAGCGACGTGCACGAGGACGGCCAGACCATCGTCATGGTGACCCACGACGTCCGCTCCGCCGCCCGTGCCGACCGCGTTCTCTACCTGCGCGACGGCCGCATCGCCGATGAGTGCGCCCTGGCCGGTGCAGCCGACCGGCGCACCGAGGACCTCACCGCCTTCCTGGCCGAGATGGGGTGGTGAAGAATGCTGCCATCCCTGACATCCCTGACATCACCGACGTCCAGTCCCTCCCTGCTGCTGACCCGCCGCACCGTCCGCAAGCATCCGGGCATGGCCGGGGCCGTCCTCATCCTGTCGCTCATCGCCGGCCTGCTGATCAATGTCGGGCTGGTCATGATGACTCAGCACAGCGCCTATCTGGACCGCAAGGCCGAGGACTGGAACTCCCCCGACGCCGTCGTCCTCATGCCCCGGAGCGAGCAGGCCGACGACGTGGAGGACGCCCTGCGGTCCGACGAGCGGGTGCGCGAGCTGGAGACCGCGCCGGGCGTCCTCGTGCAGGGCTCGATCCCCTACGCCGACTCGACGCTGCCGTCCAGATTCCTCTTCTACGACATCGACGCCTCCCCGCGGATGGGGCGCTGGGACATCGCCTCCCAGCTCGACGATCCCGTGGAGAATCCCGTTTGGGTGCCGTCCACGCTTCAAGCAGCGGGCGGCTACGAGCTGGGCGATGAGCTGGTACTCACCTCCCCCATGGGCGAGCGGACATTCCACATCCAGGGATTCACCGAGTCGACCTACGGCGGCATACCGTCGACCGGGCTCCTATGGTTCGGGCTGTCGGGCGAGGAGTACGCGGCGCTTGAGGACGAAGCGCAGGAATACATGGCCGGCATCCAGGCCGAGCTCGCCGCGAGCGGACAGGACAGCACGGGTGGGTCTCTTAGTGTGGTGGCAATTCCTGCGGGGCTTCCTTGGCTGGTGTAGCTGACTGAGAACAGAGGGGGCATCGTGGGACCCGGATTCTCGACCAAGATTCACCAGGAGTGCTCCCACGATGCCCCCTCACCAGTCTGCCGTGTCCGTCCTGATTCAGGAAGTCCTGTCCGACCCGGATCTGGCCCATGATGACGTCTTCCGTCGTTTGCTTCAGGCCGGCTTGCAGGACCTGATCGACGCCGAGGCCACCGCCCAGATCGGCGCGGGCCCCTATGAGCGCTCCAGTAAGCGCTCCAACCGACGAAACGGCAAACGCCCTAAGAAGCTGGCCACCACTGCCGGGGAGGTGGACCTGGCCATCCCCAAGCTGCGGCAGGGATCGTTCTTCCCGTCCCTGCTGTCACCGCGCAAGCGGGTGGACAAGGCCTTGTACGCCGTGATCTGCTCAGCCTGGATCGAAGGGGTCTCGACCCGCAAGGTCGATGACCTGGTGCGGGCGCTGGGCAACGAGTCCGGTATCTCCAGATCCACCGTCTCAAGGATCTGCAAGGACATCGACGAGGCAGTGGGTGAGTTCCTCACCCACCCGTTGGACCACACCTGGTTCCCCTACGTGTTCGTCGACGCCACCTACGTGGATGTCAGGGTCAACCACCGGGTGGTCTCTCAGGCCCTGGTCGTCGCCACCGGTGTCTCGGCCCAGGGACGTCGCGAGATCCTGGGCATGGCGCTCGGCGACGCTGAGACCACGGACTTTTGGACCTCCTTCCTGCGATCCCTGCGCGAGCGGGGACTGAGGGTCGCCACCGACCAGGACCCCCAGGGCGTCGTGCTGGTCACCAGTGACGCCCACCCAGGTATCCGGGCCGCGGTCAAGGCGA
>ERZ772977.888-NODE-888-length-16971-cov-4.306574_pt1 | contig 16971 bp, 17 predicted proteins | sample MGYA00511131_ERZ772977 | MGnify/ENA primary metagenome ERZ772977 (study PRJEB29015, sample SAMEA2737935) | human oral metagenome | biome: human oral; feature: human-associated habitat; material: dental | place: China | collected 2151 ...
GCTCCTTGTTCTTCTGGAGGATCGACTTCACGCGGGTGGCGACCTCGTAGTGCTCGCGGCCCACGTACTGCGGGGCCAGCAGGCGCGAGGTCGAGGCCAGCGGGTCCACGGCGGGGTAGATGCCGCGCGCGGCCACCTCGCGGGACAGCTCGGTGGTGGCATCCAGGTGGGCGAAGGTCGTGGCCGGGGCCGGGTCGGTGTAGTCGTCGGCGGGCACGTAGATGGCCTGCATCGAGGTGATGGAATGCCCCCTGGTAGAGGTGATCCGTTCCTGGAGCTGTCCCATCTCGTCGGCCAGGTTTGGCTGGTAACCGACGGCCGATGGCATGCGGCCCAGCAGCGTCGAGACCTCAGAACCGGCCTGGGTGAACCGGAAGATGTTGTCGATGAACAGCAGCACGTCCTGGTTCTGGACGTCACGGAAGTACTCCGCCATGGTCAATGCCGTCAGAGCGACACGGAGCCGGGTCCCCGGGGGTTCGTCCATCTGACCGAACACCAGGGCCGTGTCCTTCAGGACACCGGCCTCCTCCATCTCGTTGATGAGGTCGTTTCCCTCGCGGGTACGCTCCCCCACACCCGCGAACACTGAGGTGCCACCGAAGTTGTGGGCGATGCGGTAGATCATCTCCTGGATGAGCACGGTTTTGCCCACCCCCGCGCCACCGAACAGGCCGATCTTGCCACCCTTGACATACGGGGTGAGCAGGTCGAGGACCTTGATGCCAGTCTCCAGCATCTCGGTGCGGGGCTCCAGGGCATCGAACTCGGGGGCCGGGCGGTGAATCGGCCAGCGTTCCGTGACATGGATCGACGCGGGATCGACGTTCAGCACATCCCCCGTCACGTTCCAGACATGTCCCTTGGTGATCTCCCCCACGGGAACCGAGATCGGGGCCCCCGTGTCACGGACCTCCGCGCCGCGGCGCATGCCGTCAGTGGGTTTCAGGGCGATGGCCCGGATCAGGTTGTCGCCGACGTGAAGGGCGGTCTCCATCGTCATGGTCCGTTTTTCACCCAGAACCTCGGTCTCGACGAGCAGGGCGTTGCCGATCTCGGGGATCTGGTCAGCCGCGAACTCGACGTCCACGACCGGGCCGATGACCCGGGCGACGCGGCCGATGCCTGCCGCGGTGGTCGAATGTGCAGTGGCAGTCATGTCTTACCTCACTCGTTTCCGGCTGACTCGGCGAGCGCCGCGGCGCCACCGACGATTTCAGAGATTTCCTGGGTGATCTCCGCCTGACGGGCCTGGTTGGCCTCGCGGGTCAGACGTTCGATCAGCTGCTGGGCGTTGTCCGTCGCCGATTTCATGGCACGCTGTCTGCTGGCCAGTTCCGAGGCACTCGACTGGAGCAGCATCGAATGGATGCGGTTGGCCACGTACATTGGGAGCACCCGGTCCAGCACCGCTTCGGGGGTCGGTTCGAAGGCGTAGTGGGGCAGCACGGCATCACCGCTGCTCGCGGGCTCATCCGATTCCTCAACTGCGAGGGGAAGCAGTCGCAAGGTGATTGCTTCCTGAGTGAGCATCGTCATGAACCGAGTCGCGACGACGTGAAGCTGATCGACGCCCCCGTCCTCGTAGGGACGCAGGAACCGCTCAATCAGGACATCAGAGATTTCTTTGGCATGCGAGTACTGCGGTGCGATGGAAAACCCCGTCCAGCTCTGCTCCACCGGGCGATGCCGGAAGTCATAGTAGGAGACGCCCTTGTTGCCGGTCACATACACCAAGCACTCCTGCCCCTCCTCCAGCAGCTTCGCCCGCAGCTGTTCCGCCACCCGGATCACGTTCGCGGAGTAGGCGCCCGCCAAGCCCCGGTCGCCCGTTATGACGAGCACCGCCGACCGGCGTGGCGGCTCAATATCACGCAGCAGCGGATGCTCCAGGACGTGAGAGTAGGTGGCCAGGGCGGAGACCGCGTGCACCAGGGCATCGGCGTACGGCATGGCGGCGCGAACCGCCTGCTGTGCCTTCACGATGCGGGAGGCCGCGATCAGTTCCATGGCGCGGGTGATCTTCTTGGTGGTGGCGACGGAATTGCGTCGCTGCCTGAGTTCCCGCAGGCTGCTGGCCATCGGGCATCAACCCCGCTTCTTGCGGACGATCGTCTCCTGGGTGATCGCCTCGCCCGGGATCGGGGTGTGCTCCTCCTCGACCAGCAGGGCTCCCTCGAAGGTGCGGAACAGCTGCTTGAATTCGCCCAAGGCCTGTTCCGTGGCCTCTCTGAGGTCGTCGCCGAACAGCTTGGTCTCCGCGATCGTCTGGAGCACCTGGGTGTTGTGCCGCAGATGCTCCAGGAACTCCTGCTCGAAACGGAGCACGTCGTTCACGGGGACGTCGTCGAAATGCCCCTGGACCCCGGCCCACACCGAGATGACCTGCTCCTCCACCGGGTAGGGGGCGTACTGGCCCTGGCGCAACAACTCGACGAGCCGCGCGCCGCGCTCGAGCTGCTGGCGGGACGCGGCGTCCAGGTCGGAGGCGAACATGGCGAAGGCCTGCATGTCACGGTACTGGGCGAGGTTGATCTTCAAGGATCCGGCCACGGACTTCATCGCCTTGACCTGGGCAGCGCCGCCAACCCGGGAAACCGAGATGCCGACGTCGATGGCCGGGCGCTGGTTGGCGTTGAACAGGTCCGATTGGAGAAAGATCTGGCCGTCGGTGATGGAAATCACGTTCGTAGGAATGTACGCCGAGACGTCGTTGGCCTTGGTCTCGATGATGGGCAGTCCCGTCATCGACCCGCCGCCCAGCCGGTCCGACAGTTTGGCGCAACGCTCCAGCAGGCGCGAGTGCAGGTAGAAAACGTCACCCGGGTAGGCCTCGCGTCCCGGGGGCCGACGCAGCAGCAGGGACATGGCGCGGTAGGCCTCGGCCTGCTTGGTCAGGTCGTCGAAGATGATCAGCACGTGCTTTCCCTGGTACATCCAATGCTGGCCGATGGCCGACCCCGCGTAGGGGGCGATGTACTTGTAGCCCGCGGGGTCGGAGGCCGGGGCGTGCACGATGGTGGTGTACTCCAGCGCCCCGGCCGACTCGAGGGTGCTGCGCACCTCCGCGACTGTGGAGCCCTTCTGACCGATCGCCACGTAGATGCAGCGGACCTGCTGCTTCGGATCCCCGGTCTCCCAGTTGGATTTCTGGTTGATGATCGTGTCGATCGCGATCGCGGTCTTCCCGGTCTTGCGGTCGCCGATGATCAGCTGACGCTGTCCCCGGCCGATCGGGGTCATCGCGTCGATGGCCTTGATGCCGGTCTGCAGGGGTTCGCGGACCTCCTGGCGGTCCATGACACCGGCCGCCTGGAGTTCCAAGGCGCGCCTGCCCTCGATGTTGCTGATCTCACCGAGCCCGTCGATGGGATTGCCCATCGCGTCGACGACGCGCCCCAGATAGCCGTCGCCGACGGGAACGGAGAGCACTTCGCCCGTGCCGTGCACGGTGGATCCCTCGTCGATGCCCTCGGAGTCGCCGAGCACGACCACGCCAATCTCCCGCTCGTCGAGGTTGAGGGCGATGCCCATGGTGCCGTTCTCGAAACGCAGCAGCTCGTTCGCCATCGCCGAGGGCAGACCCTCGACGCGCGCAATGCCGTCGCCGGAGGTCACGACAATGCCGACCTCCGTCATGCTGGCAGCGGCGGGTTGGTAGGACGAGACGAACTCGTCCAGCGCGCTGCGGATCTCGTCGGGACTGATGGTGAGTTCAGCCATTGCGTCCTACTTTCGCTTATCGCTTGATGTCAGTTCAGGAGCCGGCGGGCCTCGTCGAGCCGCCCGGCCACAGTTGATTCGAATACGTGCGCCCCGAGATCGACGCTCATGCCGCCGATCACGCTCGCGTCCACCGTGATCTGGAGGAGGACGGGACCGCCAACCTGAGCCTCCAGGGCCCTGCGAAGCCGTTCGGTGCGCCCCTCATCGAGGGGGCGGGCCACGGTCACCCGCGCTATCCGCTCCCCCGCCAGGTCCGCGGCCAGTGCCAGATAGCTGGCGAGGGTGAGGGGGACCGTACGGGCACGAGCCGCGGCCGCGCGCGACGCGAGCCGCTTTGTGACGGGAGCCGCCCGGCCCGCCAGCAGCCGGGCGATCAGGGTACGCCGATCCGCGAGAGCCCTCCTTCGGTTGCGCAGCGCGTCCGAGAGCTCCGGGGAACCATCGATGACCAGGGCGAACCGGTGCAGCTCCTCCTGGACGCGTTTCAGTTCCCCACGCTCGTTGGCAACACGCAGCAGGCCGCGCACGCCCTGCCGCTCGATGGCATCGATCATGGTTCGCCCGCTGGGCCAGGGATGGGTTGCCACCTCGGTCACCACGGAAAGGGTGGCGGCCCCCAGCCTGCCCTCGAAGAGCCTGCGAGCCAGCGCCTGCCGGTCCCCCGCGCTCGCGGAAGGATCGGACAGCGAACGCCTCAGCGGGGGCTGGCCTTCGAGCAGATCGACAACCGCGAACAACTCCTCGGCCATGGCCTCGTCCACCCGGACGGCGTCCACCACAGGGTCGAAGGCGCTGAGGGCGACGTCGCGGGATTTCATCGGAGGGTGCCTGCCGTTTCCAGTTCTTGCAGGAAGCGGTCAATGGTCCGGTTGGCACGCTCGTCGTCGGTGAGTGCCTCACCGACGATTCGGCCAGCGAGGGTGGTGGCCAGGCCACCAATATCCCCACGAAGCTCGGCCAGGAGCTGCGCACGCTCGGCCTCCAACTGAGCCCTGCCCGCGGCGAGAATGCGATCCGATTCCTTGCTGGCCCGTTCCCGGGCCTCCGCCAGCATCTGCGCCCCGGTGTTCTTCGCCTCCTCGCGGATCCTCGCGGCCTCCTCACGTGCGGAGTTGAGTTGGTCATTGTACTCCGATAGCGCAGCCTCCGCTTTTGCCTCGGCCTGCTCGGCCCGCCGGATTCCGCCCTCGATGCGTTGGTAACGCTCCTCGTACAGCTTTTCGAAGGCAGGGACGACGGCCTTCCACATGACGAGGAACACCAACAGCATCAAGATGATGCCGACCACGACCTCGGACAGGTGATGGGGCAGAAGCGGTCCGAGGTCAATCCCGGACTCGAGCAGCACCCCATTCAGGGGGACCACGTCAATCCTCACTTGAGGACGAAGGCCAGGGCGATGGCGATGATGGCGAGCGCCTCGACGACGGCGAAGCCGATGAAGGCCGTGCTCATCATGGCGCCACGTGCCTCGGGCTGGCGAGCGGTTCCGTTGATGACTGAGGCGAAGATCCAGGCGACGCCCAGAGCCGGCGCGATGGTTGCGATCGCATAGCCGATCATGTTGAGCGAACCGTTGATTTCCAGGAGGGTCTGCATGGTTTTCCTTTCGGACGGCTCCTCACCGAGATTGGTGACGGAGTCTGATTTTCGAATCAGTGGGCCTCGGAGACTGAGGTTGACACGTACTGGGCGGTTAGTACAGTGAAAATGTAGGCCTGCAATGCGCCGATGAACAATTCCAGGAACAGAATCGCGAAACTAAAGATCACCGAAACGGCACCGGAGACGTTGTACATGAGGTTGTTCTGGAAGGTCAGCAGGAAAGAACCTCCGACCACGAACACCAGAACCACCAGGTGCCCGGCGAACATGTTTGCGAACAGACGCAGCGCGAGGGTCACGGGCCTGGTAATAAAGGTAGCCAGAAATTCCAGCGGCATTATCAGGGGAAGCAGGTACGCGGGAACTCCTTCAGGAATGAGAGCGCGCTTCAAGAAACCGGCGCCAAATTTCCTGAACCCGGCCCCAACATAGACGCACCAGGACAGGAAAGCCAGGCCGTAGGCGAAACCGACGTTGCTGAAGGTCGGGAGCATGAAAACAAAGGTTTCACCGAACCAGTTGTTGATCAGCAGGAAGGAGAACAGGCCGAGTAGATATGGCAGGAAGCGCCTGTAGTCGTGGTGGAGGATGTCACGGGCAATGCCGTTGCGGACGAATTCGTAGAGGTACTCGGCAAAGAACTGCCGTTTGGGGGGCAGCACCTTGAGGCGGCGCGAGGCCAGCCACCAGAGCAGGACCACCAGCAGAGCCGCTATGACGGCCTGCCAGAAGGGTTTGTTCATCCAGGTGGGGGTGCCGGGAATGACGGGAGTGTCGAAGATGAAGTCGTTGACGCTCGGCGGGGTGTAACCGCCATCGCCACCGCTCTCCAGCGGAAGAAGCCAAGGGTTCACGTGCCGCTCCCATATCGCTTGATGATCAGATATGTGCTGCAGGCCAGGCCCAGGATCAGGCCCATTGGCAGCAACCACGATGTCTTCCAGAGATGATCGCCCAGCCAGCCCAGGCCTCCGTAGAAGAGCAGACCCGCCAGGATGTAACTGAGCACGACCATCCCGTCCTCGGTGCCTCGCTGCTGCGAGGGCTTCTCCTCGGGTTCTGGTCTGGTGCCCATGTCGGGAGTGAGCCTAGCGGAAAACTCCCCCGCATTCATCCCCAGAACCGCACTTTTCAGCTCTGGTCGTGAATGTCGTAAATGGGTACGCGTTGCCGCGATGCCACCACGACAACGCCTGTTGTCCAGGCGAGTACTGTTGCGATGACCGCGATAGCCAGCCAGTTCCTGTCCGTTGCGGGTCCGAGCCGCGGATGACTCGTCACGAACCAGATACCGGCTCCGATCCCCACCACGCGAACCGCATAGCTCGCGAGCACCACTCCGAGGCCCTGGATGGGTTCCAGCTCGCAGGCCACGACCTCGACGGCCTGCCCCACGGAGCAGAAGATGACCACTGCGGCGAATCCCAGCGCGGCCCCGATGAGCGCCGCCCGGGAACCGGTCGCCAAGGCCAGTCCGCACGCCGAGATCCCCACCGCCTGTCCGGCCACCAGCCCGCCGATCATCATCTGCCGGGCCCGCCGGGTGGCCCCCGTGACCCGACGTTCAGCCATGTTTCGCCGTCCCGGTTCCACGCCTGACGGGCATGACGGTGACCAGCACCAGCAGCACGAGGAAAACCCCGATGGCCCACCACGTAGCGGGGTGGTTCAGGAGCACCGTGCAGACCAGACCCCCCGCTATCACCGCACCCCAGGAACACATGATGAACACGACCCCGCGCTGCGAGTGTCCCCGGGCAACCAGCCTGTGGTGCAGGTGGTGCTTGTCGGCCTTGAAGGGGTGCTGGCCCCGCGCGGTCCGGCGAATCCAGGCCAGGACCAGGTCGCTGAGGGGCAGGGCCATCGTGGCGAACGGCAGCAGCACCGGGAGCAGGGCGGGCAGGACGTCGTCGTGATCCCGGCTGAGGGCGCTCGGATCCACCTGGCCGGTGAACGAGATGGCGCTCATCGCCATCAGGAATCCCAGCAGCATGGCTCCCGCGTCCCCCATGAACATGTGCGCCGGCTGGAAGTTGTGGCCGAGGAACCCGAGACAGATGCCGAGGGTGGCCACGGTCAGCAGGCTCGCCGTCGTGGCCCGGGCCAGGTCCTGTTCGTAGGCGAGCACATACGAGTAGGCGAAGAACGCCCCCGCTCCGACCGCCACCAAACCGGCGGCCAGCCCGTCCAGCCCGTCGACGAAGTTGACGGCATTCGCGCACACCGCGATGAAGATGACCGTGATCAGGATGCTGCTGGCGTCGTCGAGGGCCAGCACTGCGTTCGGCAGGGGAATCCAGTAGATGCGGACCCCTCCCAGCACGGCCGCTCCCGCGGCCAGCACCTGGCCGCCGAATTTCACGACCGGACTCAGCTCGACCACATCATCGACCAGCCCGACGGCGCAGATCAGACCGCTCGCCAGGAGCACCACCAGGGCGTCGTGTCCGACGGTGGCGAATCGCGACAGGAACGGCATGTTCACGGCGAGTATCAGGCACACGACCAGCCCACCGAACATCGCGAGCCCGCCGAAATAGGGTTTGGGACTGGTGTGCACGTCGCGCGCCCTCACCTTCGCCACCGCGTTCCAGCGCAGGGCGAGCTGACGACACACCGCCGCGAACAGGTAGGTGGCGGCGGTGGCGACCAGCAGCACGAGAAGGTATTCGCGCATCAGCCAGCCCGCAGCTCCGGCACCACCTGACGGAGCTCCTCGATACCGATCGCCCCATGGCGGAGAACCCGTCCGTTTTCGTCGCTGGTGAAGTCGATGATCGTGGAGGCCTCCCCCCCGGGGGCTCTCCCGCCGTCCAGGTAGACCGCCACGGCGTCGGCCAGCATGCGGCGGGCCTCCCCTGCGGTGGTGGCGGCCGGCTGCCCGGAGACGTTCGCCGAACTCACGGCCATGGGACCCGTGCGGCGCAGCAGGGCGCGGGCCTGGTCGTGGTCGGGAACCCGGACGGCAACCGTTCCCCGGGTCTCCCCCAGGTCCAGGGGAAGCGACCGCTGCGCCTTGACGATGATGGTCAGCGCCCCTGGCCAGAACCGCGCAACCAGTTTTCTGGCCGCCTCTGGGACCTGACCGGCGAGGGCGCGCAGCATTGACGCCTCCGCTATCAGCACCGGCGGCGGCATGTCCCTCCCCCGGTTCTTCGCCTCCTGCAGCCCCGTGACCGCCCTGGCGTCGAATGCGGCACACCCGATCCCGTAAACGGTGTCAGTTGGGAAGACGACACACTGCCCCTCCGCGACCGCTTCCCGGGCGGCCTCGAGGGCGGCATCGGCTTCAAACTCGAGGAGCAGCGTCCTCGACCCGGTTTCACTCACCCGCCAATCCTGCCACGTCTGGCGACGAGGTGCCGGGGGTACCCTGCCAGGTCGCGTACCGTCCGGATCTCGGAGAAACCGTCGGAGAAGATTCCCCGGACCTGCTCGGCGTGTGACTGGTCGTGTTCCATGGCCACCAGGCCTCCCGGCACCAGGAGTCTGCGCGCCACCGAGTGGACTACCCGGATGGCTTCCAGCCCGTCCTCACCACCGAACAGCGCCTCGGCCGGGTCGTGGGCCACCTCCGCCGGAAGCCGGCCGCGCAGGCCGGTGGGAACATAGGGCGGGTTCGCCACCACGACATCCACCCGGGCATCGAGATCGTGGAGGGCCTCGGACATGTCCTCCCTGCGGCAGTCCACCCCGAGACCCTCGAGGTTCCGCAGCAGCCAGGGCCACGCGTCGGAGGAACGCTCCACGGCGTGCAGCTCCAGGCCACCACGTTCCCTCGCGAGGCTCCGGGTGATGGCCCCCGACCCGGCACACAGCTCAACCACACGGCGTCCCCCTGCGGGCAGGTCCGCCAGGTACGCGAGCACCTCATCCACCAGAAGTTCTGTTTCGGGACGAGGAATGAATACCCCCGGCCCCACCGCGAGGGTTTCGTAACGGAACGGGGCCCACCCCGTGATGTGCTGGACCGGTTCCCCGGTTCTCCGCCGCGCCGCGAAACCCGCCACCCGGTCGCGGTCCCTGGATGAGGCGTCACGGAAAATCAGCGCAGCCGAATCGCATCCCAAAGCATGACAGACGAGCCAGCGGGCATCGGCCACTGGACTGGTCACGCCTGCCTCAGCCAGCTGCTCCGAGACCTCCAGAACCAAGTCCCAGGCTCTCATCGGCCCGATCCAGAGAGTTGCTCGGCCAGATCGGCCTCGGCCAGTGCATCGAGCACGGGCGCCAGAGCTCCTGCCAGTACCAGGTCAAGGTTGTGGGTCTTGAAACCAATCCGGTGATCGGCGAATCGGTTCTCCGGGAAGTTGTAGGTGCGGATCCGTTCGGAACGGTCAACCGTGCGCACCTGCGACCGACGGGCGGCGGACGCCGCCTCCGCGGCCTTCGCCTCCCGGATGGAGGCAAGCCTGGAACGCAGCAGACGCATCGCCTGTTCGCGATTCTGCAGTTGGGAACGTTCGTTCTGACAGCTCACCACCACTCCCGTCGGGAGATGGGTAATCCTGACCGCAGAATCCGTGGTGTTCACCCCCTGACCACCGGGTCCGGACGCGCGGAACACGTCGATCCTGAGGTCGGATTCGCTGATCTCCAGCTCCTCCGGCTCAATATCCGGGGAGACCAGAACGCCGGCGGCGGAGGTGTGGATGCGCCCTTGGGTCTCGGTGACGGGAACGCGTTGAACCCGGTGCACCCCGCCCTCGAACTTGAGCCTCCCGTAGGGCCCGGTCCCGTCAATGCTGGTTCCCTTGACGGCCACCGTCACCGACTTGAACCCGCCGAGATCCGTTTCCTGGGAATCCAGCACCTCGAGATGCCAGCCAACCTGTTCCGCGTACCGTTGATACATGCGCAGCAGATCGGCCGCGAACAGCGCGGACTCCTCACCGCCCTCCCCCGACTTGATCTCAAGAATCGCGTCAGCGTCATCGTTCGGATCCCTTGGGGCCAGCAGCCGGGTGAGCCGCGCCGCGGTCTCCTCCAGCCGCGCCCCGATCATCTCGGCTTCCTCCGCAAACGTGGGGTCCTGCTCGGCGAGTTCGAGTGCCGCCTCCCGGTCGGCGGCCAGCCCGCGGTACAGGGCCAAGGCCTCGACCACGGGACGCAGCGCCGCATAACGACGGCCGACCCGGCGCATCAGCGCCGGGTCGGCGTGTGTCGCGGGGTCTGCCAGTTGGGCTTCAAGCCGATCGTATTCGGCGATCAGGGGATCCGCGCTCTCAAACAATTTCGCAGGCTCCGCGAACTCACTTCTTCTTGTTCTTGGCGTACATTCGCTCGAAACGGGCGACGCGGCCACCGGTGTCGAGAATCTTCTGCTTGCCGGTGTAGAAGGGGTGGCACTCGGAACACACGTCGGCGTTCAAGGACCCCTTCTTTGAGGTGCTGCGGGTGGTGAAGGTGTTGCCGCAGGTGCAGTGAACCTTGGTCTCGACGTAATCGGGGTGGATACCCTGCTTCATGGTCTTCTCCTAGATATGTGTTCTTCCCGGGTCGCCGCACCTTCGGTGGACGTGAACCGGCACAGCGTGCAATTGTGCCAGCCGATGCCGCCGAATCAAAACGATCCCGGCGGCTCGGAGAGGACCGGCTCAGCCCTCCTGGGCAGGGGTGGTTTTCAGGACGCTGAGCAGGAACTCGTGGTTGTTCTGTGTCTTGCGCATCCTGGCCAGCAGGGTCTCCAGAGCGGCCTGGTCGTCGAGACCGGAGAGCGCACGCCGCAGCTTCCAGATGATGTTCAACTCGTCGCGGCCGAGCAGCAGGTCCTCGCGGCGGGTTCCGGAGGAATCCACGTCGATCGCGGGGAAGATCCGTTTGTCCGCGAGCTGCCTGGCGAGTCTGAGCTCCATGTTGCCCGTGCCCTTGAACTCCTCGAAGATGACCTCGTCCATCCGGGAACCCGTCTCGATGAGAGCGGTGGCCAGGATTGTCAGGGAGCCGCCGTTCTCAATATTGCGGGCCGCCCCGAAGAACTTCTTGGGCGGGTAGAGGGCCGCGGAGTCGACGCCACCGGAGAGGATGCGTCCGGAAGCCGGGGCGGCCAAGTTGTACGCCCTACCCAGGCGGGTGATGCCGTCGAGCAGGACCACCACGTCATGACCGAGTTCGACGAGACGTTTTGCGCGTTCGATGGCCAGTTCCGCGACCACCGTGTGGTCCTCGGCGGGGCGGTCGAAGGTGGACGCGATCACCTCGCCGGAAACGGTGCGCTGGAAATCGGTGACCTCCTCGGGCCGTTCATCGACGAGAACCACCATGAGGTGAACCTCGGGGTTGTTGGCCGAGATCGCATTTGCGATGGCCTGCATCACCATCGTTTTGCCCGCCTTGGGCGGGGAAACGATGAGGCCGCGCTGCCCCTTGCCGATCGGAGCCACCAGATCAATGACGCGACCGGTCAGTTGCGTGTTGACCGTTTCGAGGCGGAGCTTCTCCTGGGGGTAAAGAGGCGTCAGCTTCGCAAACTCGGGGCGCTGCTTCGCCTTTTCCGGATCGTCCCCGTTGACGGAATCGATCCGCACCAGCGGATTGTACTTCTCCTTGCGCTCGCCTTCCCGGGGGGTGCGGATGGCACCGACGATCACATCTCCCCGCCGCAATCCGAAGCGGCGCACCATCGCCAGTGGCAGGTAGGCGTCGTTCGGGCCGGGAAGATACCCGGTGGTGCGCACAAAGGCATAGTTGTCGAGAATGTCAACGATTCCGGAAACGGCCGCGAGCACATCATCCTCGGATACCGTGGGCTCGTTCTCGAAACGATCCATGCCACCGGAGCCGCGGTTACGACGGTTCTGGCGGTCGCGGTTGCGGCGACGTCTTCCGCGGCGCCCCCCCTCGTTGTCGTCCTCGAAACGACCCGCCCCGGCGCTGGCAGGGGCCAGGACCGGGGCCGCGGTGGGAGCGCCGGTCTGACCGAGGGCAGCAGCGAGCCGCTCCCCAACCTCCTCGTTCGTTGCCTCCTGGGCCGCGCGATCCCTTTCCTTGTTGCGCTCACGGCGACGCCGATTGCGACTGAGCCCCTCACCCTCCGTCCGCGACTGGGATTGCTGGGCAGAGGATTCACGGTTCGTTCTTTCCGCCTCGGGAGGTTCGGGTGCGGGGCGCTCCGGAACCTCCACCGGAAGTCGCGGCTCGGCCTCGACCGTCCTCCTGGGACGCGGGGCACGGGCTGGATGTTCGGACTTGGCCGGGATGTTGACCCCGCCGGAGATGGCGGCGATCAAATCGCCCTTGCGCATCGCGGAGGTGCCCTTGATGCCCATCCCGGCTGCCATCTTCTTGAGCTCCGGGAGCTTCAGGTCTGCCAGGGAGTTGGAACCGGATTCGGTCACGGAATGCCTTCCTTGCTCAGGAAACCGGTGGCGTGGGGAAATGCCCAACCGGTGAAGTGTGTAGTCAAGGCGCTCATTTCACGGTGGGAAAATAATCCGCCACTGGCGCCGCTCAAGTGACTGCGGAAATGATAACACGAAACCCCGGTCCCTCCCCAGCGGGTATTACGGTGAAGGGAGCCGGGACGTTTCCGAGGCACTGGTCCGGAGGGTCCGCGGGTAGGAGCGCCGACGGCGGAGGCCAACTCGGTTCGGGAGCCCTCCGGCTGCCCGATCAGTACTGTTCTTCGGGGCGGCGGCCGGCGTCCCGCCGGAACCCAGCCGGGATGACTCGTCCTGGCCGGTTTCAACCCAGGAGCTGCACTCCTCCACCGATCCCGAGATCGCGACGCTGGAACCCCTCGTGCTCGATGGTTTCCGAAGCCGCAAGCTGGTTCTCCAGCCCAACCGCGAACACGGTCGGCCCCGCCCCGGAGATGGTCGCAGGCACCCCTGCTTCCCGCAGCCTGCGCAGCAACGACCAAGAGGCCGGCATCAGTTCGGACCGGTGGAACTGGTGCAGCCGGTCCCTCGTGGCGGACAGCAGCAGATCGGGACGTTGTTCAAGAGCCATGGGCAGGGAGGCCGCCGCGATTGCCTGGGCGACGGCATCCCTCCGGGAGACCACATCGGGCAGCACCGCCCGGGCCCCTTCGGTGCGAACCTCCAGGTCGGGAACAAATGCAAGGCATCGCAAACCCTCAGCAGGTCGCAACCGGATCAGTTCCACTCGTTCACCATCCAGCCATGCCAGGACCGCGCCGCCCCAGACCGCTGCACCCGCATTGTCCGGATGCCCCTCCAGAAAGCTGGAGATCCGGGTCAGTTCGCCCCGGTCCAACTCCTCACCGGGAAAAGCGATGCCGTGAGCGAGTGCACAGCCCGCCACGATGGCTGCAGCGGAAGAACCGAGTCCACGCGAGTGTGGAATCGTGTTGTGCGCCGTGAGCCACAAACCGCCGGGAGGGTCCGCGTCCCATTGGCGTAGGGCGTACAGCAGCGTGGAGAGCACGAGATGGGACTCGTCGCGCGGCACCTGGTGGGCGCCTTCACCGGTCACCTCGACGCCGATCCCCCCGAATTCCGACACATCCAGGGTCAGCTCGTCGAACCAGTTCACGGCCAACCCTACGCAGTCGAACCCCGGTCCCAGATTGGCGGTGGTGGCCGGTACCCGTACGGTGAGCCTCACTTGCCCTCGATGCGCATGGAGTCGATGGAGTCCCCGACGAAAGAAGCCTCATGAAGTGCCGCGACGACGTCCTGGAGATCCTGTTCACGCGCGTCGTGGGTCATGAAGTTCAACTCCGCGGTGAAACCATCGGTGCGTCCCAAGCCTTCCAGATAGGACTGCTGGCAGGTTTGCAGGGAAACCCGGTGAGCGCCGAAGATGGTGGCACACTTGGCCAGCACACCCGGCTTGTCCTCCACCTGGAAACGAATGTAGTAGCGGCTGGTCGCATCCCCGATGGGGGCGACCTCGCGCTTGGTGTATCCGGTTCCGAGATGGCCAGCGGTTCCCCGCACCCGATTGCGTGCCGCGGTGACCACATCTCCCATGACCGCGGAGGCGGTGGGAGCGCCTCCCGCTCCCTGTCCGAGGAACATCAGCTGCCCGGCCTCGACCGACTCGACGAAGATCGCGTTGTAGGCCCCGGAAACTGAAGCCAGCGGGTGGGTTTTCGGAACCATGGCGGGATGGACCTTGACGATGACCCGGTCGTCGTCGGCCAGTTTGGCGACGGCGAGCAGTTTCACCACGCAGCCCATCTGATCGGCGGCCCGGATGTCGGCCTCCGTGACGGAGGAGATGCCCTCGCAGAAGACCTCGGAGCTATGCACCTCGGTGTGGAATGCCAACCCGGCCAGGATCGCGGCCTTCGCGGCGGCGTCCTTGCCCTCGATGTCGGCGGTGGGATCAGCCTCCGCGAACCCGAGTTCCTGGGCCTGGCGCAGCGCCACGTCGAAGCTCAGGTGATTGGTGGTCATCTGGTCGAGGATGTAGTTGGTGGTGCCGTTGACGATTCCCATGACCGCGCGGATCTCGTCCCCGACCAAGGATTCCCGGAGTGGTCGGATGATCGGAATGGCTCCCGCCACCGCCGCCTCGTAGTAGAGGTCGACGCCGTTCTTCTTGGCGGTCGCGCTCAGCCGCGCCAGATCCTCGGCCAGCAGCGCCTTGTTGGCGGTGATCACGGAGGCCCCCGCGTTCATGGCCTCGGTGAGCAGACTCCGCGCGGGCTCGATGCCGCCGATCACCTCGACCACCAGGTCCAGGTCGCCGCGCGTGACGAGGCCGTGCACATCCGTGGTGAACAGGTCGGGATCGATTCCGGGGCGTTCCACGTCGAGCCGGCGCACCCCGATCCCGACGAGCTCCAAGGGCCGGCCGATGCGCTGACGCAAGGACTCCGCCTCCTGGCCCAGTATCCGGGCCACCTGGGAACCCACTACACCGGCGCCGAGCAGCGCCACCTTCAACGGCGAAGTCTCCTCAGCCATGTTCACTCCCCTACGTCAAGTCGCATCAGGTCTTCCAGGGTCTCCCGCCTGAGAAGCGTTCGTGTCTCCCCCCGGCGCACCGCCAGCAGGGGCGGTTTCGGAACCTGATTGTAGTTACTGGCCATGGATCGGCAATACGCCCCGGCGCCAGGGACTGCGATCAGGTCACCGGGACGAATGTCCCGGGGCAGGAAAACGTCCCGGATCAGAATGTCACCGCCCTCGCAATGCTTCCCTACGACCCGCGCCAACACGGGCTCGGCCTCCGAGGTCCGGTTCGCCAGGGCACAGGAGTACTCGGCGGCGTACAGGGCGGGCCGGATGTTGTCGCTCATGCCCCCGTCGACAGAAACATAGGTACGTGAACGCCCATTCTCCAGCTCCACGGCCTTCACGGTCCCGACCTCGTACAGGGCAACCCCGGACGGACCGCAGATGGCGCGGCCGGGTTCGATGCTGAGCTGGGGGCGTTTCAACCCGAACCCCCGGCACTCGTGGTCGAGGATCTCCTCGAAGGCCCGGGCGAGGGCATCGGTCGGCATGGGTGAATCGGCCTCCGTGTAGGCGATTCCGAATCCGCCCCCGAGGTCCAGCTCCGCCAGCTCCACCCCGGTGGCGACACGGAACTGCTCCGCCAGCCGCAACGTGCGACGGATCGCCACCTCGAAGCCGTGGGTCTCGAAGATCTGTGAACCGATGTGGCTGTGGATGCCACGCAGCTCGATGAAGGGCGACGACTGGCACCGCACCAACGCCGCCAAGGCGTGGCCACCGAGGATGGACAGACCGAATTTCTGGTCCTCGTGGGCCGTCGCGATGTACTCGTGCGTGTGGGCCTCCACCCCGGTGGTTACCCGCACCAGTGCACGGGCCGTGCTCCCGAGCTCCCGGCAAGCGGTCTCGATGCGGTCGATCTCGTGGAAGGAATCGACGATGATACGCCCGACCCCCTGCTCCAGGGCGAAACGGATCTCCTCCGCCGACTTGTTGTTGCCGTGGAACCCGAGCCGCTCCGCGGGCATCCCCCCGGACAGGGCGATCCGCATCTCCCCCATGGTCGTCACGTCCATGTGGAGCCCGTCCTCGGCCACCCAGCGCGCCACCGCCCGGGTCAGCAAGGCCTTTCCCGCGTAGTAGACCCGCCATCCTGCGAAGTTGTCGCGAAATGCCCGCGACCTGGCGCGGAAATCCTGTTCGTCGATCACATAGGCGGGTGTGCCCTGCTCGGACGCGACCCGCGTCAGGGGGACCCCACCGATCACGATGCGCCCCATCTCGTCCCGATCGGTCCCGGTGGGCCACAGCTCCGCTCGCAACTGATTCAGGTCCTCGGGCAGCGTGAGCCACTGCGGTCCCGTTTTGGCGACGTCGGCGTGGATCGATCCGGCGATGTGAGCGTGGGTCATGAGGTCAAAGCTTGCCAGAAGGGGCCTGCCGGGACAGATGAAACTCCGGCACGCCCCACAAAACGGGCGCGATGAGCAGGATTCCGGGTTGTCCACTCCCTGTGGGCGCGGCACTCGGCCTCGACGGTCTCGAACGTCTTACCGGAGGTCTCGGGAAGGCAATGCACCATGAACCAGATCGCGGTCACGTCGAGCAGGGCGAAAATCCCGAAGGTCGGCCCAACCCCGACCGCGGTCACCACCGGCAGGCATCCCAGCGTGACCAAGCCGTTCACGAGCCACAGCATGAACACGGGGAATCCCATCGCGAAGGAACGTGTCCTCAGCGGGAACATCTCGGACAGCAGCAGCCAGCT
>ERZ772977.890-NODE-890-length-16951-cov-5.671046_pt1 | contig 16951 bp, 11 predicted proteins | sample MGYA00511131_ERZ772977 | MGnify/ENA primary metagenome ERZ772977 (study PRJEB29015, sample SAMEA2737935) | human oral metagenome | biome: human oral; feature: human-associated habitat; material: dental | place: China | collected 2151 ...
ATATTATCTAATTCTAATAATTTATCAGATGAAACATCTTCAAATATTTGTTCATTTTCTATTTTTGGCATTTTTTGATTTTTTTCTTTTTTTTGACAATTTGATAAAAATAATAACAACAAAATAGCTAAAAGTAGAAATTTATTTATTTTTTTCACACCAAACTTCCTTTACAAAAAACAAATTTATTCAAGGTACGAAGATAGAAATAATATAAACCAAAATTCTATCTCCGTAACATAAAATTTTTTTCTTCTTATTTGAAAAATTTTACTCCATTTTTAAATATATTCTGATCCTTGTTTCCATATATATTTTTATACAGGTTCTTTCCTGTTCTTTCTGAATGTGCCATTTTTCCAAAGATTCTTCCTTTATGTGCAAGCATTCCTTCTATTGCATAGTAGGAACCGTTAGGATTAAACTGTGAATCCATACTTGAATTACCTTCAAAGTCTACATATTTTGTAGCTATCTGGTTATTTTTATATAATTTTTTATATTCCTCCTCTGTAATGACAACTCTTCCTTCCCCATGTGACATTGGAATGGCGTGTATATCCCCTTCATTCATTCCCATAAGCCACGGTGAATTATTTGAAATAATTTTTGTCATTACTATTTTTGACATATGTTTATTTATATTATTAAATGTCAATGTAGGTGAATCCTCATTTAGCTCCCTTACTTCACCATATGGTAGAAGTCCTGATTTTATAAGGGCCTGGAATCCATTACAAATACCCAGTATCAGACCATCCCTCTTAAGAAGCTTATCAATCGCTTCCTTTACCCTTCCATTTTTCAGAACAGCAACCATAAATTTCGCAGATCCGTCCGGTTCGTCTCCGGCACTGAATCCTCCCGGAAGCATAAGTATCTGTGAATTTTCTATTTCCTTAACAAATCCGTCTATTGAATTTAATATATTTTCATGTGTCAGATTGTTAAATACTCCTATTTTAGCAATTCCACCTTCCCTGTTAAACGCTCTTTCCAGGTCATATTCACAGTTTGTTCCAGGGAATACAGGTATAAATACTCTCGGTTTTGCTATGCTGTTTGAAAAACTGCTTATTACATTTTCTCTTTCAACAAGTTCTATTTTCTTATATTTAGTTCCATTGCAATGAGGCAGTAAATGGCAATTTTCTATTTCTTTTCTTGTAGGGAAGATTTTTTCCAGAGGTTTTTCCCATTCTTCTATCAGTTCATCCAGATTAATTTCAACTTTACTGTCAATTACTATTTTTCCTTCCGGAATTACATTTCCAAGCAGAACTGCATTTTCATAATCAAATTTTTCAGCTGTTTCAACTATGAAAGTTCCGTATTCTGCCTTGAACCATTCATTTTCCCCTATTATTCCGTCAGATTTTATATCTGCACCCAGCTTGTTTCCAAAAGCCATTTTTGCAACTGCTTCAGATAAACCACCATTTTTTATTGACGCTGCCGATACAATCTTTTTATTTTTAATATTTTCAGTTGTAAAGTCAAAATTTTTCTTTAATTCCTTTAAGTCAGGCAAATCATTTTTGTCATAGGCTGTCCTTACAAGATAAATATTATTTCCTGCCTTCTTAAATTCAGGTGAAATTACATTTTCAGCCGTTGTCATACTTACTGCAAACGAAACCAGTGTAGGCGGTACAGATATATCATTGAAGGTTCCGCTCATGGAATCCTTACCTCCTATTGAAGGCAGTCCAAATTCCTTCTGAATATGGAATGCTCCCAATAATGCCGATAAAGGTCTTCCCCATTTTTTCGAATCCTTACCTAATCTTTCAAAATATTCCTGGAAAGTAAATCTTATATTTTTATAATTTCCACCGGCTGCAACTACTTTAGCTATGGATTCTATTACAGCATATGCTCCTCCATGGAATGTAGACTGTTTTGCCACGAAAGGATTATATCCGTAACCTACCATTGAAGCCACATCTGTTTCAGCATTTTCAACAGAAACCTTCTGTACAGACACATCTGCAGGGGTAAGCTGATATTTTCCTCCATAAGGCATTAGGACAGTTGTTGAACCTATTGATGAATCAAATGTTTCCATAAGTCCTCTTTGTGAACATACATTCAGATCCTTAAGATTATTGATAAATCTTTCCTTGAAATCTGCTCCGTCAACTTTTCTTTCCAGATTCAGTTTTCCTGTTTTTTCTATTTCTATGTTTATATTTGATTTTGCACCGTTTGTATTAAGGAATTCCCTTGAAATATCTGCTATGACTTCATTTCTATATTTCATTACAAGTCTTCCTGTATCATTTACTTCCGCCACTTTGTATGCTTCCAGATTTTCTTCTTCAGCAAGTTTTATAAATTTCCCTACATTTTCATTTGCTACAACTACTGCCATTCTTTCCTGTGATTCTGAAATGGCAAGTTCTGTACCTGTAAGACCTACATACTTAACTCTTACCTTGTCCAGATTTATTTCAAGCCCGTCAGCAAGTTCCCCTATTGCTACGGAAACTCCTCCTGCCCCGAAATCATTACATTTTTTTATAAGCTGTGTAACTTCCCTATTTCTAAACAGTCTCTGAATTTTTCTTTCAGTTACTGCATTTCCCTTCTGAACTTCAGCACTGCATTTTTCTGATGATTCTGTAGTATGTTCCTTTGAGGATCCTGTTGCTCCACCAATACCGTCCCTTCCAGTTCTTCCTCCCAGAAGAATAACGACATCCCCTTTTTCAGGTTTTTCCCTTATGATGTTCTCAGCAGGCGCAGCTCCAACTACAAGTCCCAGTTCCAGCCTTTTAGCCTTGTATCCTTCATCATATATTTCATTTACATAAGTTGTTGCCAGCCCTATCTGGTTTCCATATGAGGAATATCCATGTGCGGCCTTCTGAGTTATTACCCTTTGAGGTAGTTTCCCTTTAAGTGTGTCGTTCAGTTTCTCAGTTGGATCTCCTGAACCGCTTATTCTAACTGCCTGATACACAAATGTTCTTCCTGATAACGGATCTCTTATGGCACCACCAATACATGTTGATGCTCCTCCAAATGGCTCTATTTCTGTAGGGTGGTTATGAGTTTCATTCTTAAACTGTAAAATCCACTTCTCTGTTTTTCCTTTTACAGGCACATCAATGTAAATTGAACATGCATTTATTTCATCTGAAACTTCCAGATCAGGAAGTTCTCCTCTTTTTCTCTGTTCCTTTCCAAATACTGTTGCCAAATCCATTAATGTCATAGGCTTTTTCCCAAGCTTTTCCCCATGCACATATTCCCTACTTTTTACATATTCTCCAAGAGTTTTTTCTATTATATCCCTATACTCTTCATTTTCTATCTTTACATCATCAATTATTGTTTCAAAGGTAGTATGTCTGCAGTGGTCAGACCAGTATGTATCAAGAACTCTTATTTCAGTTTCAGTTGGATTTCTTTTTTCCTCGTTTTTAAAATATTCCTGAATAAAGAGCAGGTCATTTGCAGTCATTGCAAGTTCAAGATTATTTCTCATATCTGCTATTTCTTCAGAAGTTTTATTTATAAAGTTTTCATAAACCGGAACTTTTTCCGTATTTTCCTGTTCCGGATTTTCTTCAAGTATATTTAAATTTTTCTCCCTCATTTCAACTTCATTTATATAGTATTTTTTTATTTTAGCCAGTTCCTCAGGAGTTATATTTCCGTATAGGACTATCAGTTTTCCGCTTTTTACATTAAAATTTTCATTATCTGCCAGAAGATCTATACATTGAACTGCTGAATCTGCCCTCTGATCATACTGACCAGGTATAAATTCAACTGCAAAATATATATCTTCCTTATTTTCTACAGCAACAAATACTTCTTCCAATGAATTATAAACTTTATCCACATTCACTTCGGAAAAAACAATTTTTTCCATTTTTTCCAGCTCTTCCTTGCTTAAATTAAAAACATCATAGATGTTTAGTATTCTTAGGAAATCCAGTGATTCAATACCTACGTTTTCCCTCAGATCATTCATCAGATTCTGTGCTTCCACTCTGAAATCTTCTTTTTTTTCCACAAAGATTCTATAATTCATTTTCTCCTCCTAATGTATATTTCAATTGATTTAATGATAAAACTAATGTAATAAAAAATCTAAGTATGGGCATACTTAGATTTCAGGTATATTCAGATTTATATCTGAAAAATACTTTTTTTGGGTCATAAAAAGCTGACAGGACAAAAAATCATGTCTAAACATTGTTATTTTTAAACTGATAGATAGCAAGCTTTTCATTATTCCTCCCAAAAAAAATTATTTTATAACTTTTCCTTATATAACAAAAAAATCTGATTTCATTGCACTACAAAAAGCAAAATAATCAGATTATAATTCTATTTATTTCACTTATAGTTGGCAATTTATGGTTGCCTGTAGAAACAATTCGCCTTATTCGAAAAATATATAAGTTACATTTTATTTTGTGTATAAAGTATATCAGATATTCATTTATTTTTCAAGAATTAATCCGATTAAATTTCCTTCTGCTTTATTAATCCTGTCCTATATGATATTAACAGCTTCTTCAGGTCATCTATCTGTCTCTGAAGTTCCTTTCCTATGTCAGTGTCTTTTACCTTGGTTATTTCACGGATTTCATCAAAAACTACTGTTGATGAAAGAATATCTGCCCCTTCCTTTATGGCTTTTTCCTGTGATTCAAAAGGTGCAAGGGAAATAATTTTTATTCCGTAGGAATTATAAACCAGCGTATATCCAGCTATTCCGGTAGTTTTACGATATGCCTTGGAAAATCCTCCATCAATCATGAAAAGTTTTCCGTCAGCCTTTACCGGCGATTCCCCTTCCTTTACTTTTACAGGAACATGACCATTTATTATATGGGAAGTTTCCGGATTCAGTCCAAATTCCCTTAAAATCATTTCACATGTTTCCTTTTTATTGATAAAAGTATAATATGGATTCTTATTTTCCTTATGAATTTTTTTATCATCTATAAAGTATCTTTCAAAAGTTCTCATTACATCCTTCCCAAATAGCGGGGAATTTTTCCCGCACCAGAGATACCATAGGAAATCCCTGTTTCTTTTATCCTTTTCATTATTTTCCCAGTTAAAGAAACTTTCCCTTATTATTGCCTCTATCTTGTCAAAATAGGACTTTCCTTTATAATTTATTCCGTCTATGTTTACTTCAACGAGCTCCCCTTCACTGTTAAGAGGAATACATCCATGATATAGCAAATTTGAATTACATTTTAAATACATGGAACCTTTATTCAGTAAAAATTTCAAATGTCTCTGCAACTTTTCACTATTCATAAATGAATGTTTCAATTTATTCAGGAGGGTAGCCTCTTCCTTTGTAAGTTCCAGAGGATTATCAGGATTTACAGTAGGAAAATGGGTGTCATTCAGCTGATATTCCTTTCCTCCTATTGTCACTGTTCCCTTGTGGTAGTTTATATTTTTCAGAAGTTCCTTATCTTCCATTTCAAATTGGGGATTCCGTTCCGCAAATATTCCTTCCACCTTAAACTGTATTATGGAAATTGCTTTATGCATCTGGGCTATAAGATCGTTATCTACTCCTTCCCTTGGTCTGAAACTTTTACACGGATCCTTTCCATAATGCTTCATTGCAAAAGTTGCAAGAGGCAGAAGATTTATCCCGTATGCTTCTTCCAGAATATCGTGGTTGTTGTATCTCGAACATATTCTTATAACATTTGCTATACATGCCTTATTTCCAATTCCTGCTCCTATCCATAATAAATCGTGGTTTCCCCACTGGATGTCTACATTATGGTACTCCTGCAGGCAGTCCATAATAAGATGAGGTGCAGGTCCCCTGTCATAAATGTCCCCCACAACATGCAGCCTGTCAATGGCAAGGCGACGTATCAGTTCCCCCATTGCCTTCATAAAAGCTTTTGTATATTTTATTGAAATTATGGTGTCAATAATTGCATCAACATAGTCTTTCTTGCTTTCATCTTCATTTCTTTCGTATAAAAGTTCCTGAATAATATACTCAAAATCTTTTGGCATCGCTTTTCTCACCTTTGATCTTGTATATTTTACCGATACCTTCTTACACACCTTTACAAGTCTGTATATATTTTTTCTTGACCATTCATCCATATTCTTATTTTTCTTTTCCTCAAGGTCATATTTTGCTTCAGGATAGTAAATCAGTGTAGCCAGCTCCTTCTTTTCACCTTCTTCCAATGTTTCTCCAAATATATCTTCTATTTTCTGTCTTATGCTTCCTGAACCGTTTCTAAGCACATGTGTAAAAGCCTCATACTCACCATGCACATCTGAAAGAAAATGCTCCGTTCCCTTTGGAAGATTCAGTATCGCCTCCAGATTAATAATCTCCGTAGAAGTTTCTGCAATGTTCCTAAAATTTTTAGACAGTAATTCCAAATATTTTAACTCTGACATATTCTACCTCACTTATGATTTATTTTCTATATCCAAAAAATTTTAAATTATCCAGATAACATTTTTACTGACCTGTAAAACAAAACAGGACTGCTTTAAAACTAAAGTTCATATTTCATGACACACTAAAATAGCTTGCTTTCAATAGCTTTCCCCATTTTATTTTTGTCATTTCATAACTTTTAATTTTAAAACAGCCCCGTTTTAATCCTGTTAATATTTATTTCTATTTTATATATACTATACTCTATTTTCCAAAACTCTTTCTGCAATATTTCTAGTATGATCCGCTATTCTCGTAAAGTGCAGCACCAGATCAACAAAAGATAATCCTGCTTTTATTTCACAAGTCTGCTCACTTAATCTCTTTATATGATTCTTTCTTATTTTCTTTTCCTTTTCTCTTTCCTTATTATGTAAATCTATAACTTCCACTGCCTTATCAATGCTTGATTCCTTTAAGGCCACTGTTGCAGTTGCAATCATATTTTCCACTATTTCTTCAAGTTCCCTTATTTCTGCATAAGCGGTATCAGAAAACTTGAATTTCTTGCTTATTCCATATTTTACATCTTTTACGATACCGTGGGCATGATCTCCTACCCTTTCAATATCTCTACACAAATCAAGGTAAGTGGCTATTTCTTCCCCTTCCTTTTCTCCAAAATCCTGTTTGGATAAAAGTGCCAGATATTTTGTTATTTCCTGATCAACTGTATTTATTTTTTCTTCCCTTTTTTCAACTTTCTCAAACAATTTTTCATCTCTGTCAAAGAAGTAGGAAACTGAAGTTTTAAAGTTCTTCAATGCAAATCCTGTCATTGTAATCAGCTCCTGCTTTACCTGTCCTAAGGCAATAACCGGTGCAGTTATCAATGCCGGATCAAGAGTTGTCTTATATGCTTCTTCCTCATCTTCTTTTTTATCTTTAATTATTTTAACAACCAGATATTCCAGAACTCCTATAAAAGGAAATAAAAGAACTGTTGTCATCATATTAAAGGATCCATGGGCAAATGCTATTGCCATTTTAGGATTCAGATGAAGAATCTGTTCCATTTTTGCAACAAACATTGAAAATGGAGTCAAAAATATTAAAAATATAACTGTTCCAACCACATTAAACATTACATGTGAAGCCGCAAGCCTTTTGGCTGAAGTATTTGAACCTATAACAGCTATTATTGCTGTAATTGTTGTTCCTATATTATCTCCAAATAATACAGGTAAGGCGGCTTTCAATGGTATAAGCCCTTCCTGATATATATTCTGAAGTATACTTATTGTTGCACTTGAAGCCTGTACAAGCACTGTTATCGTTGTCCCTATAAAAACACCTAGAACTGGATTTCCGCTCAGACTTACCATTACATCTTTAAATGCAGGCAAGTATTTCAGAGGTGCCATTGCTCCCGACATAAGTGTCAGGGAAAAGAATACTCCTCCAAATCCAAATAAAATACGTCCTACATTGTTTACCTTTTCAATTTTTACAAAAAACAGACAGAAAGCTCCGATAAATAATATCGGCAATGCATATGCAGAAATATTGAATCCGATTATAAATGTTGTTATTGTCGTTCCAATATTTGCTCCCATTATAATTCCTATAGCCTGTCTTAATGTAAGTAATCCTGCCCCTACAAGACCTATAGTTATAACAGAAGTTCCTGAACTTGACTGTATCAGTGCAGTTACAAAAATTCCTACAAGGACTCCTAAAAAAGGAGAAGTCGTATACTTATCCAGAATGTATTTCAGTCTATCCCCGGCAGCAATTTGTAACCCGTCTCCCATGTACTTGATACAGAATAAAAACAGACCTAATCCTCCAAGAAATGTGAAGGCCATCTGTTGAAAATTAATTGTGTTTAACGCCGTTTCCATATCATTTTTTTCTCCACTTCTTTTTATTTTATGATTTCTAAAATATATGGAAATCATAATTCGCACTTATGATACATCATATCAAAGAAAATATCAAGTTTTTTTTATAAATTTTCTAAATTATTCTCCCCTGTTTTTAACATCTTCTTCAATTCCGTTTTTCCATGAATCATTAAGCTGATATCCACCTCTTATTTCCTTAATTGCTTCATTTAAGACTTCATAATTTTTTGCTGTCCCTTTTTTGTCTGATTTAAAACGTACAGCCCTTGAAGAGTCTATTCCTAAGTCTTTCGCAGCTCCAATTGCATCAATATTCGCTCCTAAAAACAGGAATTCCCAGTTATCTTTTTCTTTTCTTTCTTCAATTAATTTTTTTATCTGATCCGCCCTGTACTCACGGCTTGCATTTTCCATTCCGTCAGTTATTATTACAAACAGAACCTTATCTTTAATTTCTTTTTTATCCTGATTTGCCTTTACCTGCATTACAGTTTTTCCTATTGCATCAAGTAAAGCTGTACTTCCCCTCACATAATATTCCTCTTCCGTCATGGGAGATACTTTTTCAATAGGAACCTGATTATAAAGCAGTTCATACTGGTCATCAAACAGAACTGTTGTTACAGAAACTTTCCCTGTTTTTTCCTTTTTCTGTTTTGAAAGCATTGAGTTGTATCCTCCAATAGTATCTGATTCAAGTCCACCCATTGAACCGCTTCTGTCAAGGATAAAAACCAGTTCCACATCTTTAGGTTTATTATTTTTGTTTTTTTGATCTGTTTTAGCTGGAGCCTTCGCAAATACCGATACTGACATCAACATAAGTGCTACTGTTAAAATTTTTTTCATTAAATCACATCCTTTAATATTTTTTTATATTTAAATCAAATAAATATTTTCAAATTTCGTATAGCTTCGATTTTCACAAATTTTTCATGAAAATATCCAATTACTGTTGAAAACAACAATAAACTTACAACAGTCCCCTCCCTTATTACTAAAGGATAAGAAAACAGCAATGTTATCAGAAGGGAAACTGATACTGAAATTATATCTATGAGCCTTCTGATTTTAGAAAATTTTATATTTTTCATATTTGCAATTTCAAGGCAGAATGCCTCAACTGGAAAACTCATTGTGTCCAGTGCCAATATAAATGCCACTGAAATCCCCCCTATAAATACTCCGCACACCAGATATATTACTGAAATAAAATAGTTACCAACTTCCATTTTATCAAAAATATTATATGTGAAAAAATTTATTACAATCCCTATGGATGAAACAGCAATTAACTGAAAAACATATTTTACTATAAATTTACCCTTTGTCATAACAATGTAGAGAAATAAGAAAAGCAAATTTAATATTATTGTCATTGTTCCTATTTTTATTTGAAACAGATTGGACAGACTGTAATTTAGAGCATTAAAACTGCTTATTCCTATGGCTCCCTCTATCGACATGCTTGTTCCTAGACCTGTGAGTATAAACGCCATTAATGATAACGCTAAATTACATAAAAACTTTTTCAGGTTCATCAGTTTCTCCTTTCCTGTTTCCAAATTTACTTTATACTGCTATTATAAACCAAAAAAAGTTATTTCACAAGCTTAAAATTTTTTCTTTTAATTACTTTTTGAATATATCTCTTTTCTATTTGTCATTCACCTCTTTTTTTGATATAATGTATCGAATAATTAATTTAAAGGAGGGAATTTTTTTGATTTCAACAAGTAATTTATCAGTCCAGTTTGGAGGAAGAAAACTTTTTGATGAAGTGGACATAAAATTTACACCAGGTAACTGTTACGGAATAATTGGACCTAACGGTGCAGGAAAATCAACATTTTTAAAAATACTTACAGGAGAAGCTGAATCTACTTCAGGAGAAGTAATCATTGATAAAAATAAAAGACTTTCATTCCTAAAACAGGACCACTTTGCATACGAAGATGAGCAGGTTTTAAACGTGGTAATGATGGGACATACAAAACTTTATGATATTATGATGAAGAAAAATGAGCTCTATTCAAAAACTGAATTTACAGAAGAAGATGGAGAGCTGGCAGCAGAACTTGAAGGAGAATTTGCTGAACTTGATGGTTGGGAAGCTGAAACTAATGCTGAAAAATTCCTTATCGGTCTTGGTATCGGTGCTGAACTGCATCACAAACTTATGAAGGAACTTACAGAACCTGAAAAGGTAAAAGTCCTTCTTGCACAGGCAATATTTGGAAATCCCGACATACTTTTACTTGATGAGCCTACAAACGGACTTGACCTTAAGGCTGTAAGATGGCTGGAAGAATTTTTAATGAATCTTGAAAATACTACTGTACTTGTCGTATCACATGATAGACACTTTTTAAATAAGGTATGTACACATATTGCAGACATTGACTATGGAAAAATTAAAATGTTTGTAGGAAACTACGACTTCTGGTATGAATCAAACCAGTTAATGCAGGATCTTATAAGAAACCAGAATAAGAAACTTGAGCAGAAAAGAAAAGAACTTCAGGACTTCATTGCACGTTTCTCTGCAAATGCTTCAAAATCAAAGCAGGCTACAAGCCGTAAGAAACAGCTTGAAAAACTTCAATTTGAAGATATGCAGGTTTCAAACAGAAAATATCCTTATATAGAGTTTAAACCAGAGAGAGAAGCTGGAAACAACATGCTTAAAGTGGAAAATCTTTCAAAAACAATAGATGGAGAAAAAGTTCTTGATAATATTTCATTTACTGTAAATACAGGAGATAAGGTTGTGATCCTTTCAAATAACGACATTGCCAAAACTACTCTTTTCCAAATATTGGCAGGGGAAATGGAACCTGATTCAGGAAGCTATGAATGGGGAATGACTACTTCCCAGAGCTACTTCCCAAAAGATAATTCAGAATATTTTGAAAATGTGGACTTATCTCTTATAGACTGGATGAGACAGTTTTCTACCGACCAGCATGAAGAATATGTAAGAGGATTTCTTGGAAGAATGCTTTTTTCAGGTGAAGAAGCAAGAAAAATGGCAAAAGTTCTTTCTGGAGGAGAAAAAGTAAGATGTATGCTTTCAAAAATGATGCTTTCAGGAGCAAATGTACTTCTTCTTGATAACCCTACTGACCACCTTGACCTTGAATCCATTACTTCTTTAAATAAATCCCTTATAAGATTTCCGGGAACAGTTTTATTTACCACTCATGACCATGAATTTATCCAGACCGTGGCAAATAAAATAATTGAAATTACTCCAAATGGAATACTTGAAAAAGAAATGGAATATGACGACTATATAAATGATGAAAATGTACAGCAGAGACTTTCTGAACTATATGGAAAATAAAAAATGACATTTTAAAATCTTAAGGAACTGTCTCAAAATAGTAAAACTATAAATACAATATACAAAACTATATTTTTTTCATTCACTAAAATTTTACTTATATAAAACAGTCATTCATTAAGGAAAAGTCAAAAACTCGCCTGAAGGCTCAAGCAAATGACTTTTCCTAAATTCATTTTCTGTTTTACATTGTAAAATTTTAAATGATTCAAAAATATAGTTTTTTTAGATTACTTTTCAAGCTTTCTTTTTGAGACAATCCCTATTAAGATAACAAAATGTCATTTTTTACTATAATTTCTGAAAGCTTCTTATTTTATTTTCAATACCTTCCTGAGTTGCAGCTTGCACTATTATAAATGTGTGATCCAGCATTCTATAAACTTCTATCGTTTTCTTGTCATTATACAATAAAAGAGCTGTTTCCGTCTCCATTTTTTTCATTTTTTCCTTCGATAATTTACTCTGATTTTTTGAATATGCCTTCACAATTTTTTTATGTTCTTCTTCTGTAGTCTGTGAATCAAAAATTGCCGAAACAAGTCTGTTGTCAACATAATTAAAACTTGTCAGATTTCTTGGTATCCCCAGCGGATCTTCCACTCCTGAATAATAGTAAACTGCATATCTTCCATTGTCATGAGAATTTGATAATGGTGCTTTTGAAACTGATCTGCTAAACTCTTCCTTGGTCATTCCAAATTTTATCCTGTCTGTTATTCTTTCCCCAAAACTTTTTTCAAAGGAATTCCCAAATACAAATGATGAAAATATCATCATAATTAATAATATTGTCTTTTTCATTATTTAATCACCCTCCTATCTGAATTTATATTTATTATACAATATTAAACTGAAAGCAAACTGAAAATTTATAATAATATTTAGCAAGAATTATAAAAAAATAAGGCATTGAAAATCAATACCTTATCAATTAATAGTTTTTGTTAAATTACTGAGAAACAACGTTTGTTGCTTGAGGTCCTTTTGGTCCTTCTTCTACATCAAAACTTACTTCTTCCCCTTCATTAACTGATTTGAATCCTTCTTTGTTTATTTTAGAGAAATGTAAGAAATAATCATTTCCATCTTCTCCTGAAATAAATCCAAATCCTTTTTTGTCGTTAAACCATTTTACTTTACCTAACAAAGTGCTACCTCCTAAAATTTTACACCTCAAACAACTTGTTACAAATTACTTTTGAATATTTTGCTCCATTTACTTGCTCTTGGTTTTCTGTATATATTATACCACATTTTTTCAAAATTCAAAGTTTTTTTTTTAACTATATTTCTTATATCTCTAAAAACTTAGTATTATTAGTATTTTCAGACATTCATATTTTTTCATTTTTTATAATATTAATAGAATATATACATTATTGAGAAATATATATAATTATATTATTAAATATTTTGAAACATATATTGAATTTATATACAAAATAGTATATTATATTAAGGTATATTCTGGGTATAGGTTCCCATTTTAAACCTAAATTTTAAAAAAGGAGAAGATAATACAGTAATCAGTATTATCAATAATTAACATGGCATTAATAATACAAAAATATGGAGGAACTTCTGTAGCAGATGCTGTAAGGGTAAAAGAAGTTGCCAAAAGAGTTTTGAAATATAAAAATGAAGGGCACGATGTCATTGTCGTAGTTTCAGCACCGGCAGGTACAACTGATTCTTTAATAAGACGTGCATATGAACTTTCTGAAACGCCTAATAAAAGAGAGCTTGATATGCTTCTAACATCTGGGGAACAGATTTCAATCGCATCTTTAGCAATTGCTATAGAAGCTCTTGGTAAAAAAGCTGTTTCATTGAATGCTTTTCAGGTTGATTTTAAAACTACTGACGAACATACTAAAGCTACTATACTTAATATTAACACAGATATTATCAGAGAAAAACTTTCCGAAGGAAACGTTGTAGTTTTTGCAGGTTTTCAGGGAATTACAGAAAACAATGAAATTACCACTCTTGGAAGAGGAGGTTCAGATACTACTGCCGTTGCACTGGGAGCAGCGTTAAAAGCTGATGAAGTGGAAATATACACTGATGTAGACGGAGTTTATACTGCCGATCCTAGAGTCGTAAAAAATCCAAAGAAACTAAATACAATTTCTTATCAGGAAATGCTTGAAATGGCAGCTTCCGGAGCCAAGGTACTGCACCCAAGGGCAGTAGAAATTGCAGCAAGATATGGAATAAAAATTCACTTAAGATCATCATTTGATGATTCAACTGGAACTATAGTTAAAGAAAAAGGAGACGAATCAATGGAACAAGTTAAAATTATAGGAATTACATCAACAAAAAATGAAGGGAAAATTACTCTTTCCGGAGTACCTGATAAACCGGGAATTGCAGCTAAAGTTTTTTCAAAACTTGCAAAAGCTAAAATTAATACAGATATTATCCTTCAAAGTTCAAGCGTTACTAAAGAATTTAATAATATCTCATACACTGTAAGTATTGATGACTTAAAGGAAGCTGTGGAAATTTCTCAGGAACTGAAGGAAGAATTAGGAGCTGAAGGTGTTTCATACGATGCAAATATAGCTAAAATTTCTGCTATTGGAATAGGATTGAAAACTCATTATGAAACAACTGCAGAGATATTTGATACACTTGCCGAAAATGGTATTAACATAGATATGATTTCATGTTCTGAAATAAATGTTTCATGTATAATAAAAGAAGAAGATGTAAACAAAGCTGTAAGAGCACTTCACGAAAAGTTTATCGAAGAAAATTAGAAAATTTAAATTTAGGAGGTCTATATGAAAATAGGAATAATAGGATTGGGGACAGTTGGTGAAGGTGTCTTAAAGGTTTTAACTAAAGAAAAACATAGTATTTTTGAAAAATCTCAGGCTGATATTGAAGTAAAATATGCCTGCGACTTAAATATAACAAGGGACTTTTCCTTTGAATTTGATAAATCAATTCTTACTGATAATTATAAGAAAATATTGGAAGATTCTGAAATTAAACTTGTTGTTGAGCTTATTGGTGGAGAAACACTTGCAAAAGATATTATTATCCAGGCATTTAAATCTAAAAAAAGTGTTGTTACTGCAAATAAAGCCCTAATTGCTAAACATGGTGTGGAATTATTCCAGATAGCTAAAGAAAATGGGGTTTCATTCTTATTTGAAGCTGCTGTTGGTGGAGGAATTCCTATAGTTACACCTTTAATGGAAAGTTTAGTTGCAAATACCGTAACTGAAATAAAAGGTATTATGAATGGTACTTCAAACTACATACTTACAAAAATGAAAGAAGAAAACCTATCTTTTGAGGAAGCTCTTTCAATTGCATCGGCAAAAGGATATGCAGAAGCTGATCCAACTTATGATGTTGATGGAATAGATGCAGGACACAAAATAAACATTCTTGCTTCACTTGCTTATGGTGGTTCTATTAAATTCAAGGATATGCAAATTTCAGGAATTAGGGAAATAAATACGCTTGATATTTTCTCAGCAAACCAGTTAAATTCTACAATAAAGCTGATTGCAAGTTCAAAACTGATTTCAGAAGATTCTGCTCAAATTTCTGTAGAGCCGGTTATTATTTCAAATAATGAAATACTTGCAAAAGTAGATGATGTTTACAATGCAATCGAAACAATCGGTTCATATACAGGAAGAACTTTATTTTATGGAAAAGGTGCAGGAATGGATCCTACAGCATCTGCCGTTGTTGCTGATATTGTAAAAATAGCAACAAGAAATCATATTGAATCTGACTACTTCTTTAATTCTACAAAAATAATCAATATAATAGATTCAAATGCTGTAAAAGATAATTATTATATAAGAGTTTCTAATGATTTCAATATAGAAAAATCACCTTTTGAAATTTATAACAAAATTGATAATTTCTTTATTATTTTAGCTGAAAATATTTCAAGAAATGAAATAAATGAGTATTTAAAAGATGTACAGGAAAAACTTGTATTAAAAATAATTAAGTAATTGAATAATTAAAAAGCCCTGAATTTTCAGGGCTTTTATCTTATATACTCAAAATTTTCTCTCCAAAAAACATTGAATACTTTCAAATTTAATTTTTAATTAGTTAGCTTGTGATATAGCTTCTACTGGACATACACCTTCGCATGCTCCACAATCAATACAAGTTGCCGCATCGATTTCATATTTTCCTTCTGCTTCAGAAATTGCTTCTACTGGGCAAACTCCTTCACATGCTCCACAAGCTATACAAGTTTCTTTTTCTATTGAAAATGCCATAATATATTCCTCCCAAGTTTTTATTTTTTTATTTTCTTTTCTTGATAATAAAATACCATTTTTTTTGTTATAAGTCAACAAAAAATATTCATTTGAAAGTCATACTTTACAGTACTTTGAATAGTTTTTATTTTGAAAGAATAAACGTTTTTTATTTTGGTTAAAGAAATAAAATAATATTTTGAGTATAAAACAATGTTATTTTTTTGACAAATATGTTATCTTTACAAATTGTATGTACATATTGAAAACTCTATCTTTTTTAAAGACTATTTTTTAAATATAACTGCTTCATAAGGTTTCAAAATAATTTTTCCATTTCTAATTTCAGATGCTGTTTCATAGTTTGATAATAAAATTTTAGCATTTTCCAGTTGTGTAATTTCATTAGATTCCAATTCAAATTCCACTTCCGTTCCATAAAAATTACTTATTACAATTAATTCCCCATTTTTTCCAGCACGTTTATAAGCATATACATTTTTATTTTCCAAATCGATATCTTCATACTTTCCAGTCACTATAAGTTCTTCATTTCTTCTTAAATCAATTAATTTTTTATAATGATAGAACACTGAATTTTTATCTTTTAAAGCCGCTTCAGCATTGATTATCTTATAATTTTCAGGTACCCCGATCCATGGAGTTCCAGTTGTAAATCCTGCATTTTGAGAATTATTCCATTGAACAGGGGTTCTGGAATTATCTCTGGATTTCTGCATTAAAATTTCAATGGCTTCTTTTTCAGAACAGCCTTTATCCAATAAAATTTTATAATTATTAGTTGACTCAACATCACGATATTTTTCAATATTATCAAAATATGGATTAGTCATACCAAATTCTTCCCCCTGATAAATATAAGGAGTTCCTTGCAGTCCATGAAGAACTGTCGCAAGCATTTTAGCCGACTCATTATGGTATTCCTTATCATTTCCAAATCTTGACAATGCCCTAGGCTGATCATGGTTATTCCAGAAAGTTGCATTCCATCCGTTCCCTTCATACATTCCAATCTGCCATT
>ERZ772977.892-NODE-892-length-16942-cov-4.702079_pt1 | contig 16942 bp, 23 predicted proteins | sample MGYA00511131_ERZ772977 | MGnify/ENA primary metagenome ERZ772977 (study PRJEB29015, sample SAMEA2737935) | human oral metagenome | biome: human oral; feature: human-associated habitat; material: dental | place: China | collected 2151 ...
TTGAACTACCATATATGATGCTATGGGGCTGGGAAGATGAATGTTTTGATTTTAACTATAGAAATACATTTAAGGACTGTACAATTGAACGGTGCTGGAAAACCGATAGACTGTGGTTCACGCTTAGAGTAACAACAGATGTTTCTGGTATGTTTGAAGCAGCAACATTTATCAATCAAGATGGAAGATTGACTATAACCGATAGTGCACTACGAGTGAATTCGATGTTTCGAAATTCGAAAGGGTTAAGAAAATTAGTATTTGATAATTGTAATTTGACTGACTTGCGTAAATTGACAGTCGGTAGTGATGTCAGAGAGCTTATGTTTACGAAATGTAAGTTCATTCTCGACGATGACCAACTTGTGAATTACGACGGTGTTTCAGCTCTTACAGTCTTCGGGTCGAAGATTAAAAAGCTGACGCTTAGTAACTGTTCTAAGGATTTCGTGGAATTAGTAATGAGGTTATTTGAAGATGTGTTGGATTTGTATCCACGATTGGAAATTGAAATTTTAGATTAATAGGGGAAATGATAATGGGATTTTTAATGGATGAAGATGGAATCGATGCACTGATTTATGAGTATTTCCATGACTATGAATATAATCCATACAAAGATTTGGATTATATGGTGTATTTGAAAGAATCGGATTTTGGAGGTGCGATTCGAGACAGTGGACGTTACGTGTGGAAATTCGGAGGTATTTCGGATGTTGATTTGTTTGAAGTCGATTTTGAGAATGGAGAATTTCTATTGGCGTCTCGTGTTGAGAAAGGTCGTAAGCTCAAGGATGTCACCAACTATTTGAGCAGTAGGGTTTTTGATAGAGAACATGAAGGTAGAACTATTCAAATTTCATGTGATGATTTTCTAGAAGCATCTAGAATCAAAGGACTTTTCAGAAATTGTGATTTAGAGTTTGTGGGATGTCAGTTTGAATTGGATAGTAATGTGAAATCTATCGATAAATTGTTCATGAACACAGACATTAAAGCGTTTGATGACTCAATTACGATTTGTGGTGGGAACATCGGAGTTTCCGACGCATTTCGAGGAACTCGTATGGTTAAGACCGTGATTTTTAAAGATTGTGAACTTTATAACTTTAGAGGATTGTTACAAGATAGTGAAGTAAAGACATTGATGTTTGAGAATTGTTCGTTGAGTGATTTATTTAAGAAAAGCTCTAGAAAACTGGACGCATTGAAAGTACTTTCATCAAAATTACGACGTTTAGAATTTGTGGGTTGTTCAGATGAGTTGTTGATATATTTTAAGAAGTTGGTAAATTCATCAAGTGATTTTAAAAATTTGAAATTGATTATTAAAGATTAAAGATGGTTGGATAGACCATTTTTTTATTTTTAGGTCTGTACTCTGTAGCTAACTGTGGTATAATTAATTATAAGGAAATTTTATAGTTTAACAATAATTAAGAAAGGTGGACATCCATGCGAGTAGGTTGCGATGATGTAACTGAGTTTGCACAAAAGGTTTCGAATTCTGGTGGTAGAGGAGTTAAGATTGATAAAAGACAGACAGATTCGTTGTATGAATGGCAGGACTTAGATAAGTCTTTTGCTCTTTATTGCAATCCGATATTACATGACATCAGTTTAATCAATATTAAAGATAAAGACGGAAATGCTGTATTTCAGAAGAAGCTCATTGAATTAACATATCGCTCATTCGAAGGGGTGACATGGTGTAGTAATATGTTTCGTGACATGAGTGTCTACTTTTCGAGCGGTTTTGTTAAATTTGATGATAAAATTATCAATGTTGGAGGTATGTTTGACGGAGCGAAAATCGGGTCAAGTAAATTACCACTTATGATACAAGGAGGAGATTTAGGTGCAGCTAGGATGTTTATTAACTCCACAGGGTTGGAAGAATTGACATTCAAGGATTCTAGATTTTATGACGTCACTGGAATCACGGAGAATTCCGAAATTAAAGTACTAACATTTGAAAATTGTGACTTGGCTTGTCATCAATTGGATTTCGAAGCTGGGGTAACTGGTTGTATACATAGTGGTGATTCACCAGAACGCATCAATATTATTAATTGTTCGGACGTGTTTGTTGACGCGATTGTGAGAAATGTTAAGAAGTTCGGTAAGTCGAACGATTTTCTAATGATAACGATTGAAGATTAAAAATTAAAAGTAATTACAAGATTTAAACAACAGGGAGGACTATCGATGTCAATTAAAACATTTGATAATGTGACTGATTTCGGTCGTGTGATTTCAGAATCACCATTGCAAGAACTAAGGTTTGTTGGAAAAAGTGATGACGGAGTTTTTGAATTTGACATGGATACTGACACTAACATGGGTAGGTTCAAATTACCAGTTGGAGGTGCTTTGCAAAAACTATGTTTCAATGGAATTTTGGACGACAATGGAAATTCGGTGTTTAAAGGAAAACTTATCTGGATAGATGGGTCTTTTAAAGGAGATTTCCAGAACTGTAGAGGAATGTTTGCACAGATGAATGTACAAACGGTTGGTTATGGAATTAAATTCTATGATGTGGATGTGGACGCTTCTTTTATGTTTAATGAGTCTAATTTTGACTCTGAGCGAGTGACTAGGGTTATCGGAGGACGCTTACGAGCTAAGGGGATGTTTCGTGGGTGTAAGAATCGAGAAGAATTAAAATTCGTGTGCGTTAAATTTCATGACGTTACACGTTTGGTAGCTGACTCCAGTATTCGTGAATTGACATTCTATGAATGCGACTTGGCGTGTAGTGAAACTGAGTTTGAAACGAATACAAAATCTTGCATGTATAAGAACGGTAAGTTGGAAACCATTAATTTCGAAGGTTGTAATGACAAATTTGTAAACGCAATGATTGAACACATCAATAAGTATGGAGACAAGAACGACAATATTGTTATTAATATTGTAGATTAAACATTGAATTGAAAGGAATTATAAAATGAGAACATTATTACTATTACGTGGTGCGCCCGGAGCGGGGAAATCCACTTGGATTAAGGAAAATAATTTGGAAAATTACGTATTAGAAACAGATAAATTCCGTCAACTATTGGCGAATCCAGTTTTAACGGAAGATGGAACGATGGTGATTCCACAGAAGAATGATGTACTTGCCGCAAAAATGTTAATGGCGACATTAGAAGAAAGAATGAAAAATGGAGACTTCACAGTCATTGACGCAACACATTCTAACGAGAACACACTTTCCAAATATCGAAAATTGATTAAGAAATATCGTTATCAAGTGTTCTACAAGGAGTTTAATGTTGATTGGGATGAATTGGTCAGTAGAAACGATGCTCGTGAAGAATATAAACGAGTACCAGTGAAAGAAATTGAACGTATTTACACATTGTTGCAACACTCATCAATTGATAACTTTGCATCAAGGATTGAAGATGTTTCTGAAATTATGAACTATTACGTAGCGGATGTGACAGATAAATATGATAATGTTAAAATCATTGGTGATATTCAAGGATGTTACACTGTTCTAAATGAAGCTATTGGTAATGAACTAGACCATCGTACGCTGTATGTGTTTGCTGGTGATATGTTAGACCGTGGGATTGAGAACAAAGAAGTGCTTGATTTTATGTTGAGCATTTATAAACGTCGAAATGTTGTGTTGGTGGAAGGAAATCATGATACGACATTAATGCAGTGGGCGAATGATTGGGATATTAAATTATCACACGAGTTCACTCATCGAACAATTCCACAGTTATTACAATATAAGAACAAAGAAGATTTTGATATTCAAGTAATGGAAAATTCAGATGGTAAACAAGTTTACGTGATTGATGGTGTTGAGACTAACATTGAATCATTCGGTGATGAACCATATCGTCGATATGAAAATCACACATTATGGTTAAGACCATTTGAAGGTTCTGAAATGAAAGTGGATACTGGAATTCCAGTAAACATGATTGACGAAAAAGAATTGAAGAAGAAAGTTCGTGAGTTAACAAGTCGATTACGATTGGCTTATGCTTTTGAATTTCACGGTCGTAAGTACTTTGTGAACCATGCTGGAATTTCAGCGTTACCAAAAATGACTACAATTCCGGGAGTCCAATTAGTGCGTGGAGTTGGAGATTATGAAACTCATATTGACGATTGTTGGGAAAAATCGTACAGAGAAGGTAAGACTCAAGGATTCATTCAAGTACATGGACATCGTAGTACACCATCTACGGAACATTCTATTTGTTTAGAGTGTGGAGTTGAGTTTGGCGGTAACTTACGAGTTTTAGAAATTGACGAAAAAAGTCATGAGCTACATGAGTATCGAAATACAGTGATTCGTGACTATAGCGAGGGTTCAGAATTTGGAAACATTTTTCCATTGACATCGAATGAGGTCACAAATCGAATGATGATTGACCGACATGTTCGAGTAAAACATATGGAAGAAGAAGGATTGTATTCATTAAACTTCAAAGATAGTGTGTTTCGTAAGAAAAACTGGACGAGCAATACAATCAAAGCACGTGGTTTGTTCGTAGATGATAAAACTGGTGACATTGCGATTCGTTCTTACAATAAATTCTTCAATTTATACGAACGTGAAGAAACGCAAGTAGGCACGTTACGTGAGACATTATCGTTTCCAATTACAGCGTATAAGAAATACAACGGATTTTTAGGAATTGCATCAGTTGTCAATGGTGAGCTTGTGTTAGCATGTAAATCTACGACTACTGGTGAGTACGTAGATTACTTCAAGGAACTTTTTGGAAACTTAACGGATAGTGAAAAGAAACAACTGAAAGAACTTTCAGGAAAATATAACTGTTCATTTACATTTGAGGTCATGCACTTGAACGACCGACACATTATTGACTTTGACCAGAATAAATTAGTGATTTTAGACGCAATTGAAAACACATACGATATTGGTGGAATTGACGTAAATCGTTCGTTCTCGGATATGGTTTTAGACCAACTACTTATCGAATCAGATTTCTTTAGTAAGAAAGAAGTTGTATAAACATTCGATGACATTGAAACATTCATGCGATATGTTGCAAAACAAAAGAAAAACCGAGAATTGGAAGGTCTTGTCGTTGAAGATATGAATGGATATATGTTCAAAGTGAAGTATGATTTTTACAGCAAGCTGAAACACTTACGTACATTATGTGATGTGGTGAAAGCAAGATATCATACTAAATATTCCGCTCACATTGGTCGAGAACCATATGAAATTGAATTTATTTATTGGTGTGAAAAACAGACTTTTGAGAAGTTGATGAATACACATATTATTGACTTATTCAAAGAATATGAGAACGAATTGGGACATGAAGCTTTCTAGATGTAGAAAGATTGTGAAATGATTCACGAAAGGAGTAATTACATATGGACTTGGAGTGTAAATTAGAATCTATTTGTAATAATAGAATGAACGTAAAAAGTAACAATGCGATTGTAAGAGAATCGTTACATCTAATTGGTATTTTCTTACTCATGGCTGGATTATCATTGGGTTTTGCAATGTTATTAGATGTGACGTCAAATGAGTTGGTACTAATAATGAATTGGTCTAAAGAACCAATTGTAATTGTAGTGACAATTATTATCCAATCGATTGTAATTTGGCAATTAATGAGATTTCAAAGAAAGAATAAAATTGGTACATTGTGATGACTAGAGAAGATTGGAAGGACATTTTTAAGAGTTGGATAACTATATTTTTACACTTTGGAGGTTTGGTGATTTCTTGGTTATTGTTCACATGGTCAACTTTGCTATTCTTAGTAGTCTATGTAAATAATTATAAAGATTTAGGTATTGCCCTAGGAGTAGGACTAGTGATTGCACCAGTTGTGTGTTGGGTGATTGCGGTTACGGTTACTATTAAAGTATATGATATTATAATAAAGAAAGGTAATTAAAATGGAAAGACAAACTGAACAAAAAATTTTAAAAATGTTAGAACGTAAAGAACATAAGGAGTTCGTAAGAAATGAAATGAATCACATAAGTGGATTTTTGAAACTCGCACTTCTTGAGTTTGCATTAATTATTGGAATTGTACTAGTTGTAATATATGTATTCCAGTTTTTAAATTCATTCATCATGAATTCATTTGCAATCCGATTTGGTGTTACTGTAGGTGCTTTAATCGTTGGCTCAATTTTAGCTAATAAATTCGTACAAGTTCATATTTGGGGTTGTGACAAATTTGGAATTAATGACTAGGATTAGGGGTGATTAAATGGATACTGGAGCGTTCGTTATTGGAACATATGTTATTGCGATTCTAATTGGTTGTTTCTCGTTGGACCGAGACGATAGGAATAGTCGTTTAAAATTACTATTACTTAGTACGGTAATCGGTGTTATTTGTGGATGGGTTACAAGCATGTTTGTTAATGGAGAGTTTCACCGTCTAATTGGAAGTGGATTAAGTATCGAAAGCGTAAAAGCTGATATTATTGGAATGGCTTCTGTAGGTGTTCTTTTGATGTTTGTGACAGCTGTGTCAGATAAACCGGAAGTAGGTGATATTTCACCAGCATGGTCTATCTTCATGGTACTATTAATGTTCTGGTTAAGCAGTGCTGCTTTTATTAGAAAACCGAGTGATTTTAAATTACAATCTTCTACAGTGCAATCAGAGAATGTCATTTACGAGAATAATTTAAATGTGATATTTACGTATACAGACGACGATAATACTATCGAACTTAATGACCCATTCGATTTTAAAGGTTTATCTACAACTGGTAAAATTTTTGCTAAGAAAAATGGAATCACTCGTGAGGTTGAGGACTATAATGAAATTAGCGTTACATTCAATGGAATTGACAATAACGAAGAAATTTTCGAATGGATGAAACAATATCCACCGAAAGTTAAAGTTGTAGAAATCAAACGAGTTGTCATGGATGAAACATTCGAAGATGTGAAATACTCAGAGTATGTCAAAAAACACACTAATACTAAATTAGTTATGACTCTAGAGTTAGTTGATTCGGAATGGAAAGACAGTTATGAGAATTACAAAAACACGGTCGACGACTTGGAAAGTTTGACTAAATCGAAAAAGGAGGATGCTAACTAATGCGTGAGATTATGTTAATGTATGTTGCGGTTATTGTGGTATTTGCAATGAGTGTAGCAATTGGGTTGGCAAAATCAACAAGAGCTATTCTTGTTATGGGTGGACTTCTAACGGTTGCTGCTGTTGCATGTGGTATTTTCATGCGTAACTATGAATTGGTTAATACTGTATTAGATTATGTTAAAACAAATGGTTCATCTGTATTTGCTACATCAGATGAGTGGAGTACCATGCAACTATTAAGAATTGGAGTTGTTGTCGCAATTGCGTTATTAATTGGTGTTTGTTTCTTGTTGTATGAATCTAAATCGAACAAAAGTTTACTGATATATCCAATGGCTATTATCATGTTCATGGTTAGTTTCCATTTAAGTGATAAGAGAGACATTGTAGCGTCATGGAATGACGTGAGTTCGGATGTGGTTACAACACAAGATTTATATCAAGTAGGAGACAACGATTCTGGTATCAACTATGAGATTGGAGTGATAAATGATAATCGCTCTATTGATTGGCATTCAATTTCTAATCCGATTGAATATAAATTCATTGACAGCAATTATGAGTGGCGAGTGACGAAGAATGGTGTTAAAGCTGAAATGGACAATATTTGGCAAACACGAGTTCGATACACAGGTATTGAAACGGATAATGTTTCACCATTCATGAAATGGTTGAAGACAAATAACATCAAACTAAAAGTGATGAAAATTACACGTACTGAGATGAAAATTGTCGAAAGTAATAAATATTATCCGAATATTACGCAGACATTTAGTCGATATATCATGGATTTACAATTAGAACCAGAGAATCCGAATTGGAGAATGGAATTCGAAAATTGGAAGTCGACTGTCAATGAATTGAATCAATTAACTAAACCGAAATCGGGTGGAAATGATTGATTTGAGATTGAAAATATTTAGGTGAATGAATATGAAAGACACTCCATTGGGTGTCTTTTTTTTTTAGTTTCGTATCATGACAGTTTTTCCAACTTTTTGATTAATATTACAATCGATTCCACGGTATTTTCATACGTTTTCATACCACTAAGTACTGTGTTGACTATGTACTCAAATCGAGAGTTGTGTTATACTGAAAATAGTAAATATTGTATAAAATGATTTGTGTATTAAGTTAAGATATGTGATTTTCGATAAAATAAGTGTGGGTTACAGTTTGATGTGCTTCAATTTTTTAAATCTAGCAATGTAGTTGATGATGGGATGAAAGCAAACAAGATATTACCAATGTTGAAGGTTAAAATGAACTCTACCTAAGTGTACTGAGGAAGTTTATGTAACTATAATAACAGAGTGATTAAGGAGGTGATTTAGAATGACAACCATACAACAAGTAGAAAAACACATCATTAAAAAGAGTCATCCAATTTATTCGATGTTTTGTGATTACACACATTTAGCAAAGAATTTGTACAATCATGCTAACTTCTTGGTTAGAAATGAATTTACGAATACTGGTAAGTGGCTACGGTATCAAGAGTTAGATAGAATTTTGAAAAAAGATGTTGATTATCCAGACTACAAAAATATGTCAGCTGCTCAATCAGCACAACAAACTTTACGATTGTTAGATGGTAACTGGAAGGCATTTTTTAAATCCATTAAAGATTGGTCTAAAAATAAAGATAAGTACACTGGAAAACCAAAATTACCGAAATATAAACCAAAAGGCGGAAGAATGGTTTTCATGCTCACAAACCAACAAGTAAGGTTGAAAGATGATTTATTACACTTTCCAAAATCTTTTAAAGGATTCACTATGAAACCAAGATGTATATATTTAAGCAACTTCAAGAAAATCAATCAAGTTCGAATTGTACCAAATAATCAAGTCTTTTGCGTAGAGATTGTGTATAGTATTTCTGTTGATGACACATTACTATCAGATAATGGTCGTTATATGAGTATTGATTTAGGTTTAGATAACTTAGCAACTATTGTTACAAATACTAGTTTGAATCCAGTCATTGTCAATGGTAAAGGTCTGAAATCAAATAATCAGTACTATAACAAGAAAAAAGCTCATTATCAGAAAGTTGCAAAACAAATGAACAATAAATTTTATACAAATCGATTGTATCGTTTGACACAAAAACGTAATTTCAAAATTGAAGATTCGTTACATAAAATTAGTAAGTTTATAGTGACATCAGCTCTTTCTAATGATATTCACACTATCGTGATTGGAAATAATAAAGATTGGAAACGAGACATTTCTTTAGGAAAGTGTGTGAATCAATCATTTGTAACTATACCACATCAGAAGTTGATTGAAAAGATTGTTTATAAAGCTAGAAATGTGGGTATTAATGTGATTCTTACAGAAGAATCGTACACAAGTGGTACAAGTTTTATTGACGGTGAATGTCCAAAGAAAGAGTTTTATGATAAGAAACGAAGAAAATATCGTGGATTATTTGTAAGTAATCAAGGTGTAAGTGTTAATGCAGATGTAAATGCTGCATATCAAATAATGAAGAAAGTATTCCCTAATGTTTTTGCAGATGGGATAGAGGGTGCTGTGTTTCATCCAGTTAGAGTAGACATTATTTAATAATGTTGACTAACGAAAATTTTATTGAATTGATTTAATGTTTTTAGATTTTATTTGATGAAATGATAACATTTGAATGGGAACGTTTATATGCACTAACAGAGAATGAACGATTGAAATATAAATATGTACTGGAAGTGATTCGTTCGTTGCGAGTGGACTTTGAAATTATTGAAAGTGGTAGAAATAAATGAAAAACTATTTGGCATATTTGGAGAAATTACAGCAAGAAATGATTATTGAAAGTGAAGTAGATTATGATAAGGTATCAGAGTGGGTGGACAAAAGAGACACGTGGTCTAGTCGAGGAGATTATGCTAAAATCACGATGTTGGCTTGTTTTCTAACGTCTCTAATGTATGTGAAGTTGGAAACAATTGGAATTTTTGTAATGTTTGTTGTACTTGGATTTATAGCGATGTTAGTGAACACATATGTGATGGATAGAAGTGATGAATATGGAAAACTTGCTAACACGGAATCTGATAAGGTATATGATGCTAACTATAAGCATATTAAAGAACTTATTATTAACGATGGAGTAGAACAATTAAGACAACTGAGAGCTTGGGACAAAATGTGCGTTTTGAGTAAGACTGACGAATCGAAATACCATGAGTTGTTACGAATTGTTAGAACGATTTGTTTCAATTATCATGACATTTAAGAAGGGGTGAAATGATGGAAAATTATTTAGCATATCTGGAAAAATTGCAAGGAGAAATGAACTTAGATACAGTAGTTGACAAAAATAAACTCATTGAATATAGAGAATCATACGACAAGTACAATAGACTGTCGAGTATATTTGGATTTATCGGTATCGCAGTGGCACTATCGATGGTATTTGTAGCACATTATTCAAGAATTGGTGCTATGGTTGTAATGTTAGTAGCATTCGGTTTTTTATATTTCGTAATAAAGTATGGTGATAAAGCTGACCATTACGGAGAACTATCACGAAACGAATGTGACAAAGTTTACAACGTAAATTATTCTGTAATCAAAAATGCAATCATCGAGGATGGTGACGAACACATGAAGCAGTTAGTAACGTGGTGGAGAATGTGTGAACTTTCAGATGAGGATGAAGAAAAATATGCTGAGTTGTTACGTATTATACATGACGTTTGTCGATAGTACATTTTAATTTGGAGGTAATAAAATTGGATAAATATATTGAACTATTGACAAAAATTAAAGACGCTGTGATTCCCCAAACTACAGATGGTTTTATTGAGACATTCAAACATGTAGGGTTAGTCGGAGTACTTGTGACACTAATTGCATGTATTTTATTTATGGTTTCGGATAATCTAGGTAAAATTAGTAAATTTTCTGATTTTACAAAAGTAGCTTCAATTTTGGTTGCTATTGTGAGTATGTCGACCGCAATAATCATGACGATGTGTATGTTGTTGTGCCCAGCTTTAATTCAGAATGAGCTAGGTAAAGAGTCGAACGTGGCAATTTCTAACTACGTATATGAAATGAATGACCAAGATTATTCACGATTGGAGAGGTTGGTAAAATTATATGGAAATAATCTAAGCAGTAATGATAAAACCATTAAACAAGTTAATAAGCATTTAATGGAAACAATTGGAAAATAGGTACATAATGCTAGACTAGTTTTATGAAAATTGTGGTTACGATGTAAGTAACAAGCAACTTCGAGAATATAGAGTGGTGATACAACTCATTTAAGAAGCTAATCAAAACAGAAAGGATTGATACACATTGAATCATACTGAATTTATAAGCAAACTAGAAGAATTGTCGCACGTGATTCAAGGTACACCCGTATCGGCATGTGATTTGTTTTCAGCTCAAGTGGGTGCATATGTGACAATGATTTTCGTTTCGCTAATCGTGGGTTTTCTTATAATGGCTCCATTAATGACGATGAACTCTATTGTGCTAGATGAGATAAAAGATTCCGGTGCGACTAGTGATGCACCTCTTTGGTTTTTATCAATGAGTATAGCTTTAGTATTTAGTATCATAATAGGTGGGATGTCGTGGTGTATTGGGCAAGAATTCATTTCAAGTTCAGTTAATTACGAGAAGGCATTGAAAGAACAGTATGACTTATACCAACAAACATCAACTGACTTGTACAATCAGTTAGTTGACATGAGTGCCGAGGATTTTGAAAAATTATCAACTGCTAACTCTAAATTTGAGTTGACTCAGGAACAAAAAGTTAAGTACAAATATGTCACAAACACAATCAGTAAGGTGTCTGTAAATAAGAATAAAGCTAAATAAATAATAGAAAGGACATCGACGGGGTGACTACAACAAAATGGACAATTGCTATAGTACTATTATTAATGATTTCAACTGTCATCTCAGTTAACGTAATTTTCAAAATCGGTATGATGAAATGGTTGATTTTGTACACGACGTTATATGCATTTTTCGTAGGAACACCATTGATAATGAGATACTATTTGACTAGACTGTTTAATAATAAGGAAGAACCGATATGGTAACATCGCATTGTAGAAATGACACGTTGTGTGAATAGGCGATGATTAAAAGTTAGTGATTACACACTAGTTTTTTATTTTAGGTCTATACTCTATGCATATCTATGGTATAATAACAATGAGGATTATTATACTAGAATGGGAGATTGGGTATGAGTTTGAAAATTACAGATGATAACTTAAATGAACTAGATGATTTTCTACATAGTCACCAGAATAAGTCTATAGGTTGGTATGTTTTTGTACACGATGAGGACTATGTTGAAGTGGACGAACATTGTATATGGATTAAAATCCCAAAGTCTTATAGTGAATTCTACACGCTATGGTCGGAAGGTATGAAAAGATTTGTGAACGATGCCGATGTTTTAAATGTGAATCCAAACTTACTCACCAATTTGAAGGGCATGTCGAGATTGTTCAAAAATTGCAAAGTTAAGTTGACAAGCACTGATTGGAAATTGAGCTGTGACGGTATTTTTAATTTAATTAAAACATTTGAAAACACTCAATTTACTGAGCATATTGATGAAATCTCAATGACTGGTGATGTTGTATATACAAATAGGATGTTTGCTGGGTCATTTATTAAGTCAACTCGGTTTAAAGGTATGCGATTTGTGGACATGATTGAGATGTTTATGGATTCTAGTGTAGTAGATGTTTGCTTCGACAATTGTGGTGGTTCAAGTATATTAGATGATTATGTATCATGTAGGGACATATTCACAGGTTCTCGGGTCAAGAAAATCAAATTCATTGATTGCGAAAGTAAACTCATTGACAGTATTATTTATACATTGAATGAAACTGATGAATTTAAGGACGTAGAAGTCGAGATAGAAGAAAGGGGGAAATTGTAATGATTGGATATATTGCAGCGTTTGACGACAGCTACACTGTAGGTAAGACTTACAAGGTAAAAGGTTTACCGAAGGTAGAGTCGGGTTATGGGTACATGGTATGCTACTCATTGAGTATGGTTATCATGATGTATGAGATGGTGAAGGAAGTTAGAATTTGGGAAGCCGAGATTTTGGGAGCGACCGAGAAGGAAAGTTTCGGTAGATATGTTCGAACAAATAAGATGAAAGTAATTAGAGAAGTGACGACGGACGAACTTTTTGAATCCGACGATGATGAATATGCGAAAGTATTATCTTATATAAAAGCACCAGACAGACCCGGAATGATTGAGTATCTGAATACGATTGTACGACCAACAATGTCATATACATTATCGATGGCGGTTTGGCAATTGACTGGAAATCGATATTTCGATGTATTCAGGCGTAGTAGTTGGGATTTAGTACGAGAGTTGGTTGCTCAATATGGAACACGTTCACAAAGATGGTATCTGATTAACGACGAAAATCCACGTGTTAGATGTGCAGTTGCGCAGTACGGAAATAATTCACATCGTGAAGCATTGTTGAACGACTGGGATGATGAGGTTAGAGAAGCAGTTGCTCGATTTGGAAATGATAAGTTACGAACTCAATTATTGGATGACGATGACTGGAACGTATGTTTTACAATCATTATGTTTGGAAACGATAGACACCGTGAGTATTATCTGGATAGGATTTTTAACAACACGTGGACGTGGAATTTTGTTTATGAAAACTCAGGAAAACGACTAAGAAATAAAATGGACAAAATGCGAAAAGAAAGGAATGGTGAGTGAATGGATGTTGGTTCTGGAACAGGATATCCGTCAAGTGCGTTGTCGAACTTCTCACCACATTCGTTTGTAATTGATGGTGTAGAATGTGCTTCCATGGAAGGCTTTTTACAATCATTGAAGTTTTCTGACCCGGAAATGCAAAAACATGTTTGCACATTGGTCAGAAAGAAAGCTAAGTTTAAGGGTAAGAAGAAATGATGGTGGAGAGACCAAATATTGTATTGGCGAGGAAAAGCAATTGATAGGCATAGCGAGGAGTATCAAGAATTATTGGATAGAGCTTTCGATGCGCTATCTGAAAATAGCGGCTTTAGACGAGCGTTGCTCGCAACTCATAACGCTACATTCCAGCATAGCATTGGAAAGAAAAATCCATCAGAAACGATTTTAACTCGTAATGAGTTTTGCTCTCGATTGACTAAGATTAGAGCACGATTACAGAAGGAGGTAAGCTAGACTGAACAATTATGTTGACAAAATTCATGAGATTGTGGAGAAATTAAATCCACAACTGTATGTGGATGTACGATATGCACACCAAATGGAGTATTACAAGTGGTTGTTTGTGATTCTTCTAACTGGTTGTGGGTTATTAGCTATTGCGTGGTTGTTGTCAAAATTCACAAATATTGAAGGAGACTTTATCGTTAAAGTCGGAGTTTGGGTCATCGTATACTCAGTAATGATGTTGCTATCGGTAGCGTCAGCTCATAAGTCTGAGGTTCATGATACATTGGATTTTAGTTCGAAATCCACTATTTCTGAGTATGTTGGAAAATTGAACAATGAAGAATACATTGACATGGAAAAACAAGTTAGAGCTTACGGTCATCAAGTATCACTAGATTCGGAACTGGATAGAGCTGTCAATAACTATCTAATGGAAATTTTAGACAAGTAGGATTTTCTACTTGTCTTTTCTTATACTCAAATTGTCAGACAATTCCCACAATTCAATTTAGGTCTGTACTCATTACACCACTGTGATATAATTAAGTTATAGAGATGAGAGACCTGTTTAATTAAGGAGATGTAAATATAATGAGTACTAGAGAAATTGTCAACCATAAATTAACAATTCGTGACCGTATGTTGAAAAGTGGTAACATGAAACTATTAAACGAACTATTTGGTGATGATAGCTCACAATCTATCACTAGATTGGTGGTAATACATGGTAAACCACAGTTAGTTGATGTCGAATCTGTGGGGGATGAAGAACCATTTACTGAGACTCTAGCTGAGATTTACTCAAACAATCCGGGATTAGTAAATGTTCACAAAAGAGTTAAACAAACATTAAAAGAAAGAGGTTTAATATAAAATGAAAGCCTACAAAGCATTCGACAAAAATCTAACATGTCGAGATTTTCAGTACGAAATTGGAAAGACTTACGAAATGGAAGACGAACCAATCATTTGCGAGAAAGGATTTCATGCTTGTACTGTATTAGATGATGTGTTTAAATATTACAAACTAGGTAAGAACATTCGAATTTGTGAAGTGGATTTACTAGGGGACATTGATGACATGTCACAAAAAGATTCAAAGGTAGCAACAAATAAAATCAAAATCATTAGGGAATTAAAAGTAAAGGACTTATTGGAGCTGGGTGGAGAGAAGTCGCTAGTCCAAGCAACTGTCTATGGTTCAAGTCTAATCACTGACGAAATGATTCAAAATCTATCTGAACTAAATCGGATGCGTGTCGCACAAATTGGTAATAATCGACATAGAAACTGTCTAGTTTATGACAAAAGTGATAATGTTAGATTGATGTTGGCTAGATATGGTACACATAAAAACAGAGACGTTTTAGTATATGACAAAAACTCTGATGTCCGAGTGGAAGTAGTAAAACATGGTACAAGACGACATCACGATTTGTTGGTAGAAGATGAGAGTGTATATGTGCGTATAAAAGTTGCTCGATTTGGTAATGACAGACATAGAACCCAGTTAGTCAATGATGTCGAATCAATCGTAAGATACAACGTTGCTTCGTATGGTAATATAAATATCCGAAAACAATTGATGGATGACGTCGATTTCGATTTTCGAAATGCTACTAGACATCGAAGCAGATTTTGGGCAGGATAGTAGAATTGTCAGACAATTCACTCAATTCGAAATATTCTAAATAAATTTTAAATGAACGAAAACGTCAGCGTGTTCGGGACTGGAGAACTGAAAAGATGTTCGGCATCTCACAAGAGTCCCGAACACGCTGACGAACGATTGTTCGGAATGTGCGTCCACTCACAAGAGGTCACGGTCGTTGTCAGACAATTCTGACCCACGGTGGCACGCTGGCATTTTTATGAATTTATAAATTTCGTAAATAATTAATTTTCATAAATCAAGATAGTTTTAAAAAGGAGTTGATGAAATGCTTAAATTAGAAAACTACAAACGAGTTCACACGGGAGAACTCTACTTTCCTAACGATCAAAAATTATGGAAAGAGCAACAAGAAGCTTTAGTTTTACTGGAAAAGTATAATCAAACTTCAGTGACTAAGCCAGAGCAACAAATGGTACTTCTCAAAGAAATGTTTTCAGAAATTGGAGAAAATTGTTTTATTCAACCCCCTTTCTATGCTAATTTTGGTGGAAAAAATGTCCATTTTGGGACAGGGATTTACGCTAATTTTAATCTAACATTAGTTGATGATACAGATATTTTTGTAGGAAATCATGTCATGTTTGGACCAAATGTTACGATTGACACGGCGACACATCCTGTCTCGCCTGACTTACGTAAACGAGGGGCTCAATATAATAAAAAAGTTTATATTGAAGAAAATGTTTGGCTAGGTGCTGGAGTAATTGTTTTACCTGGTGTTAGAATTGGGAAAAATAGTGTGATTGGCGCAGGGAGTCTTGTAACTAAAGACATTCCAGATAATGTGGTTGCTTTTGGAACTCCTTGTAGGGTTAAAAGAAAAATCAATGATTCTGACTTTAAAACTTATGATCATGGAAAAAAGATTGATTTAGATGATTTCATCTGAAAGGAATGGCTATGATGACAATGATTGATGTGCTAGAACGTAAAGATTGGGAAAATCCAGGGGTTTCAAATTGGAA
>ERZ772977.894-NODE-894-length-16910-cov-4.524177_pt1 | contig 16910 bp, 13 predicted proteins | sample MGYA00511131_ERZ772977 | MGnify/ENA primary metagenome ERZ772977 (study PRJEB29015, sample SAMEA2737935) | human oral metagenome | biome: human oral; feature: human-associated habitat; material: dental | place: China | collected 2151 ...
CTCGGGTTCCGCGCGGGTCGCGATGATTCCGACGACGGTGTTGTGACGGGCTTCGAAGGCTTCGATCGCCTCCTCCGCCATCCGGCACACCTCGTCGACGGACCTCTCCGATGCGCGGCACACGTACAGCACCGGCGCGTTCAGGTTGGCGGCGATGAGGGCGTTGTGGTCCAGCTCGGTGCCCTGGGTGAGGTCGTCGAAGTCGGATCCGACGATCACAATCGCCTCGAAGCGCTCCGCCAGCGCGGAGTACTTCGCGACGATGGTGTCGATGGCGGCCTCCGGGTCATTGGCCCAGTCCGCGTAGCTGACACCGACGCTGTCCTCGAAGCTCTGGTGACGTAGGGTGTTGGTGGCCAGCAACGCCGTCGTGATGCCGTCCTCCTTCAGGGACTGCACCAGCGGACGGAAGAAACCGACCGAACGGACTTGGCGCGCGAACAACTCCAGCACGCCCAGAGCGATGGCGCTCTTGCTGACCTGCCACTCCGATGAAGCAATGTAAACGCATCTGGTCACGGGACCAAGCCTAGCGACTCGCCGGAGGACGTGCGGTGCCGGCCCGGCCGTGGCGTCCACACCTGTTTCACGTGCCGGCCGGTCGTCTCGCGGAGCGGAGAAGATGTTGGCCCGTGCCACGCAGCCGTGCCGACTCCGGTAGCGTTGTTTCTGCCCCCGCCCGCGGGGTTTTGTCGGGAGGATAACTCCGAAAGGAAGGCAATGTCGCGCACCGAGACCGACCTACTCGGCGATCGTCAGGTCCCTGATGACGCCTGGTACGGGATTCACACGTTGAGAGCCATCGAGAACTTCCCCATCTCGGGTGTCACCGTGAACTCTGTTCCCGAGTTGATTCGCGGAATGGTCCAGGTGAAGAAGGCGGCGGTGCTGGCGAATCGCGAACTCGGTGTCCTGCCGGGTTGGGTGGCGCGGGCGATCCTCCAGGCCTGTGACGAGGTGCTGGACAAGGGACGGTGCATGGACCAGTTCCCGATCGACGTCTTCCAGGGTGGTGCGGGAACGTCAGTGAACATGAACACCAACGAGGTGCTCGCGAACCTGGCGCTGGAGCACCTCGGGTTCTCGAAGGGCCGCTACGACATCGTCGACCCCAACGACCACGTCAACCACAGCCAGTCCACCAACGACACCTTCCCGACGGGCTTCCGGGTGGCCCTGGACCACGTGTTCGGTGAGCTGTCGCACGCGGTGGAAGAGCTCTCCGACTCCTTCTACGACAAGGGTGAGGAGTTCGAGCGCATCATCAAGCTCGGGCGCACCCAGCTGCAGGACGCGGTGCCGATGACCCTGGGGCAGGAGTTCACGGCCTTCGCGGTGAACCTGGAGGAGGAGCTGCGCCACCTCGACTACGCGCGGTCGCTGCTGCTGGAGATCAACCTGGGCGCGACGGCCATCGGCACCGGGTTGAACGCCCCGCCCGGATACCGGGCATTGGCGGTGAAGCACCTCTCCGAGATCACGGGTCGACCGTTCGTCACCGCCGTGGATCTCATCGAGGCCACCTCCGACACCGGCGCCTATGTGATGGCCCATGCGGCCTGCAAACGCCTTGCGACGAAGCTGTCGAAGATCTGCAATGACCTGCGGCTGCTGAGCTCCGGACCGCGCACCGGGCTCAACGAGATCAACCTGCCCGCGATGCAGGCGGGCAGTTCGATCATGCCCGCCAAGGTCAACCCCGTCATCCCCGAGGTGGTCAACCAGATCACCTACAAGGTGCGCGGCAACGACTTCACCGTCGGGCTCGGGGCAGAGGCCGGACAGTTGCAGCTCAACGCCATGGAACCTGTGATCGCGCAGGCGCTGTTCGAATCGATCCGGCTGCTCAAGTCGGGTTGTGACGTGCTGCGGACCCGCTGCGTCGACGGCATCACCGCCAACGAGGACGTCTGTGAACGCTATGTGCGCGAATCGATCTCGGTGGTCACCCTCCTCAACGACTACATCGGGCACCGTGCCGGCGACGAGGTGGGCCGGGAGGCCGCCAGATCGGGCAAGTCAGTGCGCGACATCGTCCTGGAACGAGGTCTGCTGGACGAGATCACGGTGGATCGGCTGCTGTCCTTCGAGAACCTCTCCGGTCACCCGGGGGAGCAGAAGGCTACCGAGAAATCCTGACGAGTGTGATCGAGGCGTTTGCTGTCAACGTCCCCAAGGACACGCAGCCACCCGACCCCGACGCCATCACCGAACCCCCCCACCGGTACCCCCAGCAAGCTCGCCCCTGCCCCACCAACCGGAACAAACGCGGCTGCTGACACCGGGCAGGGATGAAAGGGGAGAGCCCCCTCAGCCGAGCTGGTCACGCAGCCAGGCGATCTCCTCCGGATGGTTCTCCACCGGGGTTTCCAGCACGACCGGGGCATCGGCCTCGCGCAGCAGGGCGACGAGGATCTCCGGGTCGAGCTGGCCGCGTCCCAGCGGGGCGTGGCGGTCGCGCCCGGAACCGGTCGTATCGCGGGAATCGTTGCAGTGGACCAGGTCGATGCGCCCCGTGATGGCTCGCAGATCCCTTACCACGGTGTCAAGGTCCAGGCCTGCGGCGTGCGCGTGGCAGGTGTCCAGGCAGAGCCCGACCTCGCCCAGGTTGTCGGAACCCTCCAGAGCCGACCACAGGTCGCGGACGGATTCGAGGTATCGCATCATCGCCTTCTTGCCGCCCGCGGTGTTCTCTATCAGGATCGGCACCTTCACATCGAGGCTGTCGACGCACTTGCGCCAGTTGTCGTAGCCCAGCTTCTGGTCCTCGTCGGCGGTGACGTGTCCGCCGTGGACGATCACTCCGCGCGCCCCGATGCCGGCGGCCGCGTCGATGGTCTGCTGCAGCAGTTTTCGTGACGGGATACGGATGCGATTGTTGGTGGAGGCGACGTTGATGACGTACGCGGCGTGCACGTAGAGCCCGATCCCGGCGCCGGCGGCCTGCGCTCCCAGGGCGGTGGCCCCGTCACCGGGGACAATGGGTTTCCTCCACGACTGCGGGTCCCCCAGGGTCACCTGGGCGATGTCCGCCCCCAGGGCTACGGCCTGCGGAATTGCGGTTTCCGCGTCAACATGAGCACCTATCAGCATGGATCCAGCCTAGGTCCTGTCATGGATGAGGGTTTTCGCGGACCTTCCCGAATGGCATGACGCGGCCTCGTCCGGGATCACTGCCGTGTGGTAGGCCAGATCGACCGCCGGTGGATCGTCGGCAACGTGGAACGCGACGTCGGCGCAGTATGGTTCGCTGATCTTCGCGGAGAGTTTCCTCGAGGAGCTTGTCCCCTGGGCTCCCAGGAGGTGTTCCCCTCCGCCAGGTAGGGACTTCGATTCGCTCGGTCCCGAAAGTGTCGGGGATATATGAAAAGGGGCCGGGCATCGGCCCGGCCCCTTTCCTCGGGGGTGATCAGACGTTGCCGGTCTTCGGCAGCCCCGGCTTCTTGGGGGTGGTGGGTTTGGGAGCAGCCGACTCGGACTTGGACGGCTGGGGTGCCGGCGTGGAAACAGATGGCTTGGGGGCCGGAGTCGAGGCGGACGGCGTGGGGGCCGGAGTCGTTGCCTTGGGGGTGGCCTCCCACTTGACCATGGAGGAGGCCTCGACGCTGACTGCCTTGTTGGAGCCGATGATGATGGTCTGGTTGTGCTTTCCAGGGGCGGTGCCTGCAGAGATCAGCAGTTTGCCGGCGTAGACGCTACCGGTGGCTGAGACCTTGAACTCCTGCTCGCCCGACTGGGCGTCGGCCGGAACCTTGAGGAACAGATCGGTGCCGGTGGGAACGGCATTCTTGTCGACCGCATTGCCGTCCTTGTCGACCAGGTCGTACTTGAGTTCGTTGGTCAGCTTGACGGTGGCCTGGTTGGACTCGAAGCGGATCGGGCCGACCGGGTCGCCCACCTTGAAGGTGGTGTTGCCGCCATTGACCTCGACGGTGGGCTTGGCGGTTTCCTTCAGGCCGGTGTTGCTGCCGCCGATCAGGTAGTCGTACAGGGCCTTGACCCGGCCTTCCGTCGCGGCATCGGCCTTGTGCAGGCCGCTGTAGTTGAAGTCGTTGGTGAAGTGCCACATGGCCGCCTGGGTGGCGGTGATGGCGTCTTCTGCGGTCAGGTCCTTGACACCAGCGGCTTTGGCGATCTCGGCCAGCCCGACCTCCGGGTAGCTGCGCTGGGCGATCCATGCGACCTTGGCCTGGATATCCGGGTTGTTTTTGAACTTGTTCGTGCCCGGGAAGTCCTTCCAATCGCCGACCTTCAGATCGGATTCGTACTTGACATTGACCTCAAGCTCGATGCAGTAGGCCCTGATGTTACCTTCTTTGGCCGGGCTGGTGTGGACCGTGAACAGCGTGGTGGCGACGTGGGTGTTCTGGTACTTCAGGCTGTGGCCGCGCTTGGACTCCTCTTTCGTGCCGAGTTTCGGGTAGCCCTCGGGGTAGGTGAAGTCGTCCGCGTGCGCGGTCGGGGTGCCAAAGGCAAGGACAGCCGCCAGCGAGGTGGCGGCGAGTGCCAGGAACTTGCGCGTCCTGGTCTGCGATGAAGCAGCCTTCATGGGTTTCCTCAATTCTTTAGGTTCTCACGGCCTGCGGACAGGCCTTTGAAGGCCTTCCCATAGGGTCGCTTCGCGAACTATAACCCATGTGACTGCACTTTAGGGAGGGAGAGCGAAAATTGCACTCCCCAATGAGCGTTGTGCCTAGTGAGAGCGTGTTTGCTTTAGCTAATTGAGCTATACACTGTTTACGTCCGGGCGTGTCGCAGCCGGAACCGGATGCCTCTGACTAGCGGATTCGACCGAAAGTACTACAGGAAATTTTCAACTATCGAACCCTCGGTTCTGGGGGGAGCGTGATGGCTGAAGGCCTGGTGGGCGCGAGAAGGGGCCGGGCAACGCCCGGCCCCTTCTCTGTATCTGGGGGTGATCAGTCGCCGGTTCTCGGCAGGCCCGGCTTGCGAATAACCGGGGGCTCAGCGGACTTGGAGATGGTCACGGTGCTCGTGGCGGTCGTCGTCGGCTGAGTCGGCTGAGCCGTTGGGGTGGTCGGCTGAGCCGTTGGGGTGCTCGGCTGAGCCGTCGGAGTGGTCGGCGGGGGTGCCGGAGTGCTCTGCTGGGGGGTGGACCACGTGATCTTGCCCTGACCATCAGCCGGGATCTCATCGGTGGAGACGGTGATGATGGTCTGGCCGTGCTTGCCGCTCTTGGTGATGAACAGCTTGCCCGCCTGGACGGTACCGGTGACGGAGGCCGTGAATTCCTGCTCACCCGAGGTCATATCGGCTGGCACCTTGAGGTACAGGTCGGCTCCGGTGGGAATGGCATTCCTGTCGACCGCCTTGCCGTCCTTGTCGACCAGTTCGTGCTTGAGTTCGCTGGTCAGCTTGGTTGTGGGCTGGTTGGACTCGAAACGGATCGGCCCGACCCTGCCCTCGGTCTTGGCGTCGTTGAGGGTGAAAGTGTCGTTGGCGCCCTTGACCTCAAGGGTGGGGTGGGTGGGCTCCTGCAGTCCGCCGTTCTTCTCACCGATCAGGTAGTCGTACAGCTTCCCGACGCGGTCCTTCGTGGCCTGGTCGCCTTCCGCCAGGTCCAGCGACGGGGTTTCGTCGGGGTTGGTGAGATGCCAGATGGCCGCCTGGGTGGCGGTGATGGCATCCCTCTCGGTCAGGCCAGCGATGCCGGTGGTCTCAATCACCTTGGCCAGATCGGTCTGGGGGTAGCTGTTCTGGGCGATCCAGGCGACCTTGGTCTGGACGTCCGGGTTGTCCTTGAACTTGTTCGTGCCCGGGAAGTCCTTCCAGCCGCCGATGCGCAGACTGGAATCGTAGATGATGTCGACTTCGATCTCGATGCAGTAGGCCTTGATGACACCCTTCTCGGTGTGCACGGTGAACAGGTGAGGCACGACCTGGTTGGACTGAGGTTTGCCGTCTTCTATCTTCTTGACGTTCAGACGGTAGCCAGGCATGCTCTCGCCGCTCGTCCCGATCTTCGGGTAGCCGCTGTCCGGAGGGTTGGCCGGTTGGTCGTCGGCACGTGCCGACGGCATGCTGAGGGTCAGGGTTGCCGCGAGGGTCGCGGCGACTGATGCCAGGAGTTTCCGCGCCCTGGCGCATGATGAAGCAGCTTTCATAAACTTCCTCAATTCTTTAGGATTTTACAACCCACGGTGTGGGGTTAGCTGCCCGCCCAAGGGGGTGCTCCGTGAAGCATAACCCACGAGGATGAACTTTTGGGAGGGGAAACACGTGGATCTGGACTTTCTGGCGTCGCCCCTAGTGAGGTGGCACTCGCCTTGGTTACGTGAAACTCCTACTCTTTGTCAGCCATAAATCCAGACGGGCCCGGGGAGGCGACGGCGGGGCGGGTTGGGGACGCGATGACAAGGGGGTCGCGATCCCCGCTGGAAATGGAATATTCAACTTCCAAGTGGAATCGCGACCTCTTGCAATTCTGGGTCATTCACCCCCGTCGCGAGGGACCTGACATACGAGGGCCTCGTAGGGTTCCATGGGGCCCGAGCGGTCCTTGGTGGTGCCCGCGACGATCTCGAGGTTCCGTTCGCGGTGGCGTCGCCTCAGGGGGTGGCCCGACAGGTTCACCTCGATGAACCAACGCTCGCCGTTGTGTTCCCGGAACCAGGCGAAGTAGTCCTTCACGCCGATGTCGATGAAACGGATCGAACCCAGGCTCAGCGTCGGGTTGGAGCGGCGCAGCCAGATCAGGCGGCGGTAGTAGCGCAGCACTGAGTCCGGGTTGTGCTCCTGGGCGGCGACGGAGTAGCCCACCGAGTCGTCGAAGGCCTTGATCCAAGGGGTTGCGCGCGTGAACCCCCAGTGCTCGTCGCGGTCCCAGCGCATCGGGACGCGGGCGTGGTCGCGAGAACCGGCCATGATCTTCCCCCAGGCCCCGGGGCCCTCGGAGGCCAGGAGGTTCAGGGATTCCACGTCGCGCAGAGCCGACTCGTCGGGGAAATCCTGGTTGACGGCCCCGATCTCCTGTCCCTGGAAGATGAACGGGGTGCCGCGCATGGTCAGCAGGATCGTCGCGAGGGCCTTGCCCAGCTGGTCGCGGAACCGGGGGTCGGGGTTGACCTTGGAGATCATGCGCGGATTGTCGTGGTTCTCGAAGAACAGGCTCATCCAGTCATCGGAACCCAGCCGGGACTGGTAGTCGATGTAGTAGTGCTTCAGGAAGTTCAGGTCGTAGGCGTACTCGTCCCAGCGCACGTGCCCCGGGGTCTCCAGGTGGTCGAAGCTGAAGATCAGGTCCAGTTCGTCCCGCTGGGAGCTGGTGAGCAGCCGGGCCATCTCGACGCCCGCTCCCGGGGTCTCGCCGATCATGATGGGCCGGGCGTCGGCCCCCGGTTCCTCGTGGCCCGGTTCCACGTCCTTTCGGATGAAAGCCTCGCGGCGCAGCTCGGCCAGGTGGTCGTGCAGGTGGGGGCCGTGGAAGTAGTGTTCCACGCCCGTGAAACCCATCACCTGCCCGACTGTGGCGTTGCCGTCGGGTAGGCCGTCGCGTTTGGAGATGTAGTTGATCACGTCCAGGCGGAACCCGTCGACGCCCTCAGCCAGCCAGAACCGCACGATGTCGGCCACCTCGCGGCGCACCGCAGGGTTGTCCCAGTTGAGGTCCGGCTGTTCGGGGGCGAACAGGTGCAGCGCCCACTTCTCGCCGATGCGGCGCCAGGCGGGGCCGGAGAAGAACGATGTCCAGTTGTTGGGTGGGGTCTCGGGGTCGCCGTCGCGCAGGAAGTAGTAGCCGCCGTGTGCACCCTCCGGGTCGTCGAGGGCGTCCTTGAACCACGGGTGCTCGTCGGATGTGTGGTTGACCACCAGGTCGAGGATGATGCGCATCCCGCGTTCGTGGCAGGCGGCGATCAGGCGCCGCAGGTCGTCGATGGTGCCCATCTCGGTCATGACGCACCGGTAGTCGGCGATGTCGTAGCCCATGTCCTTGTTCGGCGAGGTGAAGATGGGAGAGAGCCACAGGCAGTCGATGCCCAGGTCGTCCAGGTAGGGAAGTTTCGCCAGGATGCCGGGCAGGTCACCGATGCCGTCGCCGTTGCTGTCCGCGAAGGAACGTGGATAGATCTGGTAGAACACGGCCCGTTTCCACCACGTCGCGGAGACGGGTCCGTCGAGGCGAGGGGGTGAATCGGGGCAGTCGGCCAGCAGGTCGACGAGGGTGTCGACGAAACCCGGGCCGAACATGCGGCCCAGGATCGTGTCGAGCTGCCGTAGCCGCAACCGCGAGATCAGTGGGTTGCACACCCAGGTGGCGCTGCGCCCGGTCTGCAGCAGCATCTTGTCGATGATGTCGCGTCCGAGCGGATGCGCATAAACCTCGGCGACGGTGGCGTTGCGATCGAGTTTCACGGGTCAATGGTGCCGTGTTCCGCCGTTGGCCGGGAAGAGGTTTCGCGGGAGACCTCGCTCGTTCGTCGCAGAATTGGAGGATCCCACATTCCTGGAAAGGCCAGGCGGTAGGTTTCAGCCATGATGAAACTACGCAAAGTCGGCATCGTTGCCTTGATCCTGCCTTTCGTCCTGGTGCTTAGCTCCTGCCTCCGGCTGCACCAGGAGATCAACGTGAGCAGCCGGGACAAGATCGAGGTCAAGACTGACTTCGGGGTTTTGAAAGAACGGGCGGAATCGGGTGGGATCAAGGATCCCAGTGAGGTCTGTCAACGTGGAGAGAGCTCGCTGGGTCTCCGTGGAGACCTCAAGGGGGAAGGGTATCAGGACGACAAGTACATCGGCTGCCGGTTCTCCGGCACTGTCGAGCTCTCCGACATCACCTACGTCAGTTTCGAGACGTCCAGCAAGCAATGGACCTTCCAGATGTCGGGCAGCGAAATGCGAATGCAGGAGATCAGTGCGAGCATGATCACCGATTTCGAGGTCAGGGTGAGCTTCCCGGGCAAGGTCCTCACCGCCACTGGCAATGCAGAGATCTCCGGCAACACCGTCACGTGGAAGAATCCCGCCGACCTGGCCGACCCCGTGGGCCTGACAGCGACCGCCAGCAACGATCCCGACCTGACCTGGCTGTGGGTCGTGCTCGGGGTCGTCGTGGTGGGTGGCGGTGTGGTCGCCATCACCCTTGTGCAGCGCCGAAAGGCGAGGAAAGGGAGCCACCCCGGTCCCGGACAGCCGGCCACCTTCCAGCAGCCCGGTCCGGTCCAGCAGCCAGGCCAGCCGGATCAGCCGGGCCAGCCGGGCCAGCAGAATCAGAATCCCTGACGGCGAGAGATGGTGTTGAGGGGCCGTGCGCCGCCATCGGGCCCCCTTCCGTCGGTGGCGGTTGTGAGGGTCCCGGCCATGACTGACCTGAATACCCAGCCCGATGGAATGAGAATCCCCGACGAGCTGCTCGGGGGTGTGGTTGATCCTGAGCTTGAAGAATTCATTCGCGACACGATCTGGACGCAACTCGTGAGGGGGAATGACAGCATCAACGACCATGCCTACGAGATCGCCTGTGTCGTGGAGGACGAGAAGGGTGAGGAGGGCGATGGCGGCACGCTGTCCGACGAGCAGTGCCGCGCCATCGCCCAGTACCTGATCGATGCGCGCCGCACCCAGCAGGCCGGATTCGGGGAGGTACCCGCCAGCAAGCTGGACCGCGCCTTCGAGGCGCTGCGGAAGGCCCATGTCGTCGCGGAGCAGGATTTCTCCTGCTGCAACAACTGCGGGTATGCGGAGATCAGGGGCGATCGAAACGATCTGGGGTACGTGTTCTTCCACCAGCAGGACACCGAGAGACTCGTGGAGAGCGGCAGCACCTACCTCAGCTACGGCATCTTCTGGCCCGCCCACATCAGCAAGGCGCAACACAAGGCCCTGAACAGCTCCCAGCGCAAGGAGCTCTACGACGCCACAACCATCAAGCTGATGAGAACCGTCGTCATCCCGATTCTCCAGGAACACGGCATAGGCGTCAGCTGGAACGGAAACGTGGACACCCGCATCCTTCTCACCGGCGTCGAACGGTACACCCCGCTGCCTTCGGCGGGGCAGGGCTGAGGACGGGACCGCTCAACCCGGGAAGGGCCCAACGGGTTCGGGACTGAGCCTTCCGGACAGGGCCGGTGGTAGAGCCAGCAATTCTGGCTGGTTCAGCTCCTCGGGCATGATCCACGGGGTCCTGCCGGTGCGTGGCTGGGTGGTGCGGCGGAGCCTCTCGCCGTCGCTGGCCAGCCAGTTCGTCCAGGCCCGCCCCACCAGGCCAGCCAGCTCCAGGGCGCGATCCTGGCAGGTTGCGGGCCAGGTCTCCGGGAGCTGCGGCTCTGCGGGGAAGGTCGGCTCCACCAGTTTCTGGCCCCTGCGGGAGGCCGCGTAGGAACGCACGGCTTCGACGATGGCGCGCTGGTGGGTGCGGGTGGCGTCGATGAACTCCCCGAGCAACGCCGCCGGGTGCCCGTTGCTGATCGGCAGGCCGGCCAGGTCGCTACCGGGGGTGGTGATGACGACGCGCTCGCGGGTCAACGAATGCACCTTCCTCAAGGCGTGCTCGTCGGTCAGGTCCACCACGACGGCGTTCGTGCTGGACGCCTCGGTGGGGTCCGTGCGGCTGATCAGCCAGATCGCGACCGTCTCCGAGCGCCGATCCACCGCGGCGAAACCGAGCATGTTGCCTCCTGGGGTTTGTGCGCCAACCCTAGTCTGCCGGGGTGCACGGCTGCGAAATCGGGGACGGTAGCAGCCAATGGTTGGACACGGTCATGGTTCTTGGTGATGGTCTCTGACAGACTGGCATCGTGAGTTCAAACCCCCTGACCTCGGAGGACCTGCTCCGGTGCCGTCGTGTCCTGGACGAGGCGCTGGCTGCTGACAAGCTGAATTCCGAGCAGTACCGGACGCGCATCCGAGCATTGGTGGTCGCGGTGAACAAGGGGGATCTGTGCGTCCTGATCCGGGACTTGATTCCCGGGGTCGGGGAACCGGGTTTCACCGACGAGGGTCACGAACTCCCAGTGGTTTTCTCCTCGGTTCCGGAAGGACCGCCTCCCCGGCCGGAGGACGAGACCACCCGCGCGGTCCGGATTGCCAGGGCGGATGTTTCCGTCGACCCCGCTCCGGTCGACTCGTTTCCTTCCTTCCCGAGTGAGGATGATCTATACCCGGACGGGGAGGACTCATATCCAGGTGATGACGGCCTCTACCCGGACGAGGACGTGCCGGAACCGGTGACGGAGAGCTCCCCGGAACCCCTGGGGGTGGATGATCCGGTGACCAGTGTGGTTCCGGTCATGCCGCCCGAGATTCCTGCCGACCCCATCCCCGGGGAACTGGTCCCGATCAGGCAGTGGTCGGCTGAGGTGTCTCCCCGAGAACGGGCCTCGACGTCGGCAGAGCTTTCTCCGCTCGAGCGGAGATCGGCCGAGGTTTCCCCGCTCGAATCGCTGCCGGGCAGGGAGCTTTCCCCGCGTGAGCGGAGATCGGCCGAGGTTTCCCCGCTCGAGCCGCTGCCGGGCAGGGAGTCTTCCCCGGTCGAGCAGGGTGATGACGATCCGGTCAACCGGGTGGCCGTAGTGCCCTCTGCGCCATCCCCGAATGAGCCGGGCGTGATCAGGTCCTCCTGGGACGACCTGCCCTCGCCCGAACCGTCCCCGGCGGAGCCGGAACCAATGGAACCGGGAGCGGAGCAGGAGCCGGAGGAGGACGAGCCGGTGACCCGCATTTCCGCGCCGATGGGGTTCGACGACTTCGAGGCCCCCACCCAGGTGCTGAATGCCGTCAAGGACCTGCCCATTTTCCGGGAGGAGACGTCCGGGGAAAACGCCGAACCACCGCAGCCGGTCCTCCCGTATTCCATCAACCAGGACTTCTCCGGCACCCCGACCGATCCCATGGCCCGGGCGACCACCGTCCCCTCAACGGGAAACGCGGCTCCCCAGATGCCGCCCCCGATTCCTGAGCCGTCCGATGCGGTCCTGGCATCCATGCCCCCGCCGACCCCTCCGTCGACGACCCCGCCGTCGGATCCCTGGGCTTCTTACGGACAGGATCCCCTCGCCGCCATGCCCCCGCCGCCGGATCCGGCCGTGATGGCGCCCCCACCGATGAGTGACTACGGCTATGGGCCCGCTCCCGCGGCCCCGTACTACGGATCTCAGTACATGGCCGGGCCAATGCCCCCGCCGGGCGTTTCCTACCAGCCTCCGGTCCCGGCCTACGGCTCGGAACCCGCCCAGCAGCAGGCCCCGAGAGGTCGCAACACCTGGGCGTGGGTGGCAGTGACGATGATGGTGCTGGCCCTTTTGGTGTGGGTCGCCTACCTGGTGCTCTTCCGATAGGGCAGACAAACCACTCCCGAGGTCTCATCGCAGGTCCTGGTCTCGCCCGCACCGGTGGCGAGCGCTTTTTCCGTGACCGGCAGCCAAGAACTCAGGCGCCACCCGGACCCGTGAATAACACCGATGTAGTTTTACCCCAGTTGTGGAAAACTTTGTGGGAAAGTTGGTGACAGCCTTGTTCACCAGAGGTCGCGGTAGCTGAAGTCCCCGGTCGTGAGCCGACGGCGTCGTTTCTTCTCGTCCATGCGCATCGCCGCGAGGACCACCGTGGTACCCACGACGAAAACTCCGACGGAGAGTCCGGGAAGGTCGAGCAGGAACTTCGTGAAGGGCAGGGCCAAGGTCACGGCCATTCCGGTGACCAGGGAATGGGACGGGGGAAGGTGACTGCCATGGAGTCTGCGGGCCATCAGCACCGCCATCACCGCGATCAGGGCCATCAACCCGGCCGCGATCGACCAGCGCTGTTCCATCACGCTCCACAGCACCAGTCCGATCAGCAGGGAGAGAAGAATGTGCGATCGCAGAGGGACGGGCGAGGAATCCGGGGTCACGCGAAGCGTCGACGTAGCGTAATACGCTGCGGGTATTGGGGACATCCTGACACCTTAAGTTACCGGCGTCAGGGGATTGTCCAGCCCCCGGAGCGCGAAACCCGGGCATTGCGGGGGGCCCGGTGGCGTGTCGCCGATGTTTGTCGGTCAATCGGATGACGCGGGGGGTGAACCGAAGTGTATGAGAGCCCGTTCCCATGGATGACCACTGTGTCCCCGATGGGCGTGGAAGGTATCCCGGCTCCACGTCCGCAGCCCTCGGCCGTGGAGAACGGGAACGGGCCGGGACCGGGAACGTCTCCAGAATCACGCCGGTGTAGTTCTACCCAGGCTGTGGAAAAGTCTGTGGAACAAAACCCTTCCGGATGACATGATGCGGCGGGGTGGGGCGATGAGGTCAGGGTGACAGCGGTGACTCGGGGACGCTCAGTACCGGCAGCCGCATGGTGAACTTCGCTCCGGCCCCCTGCTGGTTCCCGGCCCGCACCGAACCGCCATGGGCCTCGACGGTGTGGGTGACGATCGCCAGGCCGAGCCCGGTTCCGGGGGTGTTGCGTGCCCGGTCGGAACGGTAGAACCGGTCGAAGATGTGCGGCAGGTCCTCTTCGGCGATCCCCGGGCCAGAATCGACGATCGTCAACACCCCGGCCGAGGTCAGCTCCACCCAGATCTCGCCGTCGCTGGGGGAGAACTTCACGGCGTTGTCCAACAGGTTCGTGATGGCACGCTCCAGCGTGGACGCATCGCCCAGGATCGGCACCGGTTCCAGGCTCGTGTGAAAGGTGATGCCCGGTCCGCGACGGGCCGCCCGGGCCAGCGCTGCCTCCACCACCTCCGACATGTCGAGCCGCTCCGGCTGGCGCTGGAGATGGTCGTCGCGGGTCAGCGCCACCAAGTCACCGACGAGGGCCGAGAACTCACCGAGCTGGGCGGAGACGTCGTCGAGAATCTCGGAGCGGGCCCCCTCCGGCAACATCCCGGACTTGTCATCGGCCACCAGCAACTCGATGTTGGTGCGCATCGACGTCAGCGGGGTTCGCAGCTCGTGGCCGGCGTCGGCGATCAACTGGCGCTGCTGCTCCCGCGAGGTCTGGAGGCTCTTCAACATCAGGTTGAAACTGCGCGTCAACTCGCCCAGGTCATCACGGCCGTAGATGCGGATCGGGTTCAGCTGGTCGGTCTGGGTGACGTTCTTCACCGCGGTGGAGAGCCGACGCACCGGGGCCAGCGCGGTCTGCGCCATCCACAGGGCGGTGAGAGTCGTGGTCATGATCCCGACCAGACCGGACAACGCGATCACCAACCACAACGAATTCAACGTCGTCCCCAGGGACGTCAGGGGGCGCGCGTAGAGAATGGCGTAACTCTGCAACTGACCGGTGCGGTCCCTGGCCCGCACCGGAACCGAGACGAGACGGTACTCCTGGCCGTCCGCCAGTTTCACGGAACGGGCCCGGTGCCCCTGCTGCATGCGGGCCACGGCTATCTCACCGGCATCCGGGAGCAGTGCCAAGGACTGTTTGCCCGCCTGGGAGGCCTCACCCCGCGCGGTGGTGACGGCCAGCAACTCCTGGGAGGTGCCGAGTCCCCGGCCGAGGTTGTCGAGGTTCCTGATGTCGGAGTTGATGATCTCGGCACTGGTGCGCGCGGCCGACAGCATCTCGCGGTCCAGCTGGTCACGCAGAGAGATTCGCGTGGACAGATAAGCGGTGGAACCGACCAGAAGCACGGCGGCGGCCACGGACGCCCCGGTCAGCGAGGCCAACCGGGACCGGAGTGACTGGCCCGTGATGAGCCTTTCGACGCCCCGGCGGACCCGGATCCAGAACGAGCTGATCACGGGGCGGTTTCACGCAGCACGTAACCGACGCCGCGTACCGTGTGAATCAGGCGGGGCAGGCCGCCCGCCTCGGTCTTGCGGCGCAGATAACCGATGTAGACCTCGAGGGAATTTGCGGTGGCCGGGAACTCGAACCCCCAGACCTCGTTGAGAAGGGTGTTGCGCTCCATCACGCGGCGAGGATTCTCCATGAACGTCTGGAGGAGGGCGAACTCGGTGCGGGTCAAGGAAATGTGCTGCCCTGCGCGGGTCACCTCACGGTGTTGTGGATCCAACGTCACATCGCCGAAAACGAGCACCTTCGAGTCGTTCTCCGGCGCCGGTTTCGAACGCCGTGTGAGAGCCCGTAACCGTGCCAGCAACTCGTCGAGGGCGAAGGGCTTGACCATGTAGTCATCGGCACCTGCGTCGAGTCCGTCCACCCGGTCGCCGACGGCATCGCGGGCCGTGAGGATCAGGATGGGCACGTCATTGCCCGACTGTCGAAGCATCCGGGTGGCCTCCAAACCGTCGAGACGGGGCATCATCACATCCATGATCACCGCGTCCGGGGTGTGCCCTGCCAGCTGTGCCAACGCCTCGACGCCGTCAGCCGCAGTCGTCACCTCGTCGCCGGAATACTTCAGGGACCGGGCCAGCGAGTCGCGCACGGCCTGGTCGTCGTCCACCACCAGGATCTGCATGGCACAAGCCTGCCATCAAAAACCCGAAACCCCACGAACAACGCCGGTGCGGCCGGCAAACTACCCCGGGGAGGTACATCACGGTGCGCCGGGGAGGCGCCGCCAACCTGCGAGCCCTTATGGTTGCTGTCCATGGCGAAGGTCGTGTTTGTGTGCTGGGGCAACATCTGCCGCTCCCCGATGGCGGAGCGGGTGGCCCGCGGGATGGCTGCCGAGCGGGGGCTCGACGTGGAGGCCGACAGCGTCGGTATCTCGTCCGAGGAATCGGGCAACCCCATCGACCGGCGGGCCGTCGCCGTGCTCCGCGAGGCCGGGTACTCCGCCGGCGGGCACCGCGCCCGACGGGTCACCGCCGACGACCTCACCTCGGCCGATCTCGTCGTCGCCGCCGAGCGATTCCACATCGACAGGCTCGAACAGCTCTGCCCCGACGCCACCTACGCCCTCATCAACGACTTCAACCCCGCGATGCCGAAGGGACAGGACCTCGACGACCCCTGGTACGGTCCCGCGTCCGGGTTCCGCGACACACTGGCCGACATCGAGGCCGCCATGCCGGGCATCCTCGACGCCCTCACCTGATCGTCACCGCTTGTCTCGCCGCAGTCGATGCGTGAAGCCGGACCCCGGCGTGCACATTTGGAGTGCCGCGATACTCTGAGAACTTCCTCGCAGAAAGGCCCTGTGATGCTCAAAGGACGCAGCTTCACCAAGGAAACCGACCTCACCCCTGCCGAGTGGTTGGCCGTCCTGGACCTCTCCGCCCAGCTGAAGGCGGAACGGCGGGGACGCCGCGAGGTCAAGAGATTGGTGGGCAAGAAGGTCGCCCTGCTGTTCGAGAAGACCTCCACCCGCACCAGTTGTTCCTTCGATGTGGCCATGACGGAGCAGGGCGGGTACGCGACCCGCCTCGACACGGCCGGTTCGCAGTTCGTCCACAAGGAGTCGGCCGCTGACACGGCCCGTGTGCTCGGCCGCTGGTATGACGGCATCGAGTACCGCGGTTTCGCCCAGGAAACCCTCGAAACCATGGGCAGGTACGCCGGGATCCCCGTCTACAACGGCCTGACCGACTCCTGGCACCCCACCCAGATGCTCGCCGACCAGCTCACCATGCTGGAGCACTCCGGCAAGCCCTTGGAGGAGACGTCGTGGGCCTTCATCGGTGACGTGCGCAACAACATGGGCAACTCGAACCTGATCTCGGCCGCCATGGTTGGCGCCGACATCCGCCTGGTCGCGCCCAAGCAACTCCAGACCACCGACGAGGTGCGCGCCCAGGCCGAGGCCATCGCCGCGGGAACGGGAGCCCGCATCACCATCACCGACGACATCGCGGAGGGCGTGGCGGGAGTCGACTTCCTCCACACCGACGTGTGGCTCTCACTCGGGGAACCGAAGGAACTGTGGGCCGAGCGCATCGAACTGCTGAAGCCCTACCAGGTCAATGCGGAGATGATTGCGGCCACTGGGAACCCGCGGGTCAAGTTCATGCACTGCCTGCCCGCCTTCCACGACCGCAACACCACCGTCGGGG
>ERZ772977.898-NODE-898-length-16875-cov-9.068847_pt1 | contig 16875 bp, 9 predicted proteins | sample MGYA00511131_ERZ772977 | MGnify/ENA primary metagenome ERZ772977 (study PRJEB29015, sample SAMEA2737935) | human oral metagenome | biome: human oral; feature: human-associated habitat; material: dental | place: China | collected 2151 ...
TATGCGTATAGGGAAATTACAGACGCTGGTAAGCAGACTATACTACCGCCCTCAGCGCTTCTTTCATCCGCTCATAGCCCTCGGGGTTCATGTTGTCGGCGACGAAGTTGTCGTGGGGCTTGTTCTTGATGCCTTTATGATTCTCGCCATAGTCCCAGACCGGGTAATGGGCACAGAAGTCCTCAAAGCTGGAGCAGCTGTCGGCTACAGCCAGGAAGTCTCTAGCAGCTTGCTTGAATGAGCCACCATGCTGCAGGACCCAGTTCTCAATGCCGACACCGCCTAGCCCCCCTATTCCCTTTGTCCCGGGACTACGTCTAGGTTTGTAGGCACCGGCAGCCTTGAGGAACTGCTTAGCGTAGATGATGTTGGCTAGGACTTGGTGGTATTTTTGCTCTGACTGTTTCTTAATGTTAGTTAAACGGTCAGTCAGTGCCATATCAGTCGAGTATTGGACTTTGTTGGTCTTCTGGGCGAAGGTGATATCAATGTCAACCGGTTCAGCTAGTCCATCGATGGATACTTGCTTCAGGCGGAGATTACCATTGACTATAGCACTACCATCATTCTCTCTACCAAAGGCAGCGAGGAGTGCATCAGTGATCTGTTGTTTCTTAGTTGGGTCATTAAGGATGCTTCTATCCAGTCTAGCCATGTAGTCAAAGTCACCGGAGCCGGGAGCATTAGTCTGTCTACCGGTAGAGCCGGTATCAATCATCTCGACTATATTTTCAGTTAGGTCGCCATCCAGGTAATCCTTGTAGCTGAGGTTTAGCTCAGGAATGCCGGTGATAGCTTGCTTGATTGCCTGGTTAATGACCTCATGCTTGTGGTCGGTCTCAGCCATACTGGCCGGAAGCTGGTCAATAATGGTGGTAGTGCTGGGAATGGTAGCTCTTTCAACACTGGTAGAGGGAAGCTCCAGCTCATCCTCCGGGGCGAAGACATAGTCGCCGGTGCTGTAGTGACTGAGGCCGGACATTTGCTGACGCATCTTATCATAGTCATCCGGGGTGAAGATTAGCTCTTCGCTGTCTCTATCTACCACCGGGATGTAGAAGCCGTCGAGGGCAATTTCCAGTTTGGTGACTTCGGAGACCGGCGTGGAGTCACGGAGAGTAGAGTCAGTGACGCAGAAACTAACCAGGTTCATACCGAAGCCGGTACGGATGCCATAATGACCACTACCGTCCACACCGGTAGCGAAGATTTCCAGCTTGGGCAATCCCTCTCGGCGATGACGCTTAGCTTCCGCTATCTCCTTGAGACGACGGTCAATCTCTTCCTGGGTGAGGTCAGTACGGTCAAAGTTGGCGTCAGGCACACTCAGGTCATAGACGCTTTGGTCAGCTTCACGACTATCTCGCCGAGTGACGATGAATCTCTCCTTGTCGGGTCTTAGCACCACCCAAAGACCACGGCCATAATCGTTAGCTAACATATACCTATCCCAGCTATTCATTATTTGATTAGTGGTCTGCTCACCATTTAGCCGGTCTGGCACTATACTCGCATCAGCATCCAGTGGCGTGGTGTCACTACGAGACGCATCGCCCAGGTACTCCTTAGAGATAGAGCCATTCTGGAAAGCGTAAGATAGGTAACGGATACCGTCACCAGCCGTCCCGCCCATGCCCTTGACCAGGTCACCGGGCTGGAGTTTAGGTTCTTTCGTAGTAGCGAGATACTCAGCTGTTTTGCGGTTTCTGGCGTCCGCTTCCTTAACTACATTATCCATATACCGCTCAGCACCGGCTAAATCCTCAATGCCGACGAAGTGAGCAAAGTAGCGAACTGCTCGGTCAGCCAGAGTGTACCGGCTATTTGGTTTGATGAGACTAGTCAGGTTAGTAAAGTCGGTCTGGAGTGCGTTGGATTGGTCTGACTGTTGATCTGCTTGTTGGTGAATCAGCTGATAGGGGTGTTCCTTGCCGGGCAAGGTACTGTTATAGATAGTGGCTAAGTGCCAAGCGAAGGTGCTGAGAGTGTCGTAATTAGCTTTAGTGTCTTTATCCATTAGGCTAGTCGGCTGGTTAAAAGTGTCCCAATCTAACTCACCTGAGCTTAGCTGGTCAAGCAGGGTTTGGCCATTCTTTAGTGTAGTCAGGTATTCTCTGATGGAGCGGTTGTTAGAACCTAATGAAGCTCGGAGCAGGTCAGAGACGATGATAGTATCCCGGCTATTCAGCATCTGATCCAGCTTACCGCTCCTTATATCACCGGTGGCTTGCTGGAGGACGGGGCTGATCGTATTAGGTCTACCATAACTAAGAGGGCTGAAATTAAAATCATCCTCTAGATTAGGCGACGGGTGCATGGTGCGAAAGACTAGATAGTTCTTGCCGACGTAAGGCAAGTGGTTATGAATGTAGATATCCTCGATCTTATCCAGAGCTTCCGGTATTTTATCTGCATCCAGCTTGAGTAGCTCACGAGTGAAGGCTTCGGAACGCTCAGCCAGCTCACTGGCGTTAGAATTAGCTAGACGAGAAACAATGCTTGCTGTCCACTTGATCTGATCAATGGTCAGTTCATCGTAATGTTCTTTGACATATGATTCGAAAATCTTTCGAGGATTATTCCAGTCATTGCCTTCACTAATGCTACCATAGCCTCTTGCGACTGCCATCTGCTTGTCATCCAACCCCATCCGCTCTCTACCGGCTTCGTCTTGATTCTGATAGTATCTAAGAATCATAAGGTGGCCCCCTCGTGAGAAGACGTCTTGCCAGACTTCCGGCTTCAGACCATTTGCATCAGATAACTCCGCATAGTTATCAGCAAGATCGGTCAAATGATGTAGATCAATAATAGCTTCCACATCATAACCGCCGTTTTCGTTTTTCATCTTGTCAAGTAGATCAACCATTGCTCTACTACCGTCAGCTTCGCTAGCCTGGTCCTTATTTGCCTCCAGAAATCCGGCAACCTCTGTACGCCATCCCTCGTCGTCATGTATAGAGTCGCATCTTGGGGTACAGATGTCTTGCAAAAATGATTTTGGGCGATTCTGAAAGAATGCATCCTTGAGAAGACCATTCTCATCTATCAGGTCGGATAGATCAAGTCTCTGTCCATCGCCCTGTTTTTCTTCGGCCATATCAAGCGCCTTCACCATACAGAGCCGCATCGCATTGTTGCCCAAGTAGCTAGATTGCTTCCGCCAGTAGTTAGCTATCAGATTATTGTCACTTGGGGTCAGATCAGGACTAACGACATAGCCGGACAGCAATGCATAATTACCGGTATTATTCAGGCTTAACCTAGATCCTTTTTTCGCCTCGCTAAATAGCTCCTTGAATTGATGATTATATAGTCGATCAGTAACTTCAGGAGTAACTAGCCCCAACTTGTACGCTTTGCTTTGAAGATCAATTGACTTCTTAGCTCGTTCTTCTGCATTAAGCTTATAGTCCATGCTTGTATAGAATAGCTTAGCAAGTGACTCATCCTTCTTCAGCGGCTCCCAACCGAGCTTCCTGAGTACGCCGTTGTACTTAGCGACGTTCCAGATGAGAGCGCTATTATGGGTAAGCTCATCATACTGTTTACCGTAAGGCCACCTACCTTCAGAATTAATGCCATGCAATATATCGTCCTCAATCTCCTCACCCACATCCTGAATGCTCTCGCATCCGGAGGCTTTATTTATCGAGTTAGCTAAGTATTGTTTGCCCTCCTCGGTAGCGCAAATTGCATCAATAATGCCAAAGCGGTATGAATCGCCGGCTTTATCTACCGAAGATAATTCATCGTTGTCATAGCTATTCGTCTCTATTAAACCCACCCTTCTGCTTGTTTCATCAACGATAACCTGTCGGATGTGTTCATTAGCTGCAATCTCCTCAATAGGAAGACCGGAGGCGTCAAGTAAAGCTACGCTGTCGGCCTTGACGTCATCAAGCGAATCTAAGAAATGGCGCTTGATATCCTCATTAGATAGGTCAAGCTTACCCAGCTCAAGCGCCTCTCGTATACCAAAATACTTGTTATAATAATGGTATCCACGAGTATCCAGAAACTCTTTAGCCATCTCCGGGTCAGATAAGTTGATTTTACCCTCTCGCAGCATCTTGGAAATGAACTTGGAGTCTGATTCGGCGGTCTCGTCGCTTATCACCGTCCTCCTCCTCATCTTATCCATATAGGTTTGCAAGACTCGCTTGTTAGATAAGTCAAGTTCGCCGTCTTCAACCAGCTGATTAAGCTGAGCATACTCCCGCTGTTGCTCTAGCATCTCTTGCCTGCTGTGATTAATAGCGCTGGACGGCATATTTAATGTGTGTATGATTAGCCTCACCTGCTTATATTCTTGCTTCTTTGCTCGAAGTTGTCTCACAGAGTTGAGTGCCGTCTGCGCCACGACACCTAGCGGGCCGGAGCCAAGCAGCTCTATTATTCCCCTTTTCCTAGGCTGTATCTCAGCACCGGCCTGAACAGCCCGACCGCTCCGCTCTTCCGGGGCGACGTTAGTGCTATATTGCGCCTCGGTATCAGTCTGAGCAGTCTGATCATCTTGACCACCCTGCTCCACCTGACCGGGCTCGTCGTTATTAGGTTCGTCCCGGTCGCCTTTGATTACCCGGACTTCAACGGTCTCGCCTTGATCTGATGTGCGGTTGGTATCGTTAGCATTTTTATCGCCATTGGCCCCACCAGCGTCGCTATCATTACCCACTCTACTGGTGTCTTGTTCCGACAGGTCACTCTGCCACTGCTTAGCATTGGCGCCGTTCGCTGTCACTTCCGGCTGTTGATAACTATTATGTCTATTCATAGTGCTTATGAAGATTATAACAAATGAGCCTTGCTGATATATAGCAGAGAGCCAGCACACGAACTTGGACGACCGCTACCGACTAGCGCAATAACACGGCGTCACGCCATGCGCCCACACTTACCTACCCTGATGCTCATCCAGTATCTTGTTGACCAGGCTGTCGGCTAGGCTGTTGTACTCACGGTGGATGTGGTGGAAGTGCACCCGCCGAAAGTTAAACAGTAGCTTGACCACCCTATTGTAGACGTCGATAAACTCGGGGTTATGCACCTTGAAGATACCGTTAATCTGGTTAACCACCATCAAGTTATCACTATAGAAATCGACATCGGTCAGCCCCAGCTCGACCGCCTTAGCTAGCCCCAGCTCCACCCCGATGTATTCCGCCATGCCGCTATTGCTATAGCCGATGAACTTGCCACCCTGAGCTAGGACAGTCTGCCCGGAGCGATCGGTGATGATATAGGCACTGGCTGATGGACCGGGGTTACCCCTAGAGCCACCATCCGAGTGAATGATAGCCGTCTGCCGAGTCGCCGTCTGGTCGGGAGTGGCTTTGTCGCCGCCACTGTCAAACTTAGCTATGTCTAGTAAGATGTTAGTGGACGAGGTTAGCTGGCTGTAATGTATATCTGACAACTTAACCCAGCGGATTTTATCGTATTCGTCGTCCGTTGTGACTTTATCACCTCTATCAATAGTTGTGCTATAAACAATGAAAACATACTGAGTGTTCTGGTAGTCAGGATCGATGAAGCTGACCACATCACGCAGACAGAAGGTCTCCGGCTCGATACCGGCATGAATCTGCAAGCTCCGCTTCAGTGCGTCCACCGGCTGCTCGCCGACATGGAGCGAACCGCCCGGCAGCTCGTATAGCCCGCTAATCGACGGGCGACCACCGACTCGGCGCAGCAATAAAATCTTGCCTTGTCGCTCTACCAGCGCCCTGATGACTACTTTTTGTCGCATGCCCACCTGATATTTATTACTCAAATATTTCAACTTCCGGATGGTCTAGCCTGGCGTATTAGAATCCCCATCTAGGACAAGGCGGGTGCTCGCAATAACTAACCACGGTTAGCTACCATTAAAGCCCCTTTCTAATGCGTCGTTAGGAAATAAACTACAGGCTAGACCTAACCTAATTATATCATTGACCGGCAAATTACCCACCACCCTAGAGGCCGAACCACTTGGCGACGACGGTGAAGCAGCCCTCTGCCCCTCGAGCGATATTGATCACCAGTCCGCTCACAATCGTCCCGGCTAATAATACGACCAGGAAAACCACCGCCACGCCGTACCGTTCCATCTTATCCATCACTCGCCTAGCCCCCGGCGGGGCAAAAGCATAAAGCAAGCGTGAACCATCTAGCGGTGGTATGGGTAGCAGGTTAAAGGCAAAGAGGCTCAAATTGATTACTTCCGCTTGACCGATGAGCTGACCTGCTAGACTAGCTTGGTCAATCCGCAGGCACCTAGATATGATAAAGCAAATAAAAGCTAGCACTAGATTGGTCAGCGGTCCTGCCAGTGCGACTAGGGCGGCACCCCAGTCGCCACCTTTTAGCCGTTTGGTGTTTATCGGCACCGGCTTAGCCCCACCGAAGATCGGCATCGGCGTGCCCGAGGCGGTTGCCAATATGGCTATTGCCGGCAGTACGATGGTCAGGTAGGGGTCGATATGAGGTGCCGGGTTAAGCGTCAGACGCCCTTCTCGCTTGGCTGTGTCATCGCCCAGCCAGTGCGCCACTAGTCCGTGCATTATCTCATGCAAGACTAACGATACTAGGGTGACGCCTAGGGTGGTACCTAGGACAATGACCATGGCTATCATGGCTACAATTATACCATCGCCCTCTCTTCCATGATCCGCCCTCGTAGCTCACAGTATGGTCTGTAATTTCCCTATACATATAGCTCTTCTCTGTGCGAGCAGTACAGGTGGTTTCCTCAGGCTTGGCACCGTATAAACTACCACGTGCACTGGATAGCTTACTGATATATCAACAGCCTTCGTCAACCACACTGTACTACTCGTACTAAGAGCGTTCATCTTTGACTGAAGCTGGACTAAGTAGTGAGACCAGGGAAATTACGTGTGTCAACGCTCTAGCCAGAGTAGCTCACCTAGCTTCCTCAGGCCTGGCGACGTAGTAAGTACCACTGGCAATTGCTATCTTACTGCTGTATCAACAGCCAGAGGAAGCTTAGGTGAGCTACTCTGACACATACAGCCCTTAGCGCATAAAGGGTGTCTTTTGTCCTTCATCCACATCCGTTTTATTGTAGCTTAAAAACAAAAAGAGGCGCATAAAGGGTGTCTTTTGTCCTTCATCCACATCGTCATTTCCTGAAGACTGTGCACGCTTGAAGCTCAGCAGTGCACGAGCCAGCCAGGCGGGTCTGAAGGAAATGATGATGTAGATGAAGAATGAGGGCTTTAGCGACGGGTGGTTCAGCTAGTCAGGTCGCAACAAAGGAAATGATGATGCAGATGAAGAATGAGGGCGCAGCTCCTACATCTTGACTGCTCGCTATACAACCTTGTATACTTTAGTCAAGTAAAACAAGGAGATTTAACTATGGCAAAGGACCAGATTACCGGTAAACACGCCATGAGTGGCAATAATGTCAGCTTCTCAATGCGTCATACTAAACGTAAGTTTAAGCCGAATTTACAGCGTAAGACCTTCTATGTGAACGGCCAGAAGGTGCGTCTGCTGGTGGCGACCAGTACCATCAAGACGCTGAAGAAGAAGGGCTTCGCCACTCAGCCGGAAGAAGCCGGCAAGAAATAGCCAGCAGTCCGACAAGGTTAGAGAAATAGCCTCTCACTAGCGAGAGGCTATTATTGTCATACTAACCACACTCTACAGTAGTAGAGAGTGGGCTTCTTGTCGCAGCACCCGTTACTTAGTCCGGCTGAGCTCATAGGTGGTCATATTAGCAGGCAGACTTGCCTCTGTCTTTAGCTTGTAGACAGTTTGCTTCTCGATATTGCTATTGCCCATCTCTTTCTCCAGAGCAGCCAGGCTCTCTTGTGGCACTTCATACTTAGTCTGACCGTCATCGTAGTGGGTTGGGATGACTACGCTGGGGCTGATCTGGCGGACGATCGTAGCGGCATCTTGAGCGTCAAGGGTGTAGCCACCGCCTCCGACCGGGACAACGGCGATATCTATCTGACCGAGCATCTCCAGATCGTCATCCGTTAGAGGCGCAACCGTATGACCAATGATGGCGATCGCCACGCCCATGGTCTCGATCCGGTACATTACCGCATCCTGGGCATGCTCATCTTCGGCTAAGTGTGCCGGTACGGCGATGCCTCGCACGCTGACGTCACGATGCTCATACTCACCCGGCATATCAATAACGAAGCCCTTGGCTTCTCCCTCGGCAGGAGCAAAAGCAGGCTGAGTCGCCAGTATTACTGCTTCGGGGTTCTGAGCTTCTTTAGCCTGAGCGTTAGCCGTCGGGTCAACGACGATCAGGGCATTCTTATCCTTAATCACCACACAGTTAGCACCCCTATAATCAATCTCCATGTTTACTCCTCCTCGCCTCAGCCTGATCATTGACACCGGGATAATCCACCAGTATGCCGGCGTCGTCCAGCACCGTAATATGCTTTGATTCTAGCACATTTAGGACGAACTTGTCACGGATACTTAGTCGGTAGTCCAGGTCATCCAGACTCATGATGGTGTAATTAAGCGACGAACCCGTCTCTCGCTCTAGTACCTTGATCAAGCTCTTGACCTTAGTTTCGTCCAGCTGATTACCCGCTACTACCAGGTCAATCTTGCTATCCGACTCGTAGACCATCACGCCCGAGAAGACCACCTCGCTCACCCCTTTGATCGCTCGGAAGCGGGTCGCCCAGTCGCCGGTCGAGACCCTGGCGCCACTAACTATAGCTTGGTCGTTGGCAAACATGTCCTTAAGCGAAGCGAAGTAGCGAAACTTGGTGTCCGCCTGATAATACAGTCTGTTGTCGACCGACCGATCAGTGATGATGCCAATCCGCACCAGGTTAGCCAGCTCTCGACGCACGCTATTGATCTGCTCGTTAATATTGCGAGTAATCTCTCTGACGTAAAACGAGCGATGCGGATTATTCATAAACAAACCGAGAAGCTTCACCCGAGTCTTTGAGCCAAATAGTGCATCTATCATCAAGGCTATTTTAACACCTCGGCTAGCTAAGACAAAAACTTTTGTACTCAGACATTAGCTCGCCGGTAATCTGACTGGCAGGCGCACCGCTCGGGTTGTTCAGCTGATTAGTCAGCTCCGGTAAAGTACGCCACATGATATCACTCGCCCAGCGAGGGTTGCGCCACCAAGTCAGCTGTTTTTTAACCAGCTGGCGGTCTTTGACGCTGATCTGTTCTATCAGCTCAGCCTCGTAGATTTGCCCTGTCAGATATTTAGCCACCACACCATAAGCATTGCGTCGCAGCGGCTCGACCATACCGTAGCGGACTATCAGCCGCTCCGTCTCATTGACTAAGCCTCGCTCCAGCATCTGCTCGGCTCGCTCGCTGATGCGCTGAGATAATTTTTCTTTATCCACCGCTATACCGATCACTATCGTCTGCCTACCTAGATGCCCACAATTATTGCTCACTCCGCCCGTCTCCAGACTGCGGACTAGTCGTCGCTTGTTATCAAGGTCTCGGGGTAGCTTAGCGCCTTGCTTGATCGCTAACCGACGTAGCTCATCGGGCGGTAGCTTCTCTAGCTTAGCCCTCGTAGTCGGATCATAGTCGCCACCGGCTAGTCGATAATCGTAGATAACGCTATTGATGTATAGCCCCGAGCCGCCCACCAGTAGTGGCACATGCTGACGCTGACGAATCTCGGCGATCTTAGCCATAGCATAACGCTGGAAGTCATATAGGCTGTAGCGCTGATCCGGCTCGATCAGGTCCAGACCCCAGTGTGATACGTCTGCCCGCTCCGGCTCAGTCGGCTTCGCCGTACCGATATCCATCCCTCGGTAGACCGTCCGACTATCAGCGCAGATCACCTCGCCACCGATCAGCCGAGCTAGCTGAATAGCATAGGCAGTCTTGCCGCTAGCGGTCGGCCCTAAGATAACGATCAGCGGTAACTCCATGTCTTATATGGTAGCAAATGAGTAGCTTTATTTGCGAGATAAGGGCAAGATTATTGCCCGCCGGCATGTTGCGTCCCGCCTAATCGCCTGATATATTATTAGCATAAGGTTATTGGCTAAACCAAAAATAAAAATAGGCGGGGGTAAATAATGAAAATCAGTCAGATCAACCGAATCAAGCTCCGAAAACTATGGTGTAGCTCGGAACGAATTCTTAGTGTTGTCGTCTCGACCATCCTTAGTGCATTACTAATAGCCGGTCCGGCAATAGCCACTTGCATTACCAAGGCTCCGTCATCTCGAGAAACCGGGTCAGCCATAAACGATGCCTCGCAATCAAATAGGATTGTCCAGATAGCCCATTTGACGGTTGACCTACCATACAATAATAACCACTCGTCAGACGAAGACTATGTCAGCACTATGATTGCTCTACTCCATGATGGCAGGGTTTATACTTGGGGCAACAATATATACGGGGGCGTCGGGAACGACACTGCTTGTACTGCTACCAACGGTGCTTATCTCAAGCAACCACCTTGCCATTATAGTCAACCCCAAGAGATCACTAAATACTTTGGTGAAGACAAAGTCGTTAAGCTTGCCAGTAACGATAATCTGGCTATAGCCATTACCAAGTCAGGCAAAGTTTACCGCTGGGGAAGAGTTAACTCCTACGGTAAAGTCATCAATCATCCCACTCAATATCAGAAATTGTCTCCTCATAAAATTACCGGCTATAACGAAGAAAATGCCGAACCGGATATGGTTAGTGGCGGAAAATATGTGTATAACGAGGATACAATCTTCAAGGTAGCCAACTCGGGCGATCTGGACGATCTGGCGCCATATCAGACAGTTAAGCCGCAACTGGACGGGAGCACCATTAGACAAGTAGATCATGTCTGGTATCTGAAAAATCCCGGAAGCACAATGGACGACAGCAGGGGTGGCTTCTATGTACTTACCTCAAAAAATAAGCTCCTACACGTCAAGAAGGACTACGCCACCACAGTTGAAGTTACCAATCCTACTATAGCTAGTCGGGGTGGCATCAAGCAGATCTATCGCCATTACGCCATTGACAACCAAGGCGGGCTTTGGCATTACGGATACGGTCATCTCAATACCGTCAATGGCACTATAGCCCCCTCCAACCATGAGCCTATACTGGATATGTCTACCAAGCTGCCCCAGCCTATACCAAAGTTTAGGGATATTATCGGTTCGTCGTTGCAGGATAGTTCTTTTAGCCTCGTTATCCGTGATATCAACAATCGCATCTATACTTTGACATCTGACGTCAATGGTCATCAAAAGCTTACCGATGTCACCGACACTCTTAGTAGCAAAGAGATCAAGCTGTTTTCCGGCAATATAAGTCAGCCCTTCTTCACTCCCCCGTCAGGTAGCAGTACCTATTACGATTATTCTTTCGTCACCACTGACGAAGACGAACTTGATGCTGTCTGTAGCACAGTCAAGAATGCCTACATTTACTATCGACCCATTCCAGCCATTTCTTCTAATCCACTGCGAGACCGTAAGCCTCGACCATCGCCAACAGGTAGAGATGCTAACACCGCTACCTGCGTTAAAATACCCTCAAATAACCCCGACCCAGCCAAGCCGCCCACCCCCACTAACCCGACACCTACGCCCGGTGTACCCACTACGCCCAAGCTACCCGGTGTACCTAATACCGGACTGAGAGACGACAAGGTCGTTCAGCTGGTTCATTCGCCCGCCACATTTGATTACTACGGTGAGTGGAAGAAGGGTTATATGGACACCTGGAGAGACCAAGACTACGCCGGCACGACCGTCGTACTAACCGAAAGCGGTAAGCTATATGCCTGGGGTAATAACATTGCGGGCGGGGTTGGCAACGACACCGACTATGGTGCGTCATATAACAAAAAGCCATCCGCCTACTACAGTAACCCCCAGGATATCACTAGGTTCTTTAACGGCGACAAGATCGTCAAACTGGTAAATTACCTCCATACGTTTGCAGCCATCACCAGCTCCGGCAAAGTATACTACTGGGGACACAGACTGTCTGATAAAGACAAGAAACCCATCATACATCCGGTCACACTGAGCGAACTGTCGCCCTATCACATCATTGGCTTCGGTAGAGACATAGATTGCAGCAATGGTAACGGTTTTCCTTCCTATGTAGCTAGTCATCCTGACAACATGAGTGACTACCTCGCCTTTAGTAAAGACACTATCTTTGCCTTGAACTACGACCTGGACACAAGCCGGCTCCAGTACCACGACGAGGCAAAGAACCGGATCAAGCCACAACTCAGCAGCGGCGCCACTATCCTCGACGTCGATCACATCAAGCATCGCACACCCGCAGCAGGAGAACCCGAGCCGGATAAGGGAGGTTACTACACTCTAACCTCCGATCACAAGTTGCTGAGGGTGCTGGAAGACGGTACCACCAGCGAGATCACCAACTCGGAGATCAAAAAGCGAGGCGGGTTCAAACAATTATCTTATGCCGGTCATTATGCCATCGACAGACAGGGTGGTCTATGGTACTACGGCTACCGAGAGGGCAATGACTCTATCCACGATATGGCAAAGATATCGACTAGCGGCAAATTGCCTCGCCTGGACAGCTTCCCTAATGTTCTCGGACCCGTCACCCGTGGTGCCGATGGAGCGATCTACGCCATAACCGACACGCACATCAATAACCCCAATCAGTACTTCTTGGGTAGGAGCGTTGACCCGATAAACGTCGGCACCCTGCTCGGCGGTAAGCAGAAGATTAAGCTCCTCAGCGGTGAGGTAGAGACAAGATACCGGGGAGATTCAGGCTATACTTATGACTACTATCCTCCCAAAGATCTTCCCTTCTATGACTTCGCCTTCGTGCCACAGAGTCAGCCTGATACTGTCTGTGTCGGGCTGAGCGGCGCTGCTTATAATCGAATCATTGGCGAAAACCAAGGCCCTAGGTTTGAGACCATTCAGCCGGTCGACGGCACCATACCATCTACTTGCGTCAAGCTACCACCGTGGGATGACGGCAGACCAAACCCGTCACCCGTACCCGGTGTACCCACTACGCCCAAGCTGCCCGGTGTACCTAATACCGGGCTCAGAGACGACAAGGTCGTCCAACTAGTCCACTCATCAACCGAATTGGACTATTACGGTGAGCAGAAACACGGCTATAAGGAAACATGGCGAGACCAAGATTACGCCGGCACGACCGTCGTACTAACCGAAAGCGGCAAAGTTTACGCCTGGGGCAACAATATCCACGGTGAAGTCGGTAACAATACTCACTGCTACTCAACGCTCAATAAAAAACCACCTTGCTATTACAGCGATCCCCAAGATATCACCAGATATTTTGAAGGTAACAAGATAGTTAAGCTAGCCAATTACGATTCTATACTAGTAGCCATCACTGACTCCGGCAAGATGTACCATTGGGGACACGATGGAACCATCTCGCATCCGGTCATACTGAAAGAACTATCACCCTATCACATCATCGGTTTCGGCAGAGGAGAGGGTATATTCCTCAATGTTCCGTATAAGTATTTGGACAAGCTTTCAGACAACAAGAGCGGTTATCTCGCCTTTAGTAAAGACACCATCTTCGCTCTGGATTATGATGAGTATGATTCTAATCGTGTAGATTGGCTCCGCTATCATGATGAAGAAAAGAATCGGATCAAACCGAGGCTTAATGGCGCCACTATCCTGGATGTCGACCATATCAAGCATCGCACCCCCACGGCTGACAAGCCGGAACCGGACAAGGGAGGCTATTATGTCTTGACCTCCAATCACAAGCTCCTGAAGGTACTGGAAGACGGCACCACCAATGAGATCACTAATGCAGAAATCAAAAAACGAGGTGGCTTCAAACAACTGTCCTACACCGGACATTACGCCATTGATATGCAAGGTGGGCTGTGGTCATACGGACACGGAGACGGCAACGACCCGATTCACGACATGGCAAAAATGACAGCCGGTGGCAAGTTGCCCCACCTAGACAGTTTCTTTAGTACTATCGGACCGGTTACTCGTGGTGCCGACGGAGTAATCTACGCCATAACCGACACACACATTGACACCAACCCTAGTGGCTACTTCCTGGGCAGAACTGTTGAACCGGTTAAGATTGGCAGCTTTCTTAGTAAGCAGAAGATTAAACTCCTCAGTGGCGAGATCGAAACGAAACACATGGAAGACACAGTCGAACAAGCCCCCTATCCAGCTAAAGACATCCCCATGTATGATTACGCTTTCGTCCCCCAGGACAAGCCCGACACCATTTGTGTCGGACTGAGTGGCGCCGCCTACAACCGAATCCATGGCGAGAATAGAGGTCCTCTATTTGAGACCATCCAGCCGGTCGATGGTACACTACCATCCACCTGCGTCAAACTGCCACCGTGGAATGACGGCAAGTCAAACCCGTCACCCGTGCCCGGTGCACCCACTACACCCAAAGCGCCCGGCGTACCTAATACCGGTAGCCAGCCACTCTTTATGAGCGTACACCATGCACCAATCTTCGCTCGGCGCTGACAATATCAAGCAGAGGAAAAAGAAAAGGGGCTACCTCGTAAGGTAGCCCCCTGGAAAAGGGTATCAGATTGAAATAACGACTACTAGTCGTCGTTATTCCCCAGGATTAATCTAACGTCAAGCCTGTTACCAGGTTTGACCAGGTGATTTCTTTTTTCACCTCCCTTGCCCTTTAATTTCGAAACACCGCTCTTAAAGGCGGCCTTTGCCACCTTGTTTTCAAGAATTTTGCGGTCGTGCTCCGAGAATTTCATGTCGCCCTCCTCAGGCTCGTAGGTTACCGATGACCGATTCATCGGTACAACCTATACGCACTATCATGACAAGCTTCCGACTATTCGTCAAGCACAGTGCTGTATCTGTCAGTCATCAGCACCGGCTACAGTGTCGATAGCTTGGCTCGCTGATCATGCTCCTGCTCGATCGCTTCCGCCAGTTCATCAGGTGCGAACTGCTTCGCCTCGTCAGTCGCCTCACCGACCAGATCCTTGCGGATGCGAACACCGATTCGCCCTGACTCCGCCTCTCGGTCACCAATTACCACCGTATAGGGTACCTTATACAGCTCTGCCGAGCGGATTTTCTTGCCGATCGAGCCGTTGCTATCATCCACCGTATAGCGAATCCGATGAAGCTGCGCTTGCTTAGTCAGCCGGTCAACCATAGCATCCACTGCCGGTGCATCCTTGACCTTGATAATCCGTAGCTGCTCCGGCGCCACCCAGACGGGAAACTTACCAGCGGTATGCTCGATGTAGACTGACAGGAACCGCTCCAGCGAGCCGAGCAAGGCGCAGTGGATCATCACCGGTCGCCGGGGCTGACCAGCCTGATCAATATACTCCAGCTCAAAGCGCTCCGGCTGGACGAAGTCTAGCTGAGCAGTTGCCAGCTGATGCTCCCGCCCCAAGGCATCGGTCGCCATGAAGTCGATCTTCGGACCATAAAAGGCCGCCTCGCCATCTTGCTCGTAGTACTCGACATCACCCAGGCGCAAGACAGCTTGCTTGAGCTGTTTTTGTGCCGAGTCCCAGAGCTCCCGGTCACCCAGATAAGCATCCGAGTCGTCCCGATAGCTCAGGCGCACCCGGAGCTTCATATCGAATAGTTCATAGATCACCTTGACCGCCGATAGTAAATTGGCAATCTCGCCCTCTATCTGGTCGGGGCGGACAAAGTCGTGCGAGTCATCCTGAGTCAGGGCTCGCACCCGGGCCAGCCCGCCCAGCTCGCCTGATTTTTCATCTCGGTAATCAGTGGTGACCTCCATATAACGCTGCGGTAGATCCCGATAACTCCGCACCCTGGAAGCATAGATTTGTCCGTGATGAGGGCAATTCATCGGCTTGAGAACGAATTGGTCGCTGGTCTCTTGCGACTTGACCAGGAACAGCTCGCCGCCAAACTTCGCCCAGTGACCTGATTTGACGTAGAGATCCTTCTTAGTCATGTGAGGGGTCCAAACCTTCTCAAAGCCAATGCCCGCTCTGATCTCGGTCGATAGCCGGGCAATCTCATCTCTCAGCACTGTGCCTCGGGGGGTAAACATCGGCAGCCCCGCTCCGACTAGGTCGCTGGTGACGTAGAGATCCAGCTCTCGCCCCAGCTTGCGGTGATCTCGGGACTTCGCTTCGGCTTGACGAGCCAGATAGTCGTCAAGCTCCGCCTTAGTGGCGAAAGCGACGCCGTAAACTCGTTGCATCATCGGCTTGGTTTCATCGCCTCGGAAATATGCTCCGGCAATCTTAGTCAGGTGAAAGCCGTCAGCCGGGATATCACCTGTATTTGTCACGTGTCCGCCCATACATAAGTCGGTGAAGTCGCCATTAGTGTAGAAAGACATTTCACTGCTGGCCGGTTGTTCTTTGCCCTCGACACCCACCTTGGTAGTACCGTGATGCTGAAAATCCCGGATCAGCTCCAGCTTATAGGGTTGGTCGTTCTCTTGTGCCCATTTCTCCGCCTCAGTAATAGTCTTGGTGCTGCGCTCGAAGGGCTGCTTCTCTGCTATGATCCGGCGCATCTCCGCCTCGATCTTAGGCAGGTCATCATCGGTCAGATGGGTCTCACCCAGATCCATGTCGTAGTAGAAGCCGTTTTCGATGGCCGGACCGACACCAAGCTTGACGCTGTCGCCATAGAGGCGACGGGTGGCGGCCGCTAAGACGTGCGCCAGGCTGTGCCTGACACTAGTAATATCTATCTCACTCATGCTATGTATTATAGCACTTGACTGATAGGTTATCTGTAATTTCCCTCCACGCATAGCTTGAGTTGGCACGAGCAGTACAGGTGGTCTCCTCAGGCTTGGCACCGTATAAACTACCACGTGCACTAGATAGCTTACTGATATATCAACAGCCTTCGTCAACCACACTGTACTACTCGTACC
>ERZ772977.902-NODE-902-length-16806-cov-7.384276_pt1 | contig 16806 bp, 17 predicted proteins | sample MGYA00511131_ERZ772977 | MGnify/ENA primary metagenome ERZ772977 (study PRJEB29015, sample SAMEA2737935) | human oral metagenome | biome: human oral; feature: human-associated habitat; material: dental | place: China | collected 2151 ...
TCGCCGCCGCCCGGGGAGGGGCCGGGGCCGCGCTGGCCGTGGAGGCGGCGCGCGAGCGCATCGAGGCGGAGGGCGGGATCGCCATCGACTACATCGCCGTCGTGGACGACGGCACCTTCGACGTGCTGGCGGGCACGGGGAGCGCCGCCCCCCAGGTGGCGGCCAACCCGGGACCCGCCACCGTCGTCGAGGGCGGACTGCGCGCGTGCCGCGTCCTGGTGGCGGCGCGCGTGGGGGGCACGCGCCTCATCGACAATATGGAGTTGCCCCTGGTCTGCGAGGAGGCGGGCGCGTGAGCGAGATGATGCGCGAGATGGTGGTCGGGAAGATCCACCGCGCTACGGTGACCGGCGCGGACCTCCACTACGTGGGCTCCATCACGGTGGACGAGGACCTGCTGGACGCCGCGGACATCGTCCCCGGTCAGAAGGTCGACATCGCGGACATCAACAACGGGGCGCGCCTGGCGACCTACACGATCGCGGGCCCCCGCGGCAGTGGCGTCGTCCAGCTCAACGGCGCGGCGGCCCACCTGGTGTCCGTCGGCGACCTGGTCATCATCATGGCCTACGCGCACGTCCCCGAGTCGCAGGCGCGCACGATGGCGCCGTCGGTGGTGTTCGTGGACGCGGACAACCGCGTCGTCGAGGCGGGGGGCGACCCGGGGGCCGTCCCGGAGGGATCGGCCCGCGCGCGCGAGCTCGGCCTGCGCTCGTCGGGCGCGTGAGGCGGCGGCTGTGGCGCGTCACGGCAGCGGGGCCGGACGGGGCAGGGAGTCCTACCACGCCGGGCTGACCCCTGAAGCCGTCGTCGAGGAGGCGCTGGGGATGTCCCACGGGACGGGGATCCAGGGGTGGTCGATGCGGGACCTCGCGGCGCGCCTGGGCGTGTCGGCCTCCGTGGTCCACCACCACGTGGGGAACCGGGAGGCGCTGACGGCTCGCGTCGTCGGACGGGTCCTCGACCTGGTGGGGCTGCCGACGGAGGCGATGGAATGGCGCGAGTGGTTCCGCAGGGCCCTGCTGCCCGCGCGGCCCGTCCTGTCCGCCTACCCGGGGACGGCGCGCTGGCTGCTCATGCACTCGGCGGCGCTGCCGGAACTGGGGCCGGTCGTGGACTCGGGGATCGCCAGCGTCCAGCGGGCGGGATTCGGTGGGAACTCGGCCCTGGTCTTCGCCTGCGTCATCAACGCCGCGATGATGTCGATCGCCACTGCGGACGACCGCGCCCTCCACGGGGACCAGGTCCCCGCCGACCACGCGCTGCTGATGGAGGGCCTGTCCGAGGCCGCGGCCGCCAGTCCGGGGATCGCCCTGCTGTCGGCGGACATGATCGCCCAGTTCGCCGGAACGCCCCGTGAGCGCGACATCGCCTTCGACCGCTACTACCGCTTCGTCGTCGAGGCGATGATGGACGGCCTGGAGCTGCGGCTGCTCGGCACGGTCCACCGGCCGCCGAACTCCCAGGTGCTGTAGGGGCCGCGCGGCTCCCGGCGCATTCCCGTGCGCGACAAGCCGCCCAACGCCACCATGGGCGCCCTTGGGCGCGACGGCCCGCCCAACGCGCTCGCCGGGCGCTCCGTATCCGCCCACTGGGCCCGCTGAACCTCATCGGGGTAGGAGACTGCCGATCCTGCTGAACCTCATCGGGGTAGGAGACTGCCGATCCCGCTGAACCTCATCGGGGTAGGAAACCGCCCATTGGGGTAGGTGAATTGCCTGCCCCGATGATCCGTTGCCTGCCCCACTGCGGTGTTGCCTGCCCCGATGCGGACCTGCCTGACGGCGCTGCAGGGCCCGGAGGCCCGCCCATTGCAATTAGAACACTGTTCGAATAGACTTCGGTCACATGGTCCGCACGCACGGCGCCGGAGGTCGGCGCCCCGGACCAGTCGAGGAAGTGACACTCATGGAAGCCGCAGAGGAGAACGGGGCACCGCCCGATGCACGGGCAGGGGAGACGGCCGGGGCACCGCCCGACGCGCGGGCAGGGACGGCGGCCGCAGACGGAGCGCGGAGCGGCGCGGGGCGCCAGGCGCAGGTCGGAGTCGTCCTGGCCGCCGTGTTCATCACCTACGTCGGGCAATCCACCCTCAACCCCGTCATCGCGCCCCTCTCGCGGCTGGTCGGGCTCAAGGAATGGCAGATCGGCCTCACCATCTCCGTCGCGGCGCTCATGGTGGTGCTGACCAGCCAGGCGTGGGGCAAGCGCTCCCAGTCGATGGGGCGCAAACCCGTGCTCGTGATCGCGCTCGCCGTGGCAGCCGTCTCAATGGGGGTCTTCGCCCTCGTCTCGCACCTCGGCGTCACCGGTGCCCTGAGCGGAGCCCCCTTGTTCGCCCTCTTCGTCATCGTCCGGGGCGTCGTCTTCGGCGCAGCGCTGGCCGCGGTGCTCCCCACCGCGCAGGCCTGCATCGCCGACGCCACCACCACTGAGGAGTCCCGCGTCCGCGGCATGGCCGGTGTCGGCGCCGCCCAGGGGCTCGCCTCGATCGCGGGCGCGCTCATCGGCGGAGCGCTATCGGGCCTGTCGCTGCTGGTCTCCGTCGACGCCGTCCCCGTGTTCCTGCTCATCGGCCTCCTGGTCGTCGCGGTGGCCCTGCGCAAGGAGTCCCGCACCGCCTTGATCGCCAAGCCCGCCAGAGTCAGCCCGCGCGACCCGCGCGTGTGGCCCTACCTGGTCGCTGGCTTCGGGATGTTCAGCGCCCTCGGCCTCGTCCAAGTCGTCACGGGCTTCCTGGTGCAGGACCGGCTCGGCCTGGACGCCGACACGACCGGGCTCATCACCGGGGGCGCCCTGCTGGCGGCGGGCGTCGGAATGGTCCTGGCCCAGAGCGTCATCGTCCCCCTGTCGAAATGGGCGCCGCCAGTACTGCTGCGCGCCGGCGCCCTGACGGCCGCCATCGGGTTCGGGCTGCTCCTCGTCGACGCCGGCCTGGCCGCCCTGATCGCCTCCGTCGCCATCATCGGCGTCGGCATCGGCACGGCGATGCCCGGATACACGGCAGGCCCGACCCTGCGCATGAGCCGCGACGAGCAGGGCGGGCTGGCGGGCCTGATCGGCGCGACCAACGGGCTCACCTACGTCGTCGCCCCCACGCTGGGCACCTTCCTCTACGGGGTGGCGCCCGCCCTGCCCATCGTCATCGGGGCGGCGATGCTCGTGGGGGTCCTCGTCTTCGTCTGCGCGCACAGCGGTTTCCGCCGGCCCACCGGCCAGGGCGCCGGGTAGGGCCCGGGCGCCGCCCCCGCGGCCCCGACTGGCGCAGGGCCCTCCCCGCGGGGTTCCTCAGCGGTCCACCCCCTGAACCCCCGGTGGCGGTGCCGAAGGCGGGGTTTCACAGTGGTTCACCCCCTGAACCCCCCTGGTGCGCCGCCCCTGGTCCGGCTAGCCTTGCGGTATCCGGACATCGAGGCGGGGGGACGCATGGCAATACGATCGCGCAGGCGCTTGCGCGACACCCTGACGGGATACGCGCTGCTCGCCCCTTCGCTACTGGGGGTGCTCGCCTTCATGGCGGTGCCCATCCTGGTCGTCGTCTGGCTCAGCGTCCACAAATGGGACCTCATCGGCGAGCCCTCCTACGTGGGCGCCCCCCAGATCGTCTCCGTCCTGTCGGACCCGGGCTTCCTCTCGTCGCTGGGCATCACCGCGCTCCTCGTCGTCCTCGTGGTGCCAGCCCAGATCGTCCTCGGGCTCCTCCTGGCGAACCTGCTCACCAAAGGCGTCAGGGGGACGACCGTCTTCCGCGCCCTCGTCGTCATCCCGTGGATCGCCCCGCCGCTGGCCCTGGGCGTCGTCTGGTCGTGGATATTCGCCCCCACGGGCGGCCTGCTCAGCGCCATCGCCGGCCAGCGCCTCGAGATCCTCGTGTCGCCCACGTGGGCGCTGCCCGCCGCCGCCTTCGTCGTCATCTGGGGCAACGTCGGATACACCGCCCTCTTCTTCATCGCGGGCCTGCTGTCGATCCCCAAGGAGCTCGTCGAGGCGGCCACCGTCGACGGCGCCAGTTCCTCCCAGATCTTCTGGCGCATCAAAATGCCGCTGCTGCGCCCCACCTTCTTCTTCGTTTCCGTCACGTCCGTGATCTCGGTGTTCAACCTCTTCGACCAGATCTACGCGCTCACGAAAGGCGGTCCGGACGGCGCCACAGAAGTCCTCGCCTACAAGATCTACCAAGAGGCGTTCGAGACCGGGAACCTCGGGCGCGCCGCCGTCATGGCCGTGGTCATGATGCTCATCCTCATGGCGATCACCCTCGCCCAGAACCTCTACTTCCGTTCGAGGACCACCTATGAGTTCGTCTAGCACTCGGCGCGGCCCGCTGGCCGCCCTCGGCATCTACCTGGGGCTCTCCGCCGCCGCCCTCATCATGGCGGCGCCGCTGCTCTTCAGTTTCATGACGGCCTTCAAGTCCCCCAAGGACTTCGCGTCCCACTCGCCCTTCGCCCTGCCCTCCCCCTTCTCGCTGGAGTCCTTCGGCGCCGTCCTGGGCGGGCGCATCGCCTTCGGCGGAGCCATCGCCACGACCCTGGCGGTGGTGGTCGTCATGGTCGCAGGACAGCTGGTCTCCTCCGTGATGGCCGCCTATGCCTTCGCCCGCATCGACTTCCCCGGCAGGGACCTGGTCTTCTGGCTGTTCCTGGCCACCATGATGATCCCCGCCACCGTCCTGGTGGTCCCCCTGTACCTCATGCTGGCCAGAATGGGGTTGAACAACACCTTCTGGGGCATCGTGATCCCCTTCGTCTTCGCCTCGCCCTACGCGGTGTTCCTGCTCCGCCAGTCGTTCAGGCAGATCCCGCAGGAGCTCATCGACGCCGCCACCCTGGACGGCGCCGGGACCTGGAGGATCCTGTGGTCCCTGGTCCTGCCCATGTCCAAACCCATCCTGGCCACCCTCACCCTCATCACCGTGGTCAGCCACTGGAACTCCTTCATGTGGCCGCGCATCATCGCCGCCCAGCGCCCCAAGGTCATCACCGTCGCCACGGCGGCCCTCCAGAGCCAGTACAACGCGAACTGGACCTACGTCATGGCGGCCACCACTATCGCACTGGTCCCCCTCATCGCCCTGTTCATCGCGTTCCAGCGCCAGATCGTGGGCTCCATCGCCCTCACCGGATTGAAGTAACACCACCGCCTGAAGGAGGCACCCCACATGAAACGACGTATCACAGGCGCGAGCGCCGCGATCGCGGCGGCACTGGCCCTGGCGGCATGCTCGGGCGGCCAGCCAACCGGCCAGTCGGGCGCGGGCGGATCCCTGACATTCCGCCTCTGGGACGAGCAGGCCGCCAAGGCGTACGAGGACGCCCTGCCCGCGTTCGAGGCCGCCACGGGGATCGACGTCTCCGTCGAGGTCGTGCCCTGGAACGACTACTTCACCGGCGTTCGCAACGAGATCGCCGCGGGCGCCGGTCCCGACGTCTTCTGGTCCAACACGAACAACTACTCGGAGTACGCCAAGGGCGGCAAACTGGTGAACATGAACGAGGTGTTCTCCGACTCCGAGCGCGCCTCGTGGCTGGACACCGCCGTCAGCCAGTACACGGTCGATGGGCAGATCTACGGCGCCCCGGTCATCACCGACCCCTCTGTGGCCCTCTACTACAACAAGGAACTGCTGGACCGCGCGGGGGTGGGCGTCGAGGAGCTCGACGGCCTCGCGTGGGATCCCGCCGCGTCGTCCGACTCCCTGCGCGACATCGCCAAGCGCCTCACACTCGACTCGTCGGGCCGCAACGCGGCCGACCCCGGATTCGACCCGAACACGGTCGTCCAGTACGGGTACAACGCCGCCCTCGACGGACAGGCGATGCTCTTCCCCTACCTGGGATCCAACGGCGCGTCGCTGCAGGACGCCGACGGGCGCTTCACCTTCGCCAGCCCCGAGGGCGAGGCCGCCATCGGCTACCTGGTGGACCTGGTGAACAAGGACCACGTCGCCCCCTCCGCCGCCGACACCAACGACAACGGCGACTTCAGCCGCGACCAGTTCCTGCAGGGCAAGATGGCCCTCTTCCAGTCCGGCGCCTACAACCTGGCGAACGTCCAGGAGGGCGCGGGCTTCACGTGGGGCCTGGCGCCCCAGCCGAAGGGCCCCAAGGGCGCGGTGACCGTGGGCAACTCGGTGGTCGCCGTCGCCAACGCCGCGGACGCCTCGAAGGCCGACGCGCAGAAGAAGCTGCTCGAATGGCTGGCGGGCCCCGAGGGCGGGCGCGCCCTGGGCGCCGTGGGAGTCGGTTTCCCCGCGAACGCCGAGGCGCAGGACTCCTGGTCCCAGTACTGGTCCGGCAAGGGCGTGGACGTCACAGTCATGGCCACCAAGCCCACCGGGACGATCACCGCGCCCTTCGGCGCGAAACTCGGTGCCGCCATGGACGCCTACAACAAGGAGCTCAAGGAGGTCTTCCTGGGCCGCGTCGGCGTCCCCGAGGGGGTCCAGGCCGCGCAGGACGCCGCCAACAAGGCAGTCGACGAGTGAGCGCCCAAGCGTTCGCCTCGGTCCTGGGCGTCTACGCGCACCCCGATGACGCCGACGTCGACGCGGGCGCCACCATCGCCCGCCTCGCCCGGCAAGGGGCCCGCGTCACCCTGGTGGTCGTCACCGACGGGGGAGCGGGCGGGTTCGAGGCCGACGGCCAGTCCTCGATGGGGGGCCGGCGCCGGGCCGAGCAGCGCGAGGCGGCACGGGCGCTGGGCGTGGCGGAGGTGGTGTTCCTGGAGGGGTACGCCGACGGGCACGTCAAGGAGGATCCGCGCCTCACGCGCGACCTGGTGCGCCAGATCCGCTTGTGGCGCCCGCAGCTGGTCCTGTCCTTGTCCCCGGAGTACAACTGGGACTCCATCTACGCCAACCACCCCGACCACCGCGCCGTCGGCGCGGCGCTTGTCGACGCCGTCTACCCCGCTGCCCGCAACCCCTTCGACTACCGCGACCTGCTGGGCGGCGGGCTCGAGGCCCACGCCGTGGACGAGGTGTGGTTCCAGGGCGGGCCCGCCGTCAACCACGTCGCCCCCGTCGAGGAGCGGGACTTGGAGGCGAAAGTCCGCGCGGTGCGGTGCCACGACAGCCAGTTCCCCGATATGGACGGCATCGAGGCCCACATCCGCGCGGCCGCAGCGCGCGCGGGGAACGGGCTGCCGGGCGTGCCACTGGGCGAGGGCTTCTTCAGGTGGGTGGTGGCGGGCTGAGTTCCGTCGCCGCGGGGCTGAGTGGCTCCGACTTCCCGGTCGGGCCCTGCCGCCGGTTCCGCGCGAGCGCGACTGGTGGCAGGGCCCGCGCCCATTGCGGGTCTCTTTCGTCGTCACTGGGTTTGGCGGCATTGGCTTGAGCGGCGAGACTATGGTCGTCGAGGTCGCCACGATCGCGACGCTGGGTCCCAATGCGGGCGCCATCGCAACCGAGTTCGAAGGGGCGAACGCGGAATCTGACACGATCGCCGCAATTGTGGGGCATTCGGGGTTTTGGAAGGATGTGGACAAGTGGGTGTGTTCTCGTGGTTGAAGCGTCGTCGGCTTCCCCCTCCGGGGCGTGAGCGCGTGGCGCGGTATGCGGATGAGCGTGGTCCGGTGGGGTTCATCAAGGGCGCTGTGCCCGATGGCGCCGTGGTCCCCGACTCCTGGCGGGCCCTGCCCACGCTGTCGCCTGCTGAGCGGGTGGAGCTGATGGTGTCGGTGATGGGCGAGACTGTGGGGGAGCACTTGCCCCGGACTTTGCGGGGTTTGCGGGAGCGGTGCGTGGACGCGGAGCTGGCGGTCCACGGCGGCGAGTACTTCGTGGTCTACACGTTCATTGACGGCAAGGGGCGCGAGGAGTGCATCACGGGGGGCAATCCGTTGCGGCCCTCGTGGCCCGAGGCGGGCGAGGACGGGTACGCGGACAACGTGCGGCGCGTGTGGGAGCACGTGCCCGAGTCGGTGCGGGCATTCTACGAGCGCACCCACGACGGGTTCCACCCTTTCGCCTTGGAGGACGAGGGTATCCTCCCCCTGCGCGAGGTCCGGGCACTGGCTGGTGATGACTGCCTCGACGGCGTCGACGACCCGGGCACGCTGTCCCGCGTTGAGGGGTGCTACATGTTCTACCGCTACCCCCTTTGGCCGCTCGCCATCGACATCGTCGGGCAGAGCCCCGGGCGCTGCGACTACTGGCTCCCGGGCAGGGAGCGCCGACTCGGCGTCGACTTCTCGGAGTCGGTGGACCACATGATCGAATAGAGGTGCCCGGAGGGCGGTTCCCCCAACGCGTCCGCGAGAAGGGAACGCAGGCGCCCGGGCGGCGGTTCAACGCTCGGACCCGGTGGACGACGGACAACCGCAGCGCCAGATGGGCACGAACGCGAGTGAGGGGTCAGCAGTGTCTTACGTTGTTTTCTTCGAGATGTACGGGTACCGTCCTCTGGCGGTTGCGGATGTGCGCGCGGCTTTCGGTCCTGGTGCGCGGGTGGATGAGGGCACTCCGTTGGAGGGCGGTTTCCGTGTGGGTTTCGGTGGCCGTGTGTTCTCCATCCGCGAGGGCGCCTCGCCTGTGAGCACTGAGGATTTCGTGCGGGAGTTCGCCCGCGCCGTTGACAAGGGGATGGGGGAGTTCACCCACGTGTTCGCCGTCGAAGTCGATGGTGAGGACTTCGACGGCCTCGAAGTGGAGGGCGACGGGTCGGCGGTGCTCATTGAGCGGTTCTCTGCTCTTGCGGGGCGCATGGGTGGGGCGTGCGCGATGCTCGACATGCACATGCAGGCATACGACCCCGCTGCGGACCGGACTTACGATCTCAGTGCCCCCGCGGGCGGGGGTCTGCCGCCCGCGGGCCCCGCGTTGGTGCTGACGTGGTACGGGATCCTGGGCGGGGCGCCCGGTGAGCCCGTGGAACGGCTCCTGGAGTTGTGCGCGCAGCGGTACCCCGCTTTGCTTCCGCGCGAGTTCGAGCGCGACGGCCGCAGGCTCCCACTGGACGAGCGTGTGCGCGAATACCTGGTGGGCCCGGATTTCAACGAGGCGCGCGCTGTCCTGTGGAATGACAGCGTCCTCGGCGCGGTTTCGTTCTCCTATCCGGCGGTCCTCGATCCGGGTGCCTGGAGCAGCTCGTCCCAGGGCCCCGCTTTCTTCGACGTCACGTGCACGGTCCTGCTGGACACCGTCGGGCAGAAGATGGGTGTGGAGGAGTTCCGGGGGTTCTTCACCGAGATGGCGGGCGCACTCGGGGCCGAACTGGCCACGGGTGAGGTCGTCGATGGCTGCCTCGACGACGGCGGGCTGGCGCAGTGGGCCCCGGAGACGGGGCCCGCCCACTGGCCGCCCACGGACAGGGTGAGTGGTGTGGTGTTGGGTTTGCCGGTGGTGCCTGTGTGGTGGGTGTGGTTGGGCAGTGGGTACGCGGAGGCGGCCAGTGGGTTCCTCTCTTCGGGGGCTCCGTCGTCGTGGCGGGTGGTGCCCGGTGGGGGCGGGGGCGTGTTCGTCGAGACGTCTCCTTCGCCGGTGGCGCACGGGGAGGCTGTGCGTGGGGGGTGGTTCCCCAAGGAGTTCCTGCCGCGCAAGCGGCTCTTCGGGCGCGGCTGGGAGCCAGCCCGCACCCGGCCCCGGTGGGGCGGGGACTGACCGGGGTGCGGAGATGTCGCGGATCGAGCGGCTGATGGAGGAGCGCATCCAGTACATGGTCGATCAGATGCTGCCGCCCAAGCCCCCTGCGGGGGGCAATTGGCCGTACGTCCCGTTCTTTCCCGGCAGGTGAGCGGGTGTGCGCGTGTGTGGTTGTGGAAAGGATGTGAACAAATGGGTGTGTTCTCGCGTTTGAGGAGGCGGTCGTTGACGAGGCTGGAGCGGTTGAACCGTGCGATGTCGGGTGGCGGGGAGGTGCGTTTTGTGGAGGAGTCGCCTCCCGTGGACGCGCCCTTGCCGGAGGAGTGGCGGGCGTTGCCCGCTTTGTCGCCCGCTGAGCGGGTGGGGGTGATGGCGGACCGGATGGACCGCTACGTGGGGGATGTGCTGCCCGAGACTGTGGCCTTGATCAGGCGGTGCGGGTGGGATGCGGAGTTGGCGTTGTGGGGGGAGCGGTACATCGTGGTGTACACGCTGGTCAACTCCACCGGGTACAGGTTCTACGAGTACGGGGGCAATCCCTTCCAGCCCACGTGGCCTGGCCAGGACGAGCCCAGGAGGATCGGGCCCTCCCACCAATGGGCGTCCTACGACTTCAACATCCATGCGGTGTGGGACCGGGTCCCGGCCAAGCTACGCTCCTTCTACGAGAACGTCCACGACGGCCTGTCCTGGTGCAACTGGGGACCCGACGACATCTTCGAGCTGAGGGCCGTCAACGAGTTCAGCTCGGGGGTATTCCCCGACTTCGACATGCTGGACAACGACGCCCTGTGCGAGCGGGCCCAGGGCTGCTACGTCTTCTTCGAGCACACGTCCGGGTCCTTGCTCACCCTGGACGTGGTCGGAGAGTCGCCCGGGCGCGCCGATTACTGGAGCAGCGGCGGGGCCTTCGAGTTCGGCATTGACTTCTGGCAGGCTCTGGACGAGTTCTACACCGGACCAATGGACCCCGAGTACTACGCCGCCCTGGAGGATGCACGATGAGCACACACCACCCCCGCGGAAGAGGAGACCGCTGATGGCATTGATGCCGTGGCGCAGGAGGCGCGAGCGCGCCGAGCGGGCGCAGTTGGAGGATTTGAACCGCCTGATGTCCTACGGGGGCGCGGTGGGTTTCGTGGAGGGCCCGCCCGACCCCGATTCGGTGTGCCCGGCGTGGGAGCACTACGGTCTTTACGATCCGAAGATGTATGGCTGGAGTTATGTCAGGGAGATGGGGATCTCCACGGGCGGGGCGTTGTGGCGCACCGTCGGCCTTTTGGGCCGGTGCGGGCGCAGTATGCGGGTGGCCAGGTGGGGGGACCGGTATGTGGTGGTGTACCAGCTTGTGAACTCTGTGGGGGAGACGGTGTACTACTTCGGGGGTGATCCCATGCGCCCGTCGTGGCCCCTGAGCAGTGAGGAGGGGTACGGGCGCAATGTGCGGGCCGTGTGGTCCCGCGCCCTGGAGGTGTGGCCCCTGTACAGGTGTTTCCTGGACGGTTTCGTCTCGTGCGCGCGGCCGTTCACGGGCATCTACCAAGTCAAGGACATCAACGAGTTCTCCACCGGGCAGTTCACCAGTCTGGGCATCGACGACGAGGGGCTGCGCGAACGTGCCAGGGGCTGCTACCCCTTCTACCGCGGCCCCGGCGGAGACATCGTCACCCTCGACATCACCGGCCAGTGCCCCGGACGCGCCGACCTATGGCACCCCCGGGCGGACCCAGAACTCGACATCGACTTCTGGGACACCATCGACACCCTCCTCACCACCGCCATCGACCCCCACCACAACACCCAGGACAGCTGATGACCACACACCACACCCACGCCCAGAGCCCCGCCCCCGCAACGAGGGACCGCTGATGGCTATTCTGCCCTGGCGCAGGAAGCGCCAGTTGGCCGAGCAAGCGAAACTGGACGAGCTCAACCGCCTCATGTCCGATCGGGGGACGGTGAGCTTCGTGGAACGCCTGCCCTACCCCGCCCCCGTGCATTGCCCCTGGAGCAGTCCCCACCTCGGCGCCTCTGAAGTCACCGGGAAGGTCATTGCCGACCAACTGCGGTTGGCCGTGAGCGGGACAATGCCCAAAGCTGTGAACCTACTGGAACGCTGCGGGCACGACGCGCAAATCGTGAAGTGGGGGGAACGGTACGTCTTCATCTACACGCTGATCAACTCCACGGGCCAGACCCTCTACTACTACGGCGGCGACGCCATGCACCCCTCATGGCCGCGCAAGCGCGACGCCGGGTACGAGCGCAATATCCACTCAGTGTGGGACCTGGTCCTGGACATCTGGCCCTTGTACAGCCATTTCCACGACGGTTTCCTCTCGTGCGCGCGGCCGTCCACCGGCATCTACCAGGTGGGGGACGTCAACGAGTTCTCCACAGGGCAATACGCGGATCTTGGACTGGACGACGAGGGGCTGCGCGAACGCGCCAAGGGCTGCTACCCCTTCTACCGCGGCCCCGGCGGAGACATCGTCACCCTCGACATCACCGGCCAGTGCCCCGGACGCGCCGACCTATGGCACCCCCACGCGGACCCAGAACTCGACATCGACTTCTGGGACGCCATCGACACCCTCCTCTCCACCGCCATCGACCCCGAATACTACGAAGCAGAGGCGGACCAGTGAGCGAGGAGGACCGTGGTGTCGAATATTGTGCGCTTTGACGTTTATGGTTCTCGTCCGGTGACGGCCGCTGATGTGGAGGCGGCGTTCGGCAGCGGTGCGAGTGTGGTGCCACGGCTGGGGAGTTCTTTCCGGGTGCGTGTGGGGGAGTGCGTGTTCGAGTTGCGGGGCTATCCCTCCACCGATGATGGGGCCTTCGTCCGCTGGCTTGCGGCCAGGCGCGGGCGCGCGGGGTTCGCGGCGCTGCACGGCGCCGAGGTCGATGGCGCGTACCTGGACTCGGACCGCTACGGCGGCCTGGGTGAGAGGGTGAGGGCGGGGTTCGAGGCGCTCGCTGAGCGGATCGACGGCGTTGTGGTCGTTGTGGACGAGGGGGCGGGCGAGTACGCGGATCCTGTCAGCGGGGACGTGTACACGTTCGCGCAGGCCGGGCCCCCAGCCGGGGGCGGGCGGGCGGCTTTGGCGCTGTCGTGGTTCGGGATCGTGGGGCCGCGGGAATCCGATCCGGTGCTGTCGTGGATTGACGTGTGCCGTCAGCGGTGGCCCGCGCTTTCCCCCTCGGTCTACAGGGACGAGGTCCGCCGGCCGCTCACCGACGGCCTCATTGACGCGCTTTCCCGTCCCGGGAACCAGCATTCGTGCCCCTCGCTTCTGGGCGACCGGGTGTTCGGGGAGGTGGACTTCTCGCTCGCGACGACACTGCCGGAGGGCAGTGACGACTGCGTGATCGATCCTGCGGGTTTCTACCGCGTGTCGTGCAGGGCCCTAGTGGACACCGTCGAGCAGAGGATGGGCGTGGAGGCGTTCCGCGATTTCTTCACGGCGATGTCCCGGCAGCTGCGCGCTGAGTTGGCGGTGTGCCAGGTCGTCGACGGCTATGCGTCCGATGGGGGGGCTGGCGCGGTGGGCGCCGGGGGCGGACGCCACTGACATCGTTCGCACGGACAGGAGTAGTGGTGTGGTGTTGGGTTTGCCGGTGGTGCCTGTGTGGTGGGTGTGGTTGGGCAGTGGGTACGCGGAGGCGGCCAGTGGGTTCCTCTCTTCGGGGGCTCCGTCGTCGTGGCGGGTGGTGCCCGGTGGGGGCGGGGGCGTGTTCGTCGAGACGTCTCCTTCGCCGGTTGCGTACGGCGAGGCGGGGCGCGGGGGGTGGTTCCCCAAGGAGTTCCTGCCGCGCAAGCGGCTCTTCGGGCACGGCTGGGAGCCCGCCCGCACCCGGCCCCAATGGGGCAGGGACTGAGCTTGGCGTGTTGCGCGTCCCGCCGGTCCGCGGGTGCAGGTTCGTTGTTCTGGTGTTCGTTTACAAGTGAGGAGTGGGGGGCTGGGTTTGTCCTGGGTCATGGAGTACAACATCATTGCTGGTGGGCCGGTTGGCGCCGCTGATGTGGAGGCCGTGTTCGGGCGGTGGGGGCGGGTGTGCCCGTTGGGCGGGGGCGCGGTGGATGTGGTGATCGGGGATTGCGGGTTCGTCATCGCCCCGGAGGCGTCGTCGTCGGTCAATCCCGCCTTCGTCAGGTGGGTGGCCCACGCGCGTGGTTTCGGCGGCTCGGCCCGCGTCTACAGCACGGAGATCGACGAGTCCTATTTGGAGTCGGAGGGGGAGGAGACCGAGGTCAGCCGCCAGGTGGAGGCGGGCTTGGCCCGGCTCGCCGAACGCGTGGGCGGGGCGTACGCCCCCTTCTTCCAGGGGGACGCGATCAGCTACACCGACCCCGTCGGCGGAGAGTACGACTTCGCGGGGGGCCCGAGCCAGTGGGACAGGAAGCGGAAGCCGGGTTCTCCCGCCCTCCACTTGTCGTGGTACGGGCGCCCGGGCCCGCAGGCGGCGCCGCTGGAGCAGTGGGCGGCGGCGCTGGAGCGGCATCTGCCCCAGTGCTGCCCCCTGCGGCGCCCCGCTGTGGAGCCCGTCGTCGGGGGCGGTGCGCTCTGTCTGCGCTACGGGCCGCCGTGGGGGGATGTCGTGCTCCACGAGCCCGGGGCTGGTGCCGTTTCGGACGGCACGGCGGAGGGTGGGGACTGCGGGCGCCCGGGCTTGTACACGCTGTCGTGCACGGTCCCCGTCAACGCCTTCGAGAGGGACGATAGGCCGTGCTTGGACGAGTTGCGCGAGTTCGTGGCGCTGGCGGCCGAGGACCTGGGGGCGGAGGTCGCCACGTGCGAGCTCGTCTACGGGTACGACTGCGGGTCGGGGGTCGCGCGTCCGACCCGCAAGGCCAGTGCGAAGCGGGTGGTCGTGGTGGACGAGGCTGGCCGCCTCCTGGGCCTGCCCGCCGTAACACCGTGGTGGGTGTGGCTGGGCCCCGCCTACTCCGGCCTCCTGGCCGAATGGTTCCAAGCGAAGGCGAAGAACGGCGCATCGTGCCTCATCAAGTATCCGGGTTTTAGGGGGTTCCTCATCAGCACCAACGGGAAGGCATGGCGTTACGAGCGCCCCAACCGCTACGACTGGATCCCCAAAGACTACATGATCCGCAAGCGCCGCTTCAGCAAAACATGGGAACCCGCCCCCCGCATTCCCCACTGGGACGAAGAATGACCCGAACCCACTGAAACGCCCAGGGCGGGCAGGTGAGCGCAGTGCGCGCGACGGCCCCGGGGGCTCACAACGAGCGGATGACCGTGACGACCTTGCCGAGCACCGTGGCGCCGTCACCGGGGATGGGCGCGTAGTCCTCGTTGTGCGGCAACAGCCACACGTGCCCCCCCGAGCGGCTGAACTCCTTGACGGTGGCCTCCCCGTCGATCATGGCGGCGACGAAGTCACCGGACTGGGCGTCGGCCTGGGCGCGGACGACCACGTAGTCGCCGTCGAGGATGCCCGCATCCACCATGGACTGGCCCGACACCTCCAGCATGAACAGGTCCCCGCGGCCCGTGAGGCGCGTGGGCAGGGCGAAGACGTCCTCGACGTACTGCTCGGCGGTGATGGGGGAGCCCGCCGCGATCCGGCCCACCAGGGGCACCGCGCCGGAGTCGGAGTCGGCGTGCCCGACGGGGACCTCGACGGTGACCACTCCGGCGCCCGCGGGCGGGCTGCCGACTCCCAGGACCGCCCTGGCCCGGTCGGTGAGGTCGAGCGCGCGCGGCAGGCCCGCGTGGCGCTCCAAGTACCCCCCGGCCTCGAGGGAGTCGAGGTGGTGCTTGATCGTGGAGGGCGAGGCGAGTCCGACGCGGAGTGCGATCTCGCGCACAGAGGGCGGGAAGCCGTCCCGCGTGAGCTTGTCGTTGATGACGCGCAGGATCTCGGCCTGCCGGTGGCTGAGCTCGTTGGCGGGCACCGCTGGCTCCTCTCGCTGGGGCGTGACGCAGATGCGTGTGCCATGGCGTGGACTAGTCACCATCAAGGATAGGTGAACAACCGGCCAGGATGAAACACGTGTTCGAGCGGGTCGCGCCATTCGCGTCCCCGCCGTGGTATCGTACAGGTGTTCGACGAACAGATGTTCGATGGTGTGAATTGGAGGAAGACCATGAGTGCCCAGACCGTGATCGCAACGGCACCGGCCCCCGGCGCGCCCGCGGGCGGCGGGGCGAGGGTGATCGACATCCGCAGCGCTCCTTCCGTGCGCCGCAGGCTCGCGGCGGAGGGGCTGGAGGATCCGGCGGCGCGCCGCGCTCCCGCACGTCCCAGGAGCGCCCGCCCCGCCCTCACCCCCCGCTCCTTCGTGGTCGGCTCCCTGGCCGCCGTCGCACTGCTGCTGGGCAGCGCGGGGCTCGGGGCGCTCATGCGGCCCGCCGCCTATGACGGCCCGACCTACACCCACGCCGTGACGGCGGGGGAGTCCGTGTGGTCGCTGGCGCAGTCCGTCCGGACTTCCCGCCCCCTCGACGAGGTCGTCGCCGACATCGAGCGGCTCAACGGCGTCGACGGCGCCCTGCGGGTCGGGCAGGTCGTGGTGCTCCCGGCCCGCTGAGGGAGCCGGGCACGGGGCCGGCGATCTGCGCGGGAACATCCGTCCTGCCCGCCCGCTGGGGGGTCTGGCCCGGTGCTGCGGTGGGCCGGACGTGTTGCGCCTGTGGCGCCCGTGGGGATGGACCGTGTAGCGTTGGAGTGTGCACTGCCCTTTCTGTCATAACGCGGACTCGCGAGTGGTCGATACGCGCATCGCGGACGACGGCGCCTCCATCCGCCGCCGCAGGGAGTGCGGTGCCTGCAAGAAGCGCTTCACCACGCTGGAGACCTCGTCGTTCCAAGTCGTCAAGCGCTCAGGGGTGGTCGAGCCCTTCTCCAGGAACAAAGTCGTCTCGGGCGTGAAGAAGGCGTGCCAGGGAAGGCCGGTCACCGACGACCAGTTGGCGCTGCTCGCCCAGCAGGTGGAGGAGAACCTGCGCCAGACCGGGGTCTCCAACGTCTCCACCAACGAGGTCGGCAAAGCGATCCTGCCGTTCCTGCGGGACCTCGACGTCGTCGCCTACCTGCGTTTCGCCTCCGTGTACCAGGCCTTCGACACCCTCGACGATTTCGCGGCGGCCATCGAGGAGTTGCGCGAGCGGCAGGCGGGCACCGCGCCCAAACCGCGCCGCCCCCGTGGGCGCAAGCAGAAGAAGGAGCCCGAGCAGGGGCCCACGCTCCTCGACAGT
>ERZ772977.906-NODE-906-length-16798-cov-9.683569_pt1 | contig 16798 bp, 17 predicted proteins | sample MGYA00511131_ERZ772977 | MGnify/ENA primary metagenome ERZ772977 (study PRJEB29015, sample SAMEA2737935) | human oral metagenome | biome: human oral; feature: human-associated habitat; material: dental | place: China | collected 2151 ...
TTTGCGCAGTCATCGTCTGCGCAATCTTTGTGGCGAGTTTTTCATTTTGGCTGGTGCAAAACACCCTTGCCGAAAACCAATTCAACCAACGCCGCACCATCGAAACCACTTTGATGAACAGTATCCTCTCCGCCTTTAGGGCGCGCGGGGACAGCGGTGCGCGCGAAATTTTGGCGGAATGGGAAGACAGCCCTGTCTCCAATTCCGTTTACGTCATTTTAGGAGACGAGAAAAAAGACATCCTTGACCGCAATATCGACGGACACACCATCGAACGTGCCCGCGTGTTTGCCATCAATAATCCCAATTCCGATTTGGCGCACATCGAATACGACCGTTTCGGCGAGGAATACCTCTTCTTTATCAAAGGTTGGGACAGCCATCAGGCGCAACGCCTGCCCAGCCCGCTCTTTATCCCGGGCCTGCCGCTCGCCCCGATTTGGCACGAATTCATCATCCTCTCCTTCATTATCGTCGTCGGTCTGCTGATGGCATATATCCTCGCCAGCAACATTACCAAGCCCATCAAAATCTTGGGCAGCGGTATGGACAGGGTGGCAAACGGCGAACTTGAAACCCGTATTTCGCAGCAAGTAGACGACCGCGACGACGAATTGTCCCACCTTGCCATCCAGTTCGACAAAATGGCGGAAAAACTGGAAAAACTCGTTGCCAAAGAACGCCACCTGCTTCACCACGTCTCCCACGAAATGCGCTCGCCCTTGGCGCGTATGCAGGCGATTGTCGGACTGATTCAGGCGCAGCCGCAAAAGCAGGAGCAATACCTGAAAAGGCTGGAAGGCGAATTGACCCGCATGGATACTTTGGTTGGCGAATTGCTGACGCTTTCACGACTGGAAACATCCAACATCCCGCTGGAAAAAGAAAGCCTGAAACTCGTCCCTTTCCTGAAAAACATCGTGGAAGACAACCAAAGCATCGCCCAGCAGAACAAACAAACCGTTACCCTTTCGGTCGAACCCAGAATCCCCGAAAATGCCACGGTCTGCGCCAACGAAGGCTATTTGTACCGCGCGTTTGACAACGTTATCCGCAATGCCATCAATTACAGCCCCGAAGGCAGCACCATCCGCGTCAATATCGGACAAGACGGCAAGCATTGGATTGTGGACGTTACCGACAACGGCCCCGGCGTGGACGAAATGCAACTGCCGCACATTTTCACTGCCTTTTACCGTGCCGATTCCAGTGCCAGCAAACCAGGCACAGGCTTAGGCCTTGCCCTAACCCAGCACATCATGGAGCAGCACAACGGCAAAATCATAGCTGAAAACATCAAGCCGAATGGTTTGAAAATGCACTTTATCCTGCCCAAAAAGAAAGCGAACGGCAAAGCGGAAAAGCCGCATCCTAAAACTAATTGACTATGAATGTTGCCAATCGGGGTTTGTAAACAAATTGCCACACCCCAAGCCTATAAAAGGTCGTCTGAAAAGAACAAACCCTTACGTTCCCGCCTTTCAGACGACCTTTTATGCCATTTATCATATATAATTCATATAAATAATTAAATCATTTATAGTTTGCATGTTCGCCAAACCAAGCAACAAACAAACTTTTTATTTACAACAAAAACAAATAATAAACACCGAATCCGGTTCATTTACACACGGCAACCCTTCCAACCCAAACCGCCCGAAAGGTCGTCTGAAACGCACCATCTACACACTGAAAAGGAGGCATCATGTCCGCCCAATCCATGTCCGGCTACTTCTTCATGCCCAACCACATCATCCTCGTGGGCGCGAGCGAACGCCCATACAGCTTGGGCGAACGCATTCTGAGCAACCTCCTGAGCGCACCGTTTCAAGGCAAAATTACGCCCGTCAACCTCCGCCACCGCACGGTTGCCGGACTCACCTCCTACACCAATCTCAACAAAATCCCCGGCAGCGCCGACCTCGTCATCGCCGTAACGCCGCCTGACAGCTACGACGCCCTGTTCAAATCCTGCCGCAAAAAACAGTTCGGCCACATTATCCTCATCCAAGACTGGGAAAGCCTGTCTGACGACGAATGGCAGACCGCCGAAACCGCCATCAAAAAACACCACGGCAACGAACTCAACATCAGCGTGTGCAGCCCCGCGGGTGTGCAGCTTCCATCGCAAAGCCTCAACATCAGTTCCCAACCCGACCATCCGGCAGGCTACACCGCCCTTCTGACCGGACACGCCTCCGTCAGCAGCGAAATCAACCTGATGCTGCAAAAAATGGGACAGGGCATTTCACGCCACATCAGCCTCAACTATCCGCTCAGCCCCACCACTTCCGCCGACTGGCTCAACCGTTTCGGACACAACCGACACACCAAAGTCGCCGTCATCGAGCATAACCCAGCCGAAAACCAACGCAACCTGTTCAGCGCCATCCGCCATTTCACCCGTCACACCCCGCTCATCCTCCACGTTACCCACCGTTCGGACGACACCGAAAAAGCCGTGTTACGCTGCCTTGCGCGTCATTGTAACTTCCTCGCCACATTCAGCAGCAGCGAACTCGAAGCCGCCCTGCACGCACGTTTATCCGACCTCCCCCCTCTAAACAGCATCGACATCCTGTCCAACACTCCTGCCGAGTGGCTGGAAACCTGCGCGCCTCAAAACCTAAAACTCCAATTCCCCACCGAGCAGCCAAACATCCGCCAAGGTTACATCGGCAGCACACCCACGCCCGCGCATTACCACAGCATCGCCAGCCAACAACTTCAAAATATCCATACCGAAGCCCTGCTCGCCATCGTTGCCCCGACCGACAGTCCTGACGAAAAAAATCTGACCCGCACCCTGAGCATGCTGGCGAAACACACTGCCAAACCCTTACTTGTCAGCAGCCGCTTTTCAGAAGACCTCCTACATTTCGACCGTCCTGAACAAGCCCTGCAAGCCGTATCGTTCCGAAACATTGCCGACCAACTCCAAAAAGAGCAGTTACGCATCGCCACGCCTAAAAAAGGTCGTCTGAAAACCCCGCAAGCAAGAAACATTACCAAAGCCCTCGCTTCAAAAGACCTGCCCTTGCTTGCCGAAGCCCTGTGCCTGCCTGCCTATCAGCACACCGTGCATAACGCGGTGCAATTCCGTTTTCAACGCCATACCGTCTATGGCGACATCCTGACCGTATACCATCAAGGCAAAACCACCGCCGCGCTCCCGCCGTTCTCTACGCTGGACGGCGAACACATCGCCCGTTTTGCCCAACTCGACAACACACATACCCTAAATCAACTCCTACACACCTTAAACACACTCAGCCAACGGCAGCAATACATCGGCGAAATCCTGCTCAACCTCAACGGCGACCAATACAGTAGCGACTTTGTATTGCAGGCTGACGAACGTCCATCCCCAAAAAACAAACCAACCAATATAGCCACCCTCAAGCTCGAACAGGCCGCCGCCAAAGTACAGACCGCGGCGGAATACCTGCGCAGCAAAAATCCTGCCGCCGCCGAGTTCCTCCGTAATACCGGCGAAGCCGCCGCCGAACTTTTGGGCGCAAAAACCGAAAGCGAAGCCCCCATCCAAAACGTACTCGCCCCCTACCCGACCGAGCATCCTGCTACGCTTACCCTCAAAAACGGCGAAACCGTAACCATCCGCCCCCTTACTCCCGAAGACGCGGAAGCCAAGCAACAATTCGTCCGCAGCCTGTCTCCACAAGCGCGCTACACCCGCTTCATGACCCACACCAACGAATTGCCCATCCCCACCCTCGCACGCTTCAGCAAACTCGACTATCACAGCGAAGCCGCATGGACGGCACGCAATTCAGACGACCTCATCGTCGCCGTCAGCCGCTTCAGCCGCATCAACCGTAACGAATGCGAATTCGGCATTACGCTTGCCGAAAACGTGCGTGGCAAAGGGTTAGCAGCGGAAATGATGAAGCTGATTATCCAATCGGCAACACAACAAGGCTACCGCGTCATGAGTGCCCAAATACTCAAATCCAACACCCCTATGCTTAAACTTGCTGAAAAATCAGGCTTTACCATCACACCTTCCGAAGAAGACAACACTTTATGCCAAGCACGCCTAAGCCTGACCACTCCGCAAAACAGCAACAAAAACAAATAAAAACTTGCATGAACAACGCAAAATATCCTAAAATTAGCGGTTTCTTATCTATCCGATTTTCTCAAAAGGACTCAAAATGGTAGTTATCCGTTTGGCTCGCGGTGGTTCTAAACACCGTCCCTTCTTCCACGTAGTCGTTGCCGACTCCCACAACCGTCGCGACGGTCGCTTCATTGAGCGCGTTGGCTTCTACAACCCTGTTGCCAATGAAAAACAAGAGCGCGTACGCCTCCAAGCCGACCGCCTGAACCACTGGATCGCTCAAGGCGCACAAGTCAGCGACGCAGTTGCAAAACTGATCAAAGAACAAAAAGCTGCTGCTTAATCACCGGCTAATCTTGCTATGACCGACACTCGACAACGGGTAGCCATGGGCTACATCAAAGGCGTATTCGGCATCAAAGGCTGGCTCAAAATAGCCGCCAATACAGAATACGCCGACAGCCTCCTGGACTACCCTGAGTGGCAGTTAAGCAAAGACGGTAAAACCCTGAATGTGACACTCGAAGCCGGCAAAATCGTCAGCGGAGAGCTTCAGGTCAAATTCGAAGGCATAGACGATCGCGATCAAGCTTTTGCCCTGCGCGGCTATATCATCGAAATCCCCCGAGAAGAATTCGCCCCTACTGAGGAAGACGAATACTATTGGGCAGATTTAGTCGGCATGACCGTCGTCAACAAAGACGATATCGTGCTCGGCAAAGTCACAAACCTGATGGAAACCGGTGCCAACGATGTTTTGATGATTAATGGAGAACATGGTCAAATCCTGATCCCGTTCGTATCCAACTACATCGAAACCGTCGATACCGAAAGCAAAACCATTACCGCCGACTGGGGCTTAGACTACTGATGTTGATTCAAGCCATCACCATCTTCCCCGAAATGTTCGACAGCATTACCGAATACGGCGTAACCGGTCGCGCAAAAAAACAAAACCTTTGGCAATTCCAAGCCATCAATCCCCGCAAATTCGCCGACAACAAACTCGGCTATATTGACGACCGCCCCTTTGGCGGAGGTCCGGGAATGATTATGATGGCACCGCCGCTGCAAGCAGCGATAGAAGAAGCCAAACAAACATCTTCAGCTCCTGCAAAAGTCATCTATCTTAGCCCGCAAGGTCAACCGCTGACCCACAAAAAAGCCGTAGAACTTGCGAAATCTCCGCATCTCATACTGCTTTGCGGACGATACGAAGGAATTGACGAACGCCTGTTGCAAAGCAGCGTAGATGAAGAAATCAGCATAGGCGATTTTGTTGTCTCCGGCGGAGAGCTGCCCGCCATGATGCTGATGGATGCCGTACTCAGACTGATACCCGGCGTATTGGGCGATATACAGTCAGCCGAGCAGGACTCATTTTCAGACGACCTGCTAGACTGCCCCCATTACACCAAACCTTTAGAATTCCAAGGCATGACTGTTCCCGACGTATTGCGTTCAGGCAATCATGGCTTGATAGCCGAATGGCGGTTGAAACAATCGCTGCGGCGCACTCTGGAGCGCAGACCAGACCTACTGGAAAAGCGCAGTTTAATCCCAAAGGAATCCCGCCTCTTAAAAGAAATCTTGCAAGAGCAACAGGAAATCCAATCATAATTTAGGAAAAACAATGAACCTGATTCAACAATTAGAGCAAGAAGAAATTGCTCGCCTGAACAAAGATATCCCCGAATTCGCACCGGGCGACACCGTAGTCGTTTCCGTACGCGTAGTAGAGGGTTCACGCAGCCGTCTGCAAGCTTACGAAGGCGTTGTTATCGCCCGTCGTAACCGCGGCTTGAACAGCAACTTCATCGTTCGCAAAATTTCCAGCGGCGAAGGCGTTGAGCGTACTTTCCAACTGTACTCCCCTACTGTAGAAAAAATTGAAGTAAAACGCCGCGGTGACGTTCGTCGCGCCAAACTGTACTACTTGCGTGGCCTGACTGGTAAAGCAGCCCGTATTAAAGAAAAATTGCCTGCCCGCAAAGGTTAAGCATAAGAATTGCAAAATAAAAATCCCCACTTTTCAGTGGGGATTTTTATTTTGAAACCCTTATAACGGATCTTCTCAGAAATTTGATCTAAAAAATATTGAGTTAAACTTAAATCAGAGCAAAGTAATGAGGCTGCCGACAGCAAGATGCATAAAACTATTTCACTTATTACCCTGATAACTCAATAGAAAATTATCCTTTTCAAACTAGATCAAAGTAAAGCTACCCAGGTTTAAACTTAACTCTTTATACAACAATGTATCCTAATAAAAACTGGTTTCAGACGACCTTCAATGTAATCGAGGTCGTCTGAAACCGGTGGATTTACGATTCCGTGGATTTACAATTCCGCCTTATCTTCCGCCTTGTCCTTCTGACCGGGCAGGTAAGGCATGATGACTTCAGACAATGATTGGAAATAAGGAATACTATACGAGCTTTGCCAATCTTCCGTTTCCGGCAAATCGGTGTGGGCGCAGACCATGACCGCCAAAGTCACCAGCAACACGCCTTTGGCTGCGCCGAACACGCCGCCCAAAACTCTGTTGACGCTGCCCAAGCCCATCGATGACGCTGCGTTGGTCAGTATGGTGCGCAAAAACTGCTGTAAAAAACGCGCCAAAAAGAAAATCACGACAAACGAAATGGCAACGCCCAAGGCATGCGGTTGAATCGATTTAAACGCCACTTCCGAAAACGGCACGGCAAACGTTTTAGCCAACAAAAAGGAAATCACCCACGCAAACAGCGAACCCGCTTCGGCAATGACGCCGCGTATCATCGACATCACGATACATGCCGCGATCACGCCGAAGGCGAGTATGTCGGCTAGTGGAATATCATTCATTGGTTACCTGTCCGGCAATGCCGTGTACGCGCAATTTGTTCAAATCGCGTTCGGCGTCGTAGGCGTTTTTGTATGCACCTGATTTGACGCGGTAAACCTTGCCTTTATCCGTCATCACTTCGGTAATGGTCGAGTCGATACCTGCCGCTTTCATTTTGCGTTGCAGACTCAAGGCGCGTTCTTTTTCAGCATAACCTGCCTGAATCGCGGCTTTTTTACCTGATTTGACTTCGGCGGTTTTGGTTTTTGCCTTTTCAGACGACCTTTCGGCAGCACCGGTTTTCTCTGCTTTGGCTGCCGGTTCAGCTTTGGCTTTGGCAACTTTCGCTTCGGCTTCTCTTACCGCAGAAGCTTTTTTGTTGGCTGTTTCGATTTTTTCGTATTTGGAAGCATCTACCCGAATTCTTTCTTTAGGTTCGGATGCGGATGCTGTGACGGCTTCTTTGGCTTTTTCCGCTGCCACTTTGTGTTTCGCCGCCGCTTCTTCTTTGGCTTTTAACGCCTTACGTTCGGCAACGGCTTTTTCAGCTTTTTCCAACTGCGCCAGCTTGTTGCGTTCGGCTGTGGCAGCACGTTCGGCTTTCTCGGCTTTGGCAGCTTGAAGCGCACGTTTGCGGGCGGCGGCATTGGCTTCGCGTTCCGCTGCTTCTTGGGCTTGAAGCTGCTGCGCTTTACGCTGCTCTTCACGATTACGGCGGCGCTCGGCTGCTTCGCGCTTGGCGGCTTCGGCTTTTTGGATTTTCTCGGATTCTTCCAAACCTTTGATGTCGCTGTCTGACAGCGTATCGTTAATCAGCACCAAAGGAGGACCTAAATCTTCGGGCGCGGCAGGCGGCGCTTCAGGTTGCGGTTCGGGCTGCGCTTGGGCATTTCGCTCCGGCGCGCCGATTTCCTGAGGCTTGTCCGCTGCTTCCGCTACTTCGGCATCGGCATTTTTAGCCGCTTCTGCCGCTGCTTCCAACTCTTCTTTGGTAGAAGGTTCCAACACGGTTGCATCCGCCAAGTTGGCAGGTTCTGCGTTGGCATTATTCTGTTGGATAGTTGTAGTTTGGGCGTTTTCTTCTGGCTTGTTTTCCGGTCCGGTTGACAGGGCGACGCCCAATAAAACGGTCGATGCCGCCACCAACCCCGATGCCATAACCAAGCGGCGGCGGTTGCGGCGTTTGAGCTGTTCGTAACCGGTCAGAACTTCATTTTGCTTATTGTCAGACATGGAGATTTCCTTTTACAACGCCGCCATCACGTCGGCAACGGTATGAAATGAGCCGAAAACAACGATTCTATCATTTTCGCCCGCCTTAGCCAAAGCGGCGCGGTACGCCTCACGAACGGAGGTAAAAGTTTGTATATTTTCGATATTTTGTGCTTCCAGTTTCGCCTGCAAGGCTTCCGCCGTCATGCCGCGCGGTATGTCCAAAGGCGCGATATACCATTCGTCGAACTGGTCTTTAACGATTTCCAACACGCCGTCTATGTCTTTGTCGGACAGCATGCTGAACACGGCGGTGCGTTTTTGCGCAAACGCCAAATTAATCAGGCTGCGGCGTAAGGCGCGGGCGGCGTGGGGGTTGTGTCCGACATCCAAAACGGTCAGCGGACGGCCGGGCAGAACTTGGAAGCGTCCGGGGTTTTCAACCAGCAGCAAACCGCGCTTGATGGCGCCGATGTCCACCGGCAATTTTTCGTTCAAACATTCCAACACGGTCAACGCGCAGGCTGCGTTGGAAAGCTGGTATGCGCCGCGCAATGCGGGGAATGGCAGGGAATTGCGGTTGCGCGCGGGGTCGTCTGAATGCTGCGGATGGAAGCGGTAGTTCCATTGGATGTTTTCCAATGAGGAAAAATCGAAATCGCGCTGCACCATCAACAATTTCGCGCCTATGGCTTCGGCGTGTGCGACCAACGATTCGGGCGCAGGATTTTGACCGCAGATTGCGGGTTTTCCGCTACGGAACACGTCTGCTTTTTCAAAGCCGACCTGCTCGACCGTATCGCCCAAAAACGCCTGATGGTCCAAATCCACGCTGGTAACCACCGCGCAATCGCAGTCGAACACATTAACTGCGTCCAAACGTCCGCCCAAGCCGACTTCCAATATCATCACATCCACTTGTTCGCGAATGAAGATATCGACCGCCGCCAAGGCATTGAATTCAAAATAAGTCAGCGATATTTCGCCGCGCGCCGCTTCGATGCGCTCGAAGGAAGCGGTAATGAGGTCGTCTGAAACCGGCTCGGCGTTGACGGCGATGCGTTCGTTGTAACGCAACAAATGCGGACTGGTCAGCGTACCGACTTTGAAGCCTGCCTGTTTGTAAATCTGTGTCAGGTAGGCGCAGACCGAACCTTTACCGTTTGTTCCCGCGACAACGACGACGGGGCATTGCGGTTCGAGCTTCATGCGTTTTTTCACTTCGCTCGTGCGTTCCAAACCCATGTCGATTAAGCCGCCGCTGTGGGCGGTTTCCAAATGCGAGAGCCAGTCTTGTAATGTTTTCATGTGTGTTTCGTTTTTCAAAAGGTCGTCTGAAACCGTCGCTTTGGAACAATGGGGACGGTTACTGCTACTTGTGTGGACTATTTTTATATTGGGTTTAATTTGACGAGAACAAGACGGGAAACCGCCTTGCTGAGATTAAATCGGATGCGCGTCATCCTGAGCCTGACACCAGCGCGCCCAAACTTTCAGACGACGGTAAGATTCTTTATCCGCCATATCGGGCGTAACACATTGCCGTATCGTTTTACCGTCGGCGGTCCACTGCAAAAACAACGCGTAAGGAGTCAGCATGGTCGCGCCGTCCAACACCGCGCCCTGCCCTTCCCCGTCTTCGCAAAATATGGAAGCGCGCGCATGGCGGTCGATGGCGATTTTCTTTACCGCACCCGCTGTTCGCAAATTCACCACGCGCCAAGCGTGGACAAAACTGCCCGCCAACGCCGCCAGCCCGAACCACATCATCCAGCCGTAAAACCATATCAGGCACACGGCTACTGCGGACAAATGCAACAAGACGGACAAGGCTTTTAAAGAACGGGACGGCTTCAAGGTCGTCTGAAAAGCGCGCATCGCCTTACATCATGTTGTCAAACACAGGCGTAATGCTCAATTCTGCCTCTTCCATGTCCAAAACCATATCGTGGATTTCGGTATCGAAAAATTCCCAAAACGCCTTCAGGCTCATGTCTTGCGGCCACTTGCTTTTATCGATGTCCCAGCCTGCCAGCTCCGCCTCGAAAATCTGTTGGTAGCGTTCGTCAAAATAGGCAATCACCTCTTCCGGCTCGTCAAACTGCGGCACAAGAAACACGGAGCAGTTGGCACGGATTTGCTCGATGGTCAGGTCGGGCATATTTTCATCGGCGGATTTCAGCCATTCCAAAAAACGGGCGGTCGGCTTAAGCACGACGGCGGTACGGTCAACAAAATACATGGTTTTCCTTTGCTACGGCAAAATCGGAAATGGCCTCTTCGCCGTCTATATCTATCGGTTGCATTCGCCAAAGGTTGTCTGAAAGCCTCAATCTGTCTTTCAGACGACCTTTTGACAAGCTGTTAATGCGTCATCACTTGCTGCAAGAACTGTTTGGCACGTTCGTGTTTCGGATTGGTAAAGAACTCTTCAGGCGTTTCGTTTTCCAAAATCTGCCCTTTATCCACGAAAATAATGCGGTCTGCCACTTCGCGCGCAAAGCCCATTTCATGTGTAACACACATCATGGTCATGCCGCTTTCCGCCAAATCCTGCATCACTTTCAACACTTCGCCGACCATTTCCGGGTCGAGCGCGGAAGTCGGTTCGTCAAACAGCATCACGCGCGGCTCCATCGCCAGCCCGCGCGCAATCGCCACGCGCTGCTGCTGTCCGCCGGAAAGCTGGCTGGGGAATGCATCTTTTTTATGCGCCAAACCCACGCGTTCCAACAGCTCCATCGCCTTTTCCTCAGCCTGTTCGCGGCTTTGTTTTTTCACCTTCATCGGCGACAGGATGATGTTTTCCAATACGGTCAGATGCGGATACAGATTGAAGCCTTGGAACACAAAACCCACTTCCTCACGCACCTTGTTCAAATCCGTCTGCGGATCGGCAACATTGATACCGTCCACCCAAATCTCGCCGCTCTCAATGCTTTCAAGCTGGTTGACGGTACGGATGAGCGTCGATTTGCCGCTGCCCGAAGGTCCGCAAACCACCACCACTTCACCCTGCTTCACTTCCAGATTGACGCCGTTGATGACGTGCAGGTCTTTGAAATGTTTATGTACGTTTTTGAATTTAATCATGTTGTTTCCAGATGTTTTCAGACGACCTTACGGACGAGATAATTGCTCAGTTCCACATATTTCTCCGGCGCAATATGTTCGGCGCGGTCTTGCGGGCTGATGCCGACTGCCTGCAAATCATCATCGCCGGCAAGCTCTTTCAGATTGTTGCGTATGGTTTTGCGGCGTTGGTGGAAGGCGAGTTTCACCAGTTTGGCGAAATGCTCGAAATCGTCCGCCCTGCCGATGCGGTGTTTCACCGGAATCATGCGCACCACCGCCGAATCGACTTTCGGCGCAGGGTCAAACGACTCGGGCGGCACGTCAATCAGCAGCTCCATATCGAAAAAATATTGCAGCATCACGCCCAAGCGGCCGTAGTCGTTGCTTTTCGGCGCGGCAACCATGCGTTCGACCACTTCTTTTTGCAGCATAAAGTGCATATCGACGACATCGTCCGCCACTTCCGCCAGCTTGAATAAAAGCGGCGTGGAAATGTTGTACGGCAGGTTGCCGACGATTTTCTTTTTGCCCGCTATGCTGTTGAAATCAAACTGCAATACATCGCCTTCATGAATCACGAGCTTATCCGCAAACGGCAGCGTTTTCAGACGACGTACGATGTCGCGGTCGATTTCGATAACGTGCAGGCGGTTCAGCTTTTTCGCCAAAGGCTCGGTAATCGCCGCCAAGCCCGGCCCGATTTCAATCACCACATCATCCGCCTGCGGACGCACGGCGTTGACAATATCGGCAATAATCCGCGTGTCCTGCAAAAAATTCTGCCCGAAGCGTTTCCGGGCCTTATGTTCTTTCATCGCGTCTCTTCAAACTGTCGATCATTATAATAAGTGCGTATTGTAACTGAAAAACATAGCGTTTTGTCGGACAAGAAAGAGGTCGTCTGAAAACGTTTTTCAGACGACCTCTTTAGCTGTAACGGCAATTTCATCCCCTACCCTACTCGAAAAGCGGGTAGGCGGCTGAACCGTTCAATCAGGCATCCACCGGCTTCCAGTCCGCGCCTTTTACCGGCGGCAGCCACGATTGCGTACCGCTGGCGGAAAATTCCCACAGGATGTCGGGGAAGCCGTAATGGTCGGCGCGCGCCGGGTCGAGTTGCGTTTCGATTTCGGCTTCGCGGCCTTCGCGGATTTGTGTGGCGATGTGCGGATTGATCATGGCGGTTTTGCCCAATGCGATAAATTCCGCCTAGCCGGTTTCAAACGCCGCCAAAATATCATCGGCGGTAAACAGGTTGCCCACACCGATAAGGGGCAGCTTGCCGTTGATGCGGTCATGGATGAACTGCATACGGGTTTGCGCCGTATCGCCGCCGCGGCGGATTTTCTTATCAAATTCCCACAAGGAAACGTGCAGGTATTGCAGCGGCTTTTGCACCAGCGCGTCAATCAGTGCGCCGGTTTCGGCCATGGTCAGCCCGTCTTCGCCTGCCTCTTCGGGCGAGAAACGGTAGCCGATGATGAAGTCGTTGCGCTGGTGTTTTTCACGGACGGCGGCAACGGCGTCGACGACGGCGAGCGGAAAGCGCATTCTGTTTTCCAAGCTGCCGCCCCATTGGTCGCTGCGGCGGTTGCTTTGGGCGGAGTAAAACTGTTGGATTAAATAGCCGTTCGCGCCGTGGATTTCCACGCCGTCAAAGCCTGCGCGAATCGCCAAATCGGCAGCTTGGGCGAAGGAGGCGATGAGTTCTTCCACTTCTGCGGCACTCGCTTCACGCGCACCTTCTTCCTCGCTGGCAGATGCGCTGATTTTGTCGCGGCGGTTGAGTTCCGCCATCGCTTTAGAGCCGCCGTGATGGATTTGCAAAATTGCTTTCGCGCCTTGTTTTTGAATGATTTGGGCGGTTTCTTTCAGGCTGTCGATGCAGTGTTCGCCCGTAGCTTCGGGCTGTCCTCGAAAGGCCTTGCCGCCGTCTTGAACCAAAGTGGCGGCGGAGATAAAGAGCCCCATATCACCTGCACGGTTGCCGAGGAACGTGCGCTCTTGGTCGCTGATTAAACCGTCGGCGTGCGAACCGAAATGGGTCATGGGCGCAACGGCAAGGCGGTTTTTGACGGTTACGCCGTTGTTCAGTGTGAAAGGTTGGAAAAGCGGGGCGTATTTGGGATTCATTTTGTTCTGTCGAAAATTAATAACATCGACAGAATTGGGACAAATAGGGAATTATCAAGAACGAGGTCGTCTGAAAACACGGTTTCGGAGAAACGGAATGTTTTCAGACGACCTCTCGGCGATACGCCTAACAACGATTACCAGAGGTAGGTTACGCTGGCGCCGCCGCCCGCACCGCCTTTCGCCGCGCCGACTGCCGAGCCTTTAACCAGCCACTTGCCGCTGGCGGATACTTTGGAAATACCCACGGCGTAACCGCTTTTACCGCGCCAGATACCGCTTGCGACGGAAACCGCGCCTTGTCCCGGCTGATATGCCTGTCCGAGGCTGCCGACCGCGATTGCAGCGGCGGAGCCTGAATCGGCGCGCTCTTCAAGTTTGTCCATACGGACTTTGGCTTCGTTGCGCAAAGCGGCGATTTGGGTCTGGTGATTGCTCTCGGCTGCGGCAAGGCTGCTTTGGGTTTGGCGGGCAAGGCTCTTCACTTGTGCAACGTTGACCGCATCCGTATCCTCCTTACCCGCAGCAACATTAGTAATTTGGCGGCTGTTTTGTTCGCTGCCGACAGATACCGCGCCCAAAGTCGATACCCATGCCTTACCCGTTTCCGTACTTGCCGCGCCGGTGGAAAAGTCATGGCCGGCAACGCCTGCCGCAGTATCGGCAACGCTGTCCGTACCGAGCGCTACGGAGTTTTGCTGACGCGCTTCTGCTTTGTAGCCCAAAGCAGCGGATTTTTCCTCAAATGCGGCAGCACCTGCACCCAAAGCCGTTCCGCCCGATTTCCGTACCCGTGCGCGCGTGCCTGCGGCAAGACCGTTGAGCGCGGTGGACGAAGATTCCACGCCCAATGCCACACTGTTGGTTTCTTCGGCAACCGCGCGCGTACCGACTGCAACCGCCTGATAACCGTTTGCCTCGGCAGCAGATGCCAGCGCGACCGCCTGCGTGCCGTTAGCTTTTGCCCTATCCCCGACAGCGGTAGAACTGAGCGCATTGGCTTCGCTGCCGCGTCCAAACGCAACCGCATCAATATCGGCAGCCTTCGCGCTTTCACCGACCGCGATAGAACGCAAACCCGTTGCCTGCGACATCAAACCGACCGCCACCGACTGCCCACCGGAAGCCTTCGATGCGCCGCCGACGGCAATATCATTGGTTCCTTTTGCATTCGCCCTGAAACCGACGGCAACCGTCCGCAATGCCTCCGCCTTAGCCTCACTGCCAAGCGCCGACGCACTCAAACCCGAAGCGTTTGAATCATAGCCGGCAGCAACAGACTTATAACCCGCCGCAGCCGCTTTGTCGCCCAACGCAGTCGCATTCTCCCCAGCCTTCGAGTCTTTACCCAACGCGACCGAACCGTTTTTGTGCATCGTTCCTGTCGCAATACCTTCCGCAACACAAACATTTGCAAAAACAAGGGACAACACCAAACACAGCGGTTTGACGGATAAGTTTAGTTTCATCTTTTCATTCTCCATTTTTGAATTTTTAAAAATATCAACCAATTCTAAATAACTATATTTAACTATTTAGAATTAGTTATATTGTATAGTATTATTACAATATTATTAATTATATGTAATTAATAATTGATTTAAATCAGTGGTCAGTTATGCTGCTTTTGCCATACTGGTTAATCTTATGAAATCACGCCAAGGTGTTTTCAGACGACCTTTTACCAACACTTTCCGTCTAACAACCGGCAAATGAAAGCATCCAAAGGGGTAGAAATATAAATCCTCTGCCATATCCGCTATAATCAACTCTTTTCATCCGACAGGAAGTCAAATGTCCTCCAGCCGTTTCAACCAAACCGGCCCCAAAATCGGTCTGAGCGTGCGCCTTGCGGAAACGCAGGCGGAAATTGAAGCAGCACAACGCCTGCGTTATCAGGTATTTGCCCAAGAGCTGGGTGCAGAAATCGAAAGCGACGACGGTCGCGATGTCGATCCTTACGACGAATATTGCCACCACCTTTTGGCTTTTGACGACGCAACCGGAGACGTCATCGGCTGCTATCGTCTGATTACCGAAGAAACCGCCAAAAAAGTCGGCGGCTGGTATAGTGAACACGAATTTGACTTGTCCCCTTTGAAAGACATTTTGCCGCAAACCGTCGAACTCGGCCGCGCCTGCACCCATCCCGACTACCGCAACGGCGGATTGGTCATGCTTTTGTGGTCGGGTTTGGTCAAATTCATGAAAGACGAAAACCTGCGCTTTATGATAGGCTGCGGCAGCATTGATATGCACGACGGCGGCAGCGATGCGGCAGGTCTGTATCATGCCCTGAAATCCAAATACCTCGCGCCTGAAAAATGGTGCGTCAAGCCGCTCAATCCGCTCAAGTGGGACGAAATCACCCCGTCGGACAAGCCTGACGTCCCGCCGTTGATTAAAGGCTATCTCAATGCGGGTGCGTGGTTTTGTGGCGAGCCATGTGTCGATGAGGCGTTCAACTGCGCCGACGTGCTCATTATGATGGACATTACCCGTCTGGCAGATCGTTACCTTCAGCGTTTTGCACCCAGACTATAAAGACTAAAAGGTCGTCTGAAAACCTTTTCAGACGACCTCAACTATTGTGAAATCAACGATTTTTAGCAATTCACCCTATACCAATATACACACACCACAACCTCTATGATTGCCAAACTACGTTTTACTTTCCGCCTGCTCTGTATCGGCATCTGCCTGCTTTACGGTATGGCGGAAATGTTCTTCCTGTTTCCCTTTTACAGTAAACGGCGCAAACTGCGTGCCATCCAAATCTGGTCGCTGCGCGTCCTCGCTTCCTGCGGCATGAAGCTGGAGACCTTCGGCACGCTGCCTCAAGAAGGGCAGGCGCAGTTGTTAATCAGCAACCACATCTCTTGGTTGGACATCATGGCTGCTAACGGCGCATTTCCGGGTCGATTTGTGGCGAAAGACGATGTCGCTAAATGGCCGGTGGTCGGCTACCTCGCCACGCAGGCGCAAACCGTGTACGTTTCACGCAATAAAGGTACCAAAGGCAATACCGCTAAAATCGCCACCGTAACCGAGGCTCTCAAAAACGGCGATACCGTAACCATTTTCCCGGAAGGGACGAGTACGGAAGGTTATGAAATCCTCCCGTTCAAGCCCAGCTTTTTCCAAACCGCCTACGATGCAGGTGTTCCCATTATCCCCATGCTCTGCCGATACCCCAATCCCGACGGCTCAAGCCCCAACCTTCAGGCGGCTTATGTGGGCGATACCAGCCTGTGGCAATCCATCTGCATGATCATCAGCCAGCCTTCCAGTAAAGTGGAGCTGCATTTCCTGGAGCCGGTTCCTGCCAAAGAAGACCGCTATGAAACGGCGCAGGAAGTACACGGCATCTTGAGCCGGAAACTGAAAGAATTGGACTGAAGAGTCAAAACAAATGAAAGGTCGTCTGAAAAATGAACTGGCCCCCAAATCTTGGACACTCATAAAAGCCT
>ERZ772977.910-NODE-910-length-16770-cov-13.572241_pt1 | contig 16770 bp, 10 predicted proteins | sample MGYA00511131_ERZ772977 | MGnify/ENA primary metagenome ERZ772977 (study PRJEB29015, sample SAMEA2737935) | human oral metagenome | biome: human oral; feature: human-associated habitat; material: dental | place: China | collected 2151 ...
TTGGCGGCGGCATCGTTCTATTTGTTCTGTTCATGGTTTGGGCGATTTGGTTTGCGCCGCATGCTACAGTGGTGATCACAGCCAAAACGACCACCTCTACCGTTGATAAATCAGTCACATTAAAGCCAGTCACATTAAAGCAAGATGGCAAAGTTGATGCTGCAAACAACACCATCAAGTCGTTGCGCCAGGAGCAAAAGAAAGAACTCTCTGTTGACTTCACTCCTACGGGCAAGAAAAAGGTTGGTGAAAAAGCCAGCGGTAGCATGAAGCTAGTTCGAACATCAGTGTCAAGTTTGACGATCACTATCCCAGCTGGAACGTCATTCTCTTCTGGTGATTATACCTTTGTTAGTACTGAGCCAGCTACCTTGTCTGGCACGTCAATTGGTCCTGGCGGCGTCATCCAGTCTTCGGCCACTGTGCAGGTGCAAGCAACTCAAGTCGGTAGTGAATACAACCTATCTTCACGCAGTTACTCCTCAAATGTCAGTGGCTTTTCAGCAGTAGGCTCTTCCATGAACGGCGGCTCAAGTCGTGAAGTCACGGTGGTGTCAGCCGCTGATGTCGCCAAAGCCAAAGCCAAACTTGATGCGCAAAAAGATCTATCGTTACAGTCAGCAGTCAAAGCACTATTCCCATCTTCAAGCATCGTCATCAATGAAAGCTACCAAGAGGCTCGCTCAAACCCTACTCCTTCAGTGGCGGTTGACCATGAAGCCAGCGGTACAGTTCAGTTGAAAACAACAGTGACAGCCAGTATGCAGGGTATTGATCGCTCTGATATGAAACAATTCTTGGAGGATACGCTCAAGAAAGAAATTGGCAGCAAGAAAAACCAAAAGATCTATAATGATGGGTCAAATGAGGTAAAATTTGCGCAATACAGTGAGCGCAACAATGCCGTGCAGGTTCGATTAACCGCAAATGCGAAGATTGGCCCAGAAATTGATGAGCATAAAGTCAAAGAACAGGTCAAGGGCCGAAACTATGGTGATGTTCAGTCGAGCCTCGAATCAATCGAAGGCGTGCAAGATGTTGACACGAAATTCTCACCGTTTTGGGTGCGCACCGTGCCAAACAATGACAAACATATTAGTATAGAATTTAAATTGGATAATGGCCGGTAAGAATTTGCTGGCACTGGACGTCGGTGAACGACGAATTGGTTTGGCTATGGCTGATACCTCAGTCAGAATCGCTGTGCCGTTTGGTTGGCTGGAGAATAACGATGAGATTTTTACCAAACTGGCGGAAACGGTGTTACGACATGATATTGATATTATCGTTGTCGGTTATCCGCGCAATCAGTCAGGAGAGCCAACCAAACAGACAGCGTTTGTAGAGCAGTTTGTTGATGGTTTTTCTGAGATTGAGCTTGATGCTGAGCTGGTTTATCAAGATGAGTCGCTCAGTAGTGTTGAAGCTGAGCGCCGGTTAGGTCGCGTTAAAGATAAAGGTGAGATTGACGCTGAGGCTGCCAGTATTATTTTGCAGGATTATTTGGAGGTACACTATGCAGATTCGTAAGTCGAGAAAATGGATGATTGTGGTAGCTGGCTTGGTGGCAGTGCTCGGTTTATCTGCTGCAGCTGGAGCTGGTTGGTATATACACAATCTTTCGGCGGTAAACACAGGCGACCAGACAGTAACGCGGGTCAATATCACCAGCGGCATGACAGCTCCTCAGGTGGCATCTGCTCTGGAAGAAAAGAAACTTATCCGCAGTCGGTACGCATTTTTGGGCTATATCAAATTGAAGCGAATTGATGCTCGTTTTAACGTCGGCGTGTATGCTGTTAAGCCATCGCAGTCAACACCTGAGATCATCAAACATCTGATCGACGGTCAATCTGATGAGGTGGCTGTTCGCTTCTACCCTGACGGTACGTTACGCGGAAAAGATTACCGCTCAGTCGAAAGCGCTCTCAAAAAAGCTGGATATAACGACGCCGACATTGAAACTGCCTTTAAAGCAGACTACGACAGCTATGTATTCAAATCACGGCCAACAGGCGCTGACCTGGAGGGTTTTGTCTATGGTGATACGTATTTTATGAGCGGTGATGCAACCGCCAAATCAGCAATTCAGCGTGCATTAGCAGAGTTTGATCAAGTAGCCAGAAAAAATAATTTGGAAGAAAAGTTCAAAAAACGCGGATTGACGCTCTATCAGGGTATAACGCTCGCTTCCATCGTTCAGAAAGAGTCAATCGGCTGCGGTGTAGGTACCGAAGTCTGTGAAGATCAGCGAAAGATCGCTAGCGTATTTTATAACAGGATGAAAGCTGGCATGAACTTAGGGTCGGATGTGACCTATCAGTATGCTGCTGACAAGATGGGCGTCACTCGTGATACGCAGCTTGACTCCCCATACAATACTCGCGTGCACAAAGGGTTGCCGCCGGGACCGATAGCTACTCCCGGGCTAAGTGCACTGAATGCGGTTGCTGACCCGGCACAGACAGATTACCTCTTTTTCCTCAGTGGCGATGATAATATAACCTATTTTGCTAAAACAGATGCCGAGCACACTGCTAATACCAAGGCGCATTGTCATCAGAAGTGTCAGCAATCTTGACAAAATGTATTTTCTAAAAATGTTTTGACTTAAATGTCAATATAGACTATAATAGATGTCAGCTTAACCATGAACAGTTAACTTTATTTTGGCTGTTTGGGGTTGAGCCTGCCAGAACGGTCGTACGGATACAGCACAAAACTAATCGTTTATGAAATATCACTAATTATTAGGTCGACAACGTATCCTGTTCTATTGCGAGAAGAAAGACTCATTATGGTAGTAGCACTGGCGGTAACGTCAATGCAGGAGAACGATTATTCGTAACACATCAAAGACTCGACAGAGTCGTCTAGCGCGAGTACGGTCAGCTTCTATCTATGTAGCCCTATTTGCACTTATTGTTTCATTTTTGACTATTAATAATTATCATCAGGGGACCGGGGTTACTGGAGTGGAGGTTTCCGCCCAAGAGTCTCAGGTTGCTAACCCAAATCCAAAGTCTACAACCACAAGTAAGGAAAAAATGTCAGTCGATCAATTAGAGGTGGCTGACGCCGTCGCTAGTTTAGCAGAGGCTACTGATTTACCATCTGCTGGTGACTTGCGCGAAGCAACTACTTCTTTGCAAATCCAGAAGCAGTTAGCTCAAACTGACGCAGAGGTTATCTCTAAGCCGCAGCTTATCCAACCGGAAACGTCGTCTCAGCGTGGTATTACTGAGTATGTCACCAAGCCAGGTGATGATTTAGCTAAAATTGCTGCTAAATTCAAAATCTCAGCCCAGACACTGCGTTGGGCGAACAATATGACCTCTGACGCTGTTGAACCGGGTAGGACACTGTTGGTACCACAAGTTGATGGTGTGGTTTACACTGTCAAGGAAGGCGATACCATCGCAGCCATCGCTTCAAAGTATAAGGTTGATGCTGAGCGAGTCTTATTGTACAACTCACTAGATCGCGTGGCACAGCCAACGGTCAATACGCGCATCGTCTTGCCTGGTGGTGAGCTGCCAGAAAATGAGCGCCCAGGGTATGTCGCACCGCGCGGTGGCCGAAGTAGTGGTCATTCTAGTTATGGTAGCGTGAGCTACGGCAATGTTGCTGCTTCTGTTGGTAACCGATACGCACCAGGTAACTGTACATGGTACTCATATGAGCGACGCTTGGCACTTGGTCGTCCAATCGGTAGCTTCTGGGGTAACGCCAATACTTGGGCTGCGAGTGCACGTGCTGCTGGTTTTACGGTCAACAAGACGCCAGCTCCGGGTGCTATCTTCCAGAGCTCAGGTGGCTACTACGGACACGTTGGAATCGTTGACAGGGTTGAGAACGGTCGGGTGTTTGTGAGTGACATGAACTTTGCTGGCTATAATGTCATCACTCACCGTGAGTTGACCAACCCAGGCGCTTATAATTATATTCATTAATCTATCGCTAAGATAATCACAAACGCTCCTGTATATTCAGGGGCGTTTTGCTATAATAAAGATATGTTTGTAGATACAGCGAAAGTGTTAGTGCGAGCTGGCAAGGGCGGTAACGGCGCGGTCAGTTTTCGGCATGAGAAATATGTTGACAAGGGTGGTCCTGATGGTGGCGACGGCGGACGCGGCGGTGATGTAGTGTTTTTAGCGACCAAAGACTTAAATACGCTGCTGAACTTTCGCTATAAACCAGAGCTGAAAGCGGAACATGGTGGTGACGGCAGTAAGCGCAACAAGCGCGGCAAAAGTGGTTCGCCGCTGGTCGTCAAAGTACCAATGGGTACGTTGGTCAAGCGCGACGGCAAGGTGGTGGCGGACTTGACGGTAGACCAGCAGCAGGCAGTCGTTGCCCGCGGCGGTGACGGTGGTTTTGGCAATGCGCACTTTACGTCCAGCACGCGCCAAGCGCCAAAGATTGCTGAACTTGGTGAGGCGGGTGAAGAGTTTGAAGCGGAGTTGGAGTTGAAATTATTGGCCGACGTCGGTTTGGTTGGCTTCCCTAACGCTGGTAAGTCGACATTTTTGAGCGTGGTTTCTAATGCTCGGCCGGAAATTGCCAATTATGAATTTACGACCTTGACGCCAAATCTGGGTGTGGCGGATGTTGATGATGGCTCAATTTTGATTGCCGATATTCCGGGGCTGATTGAAGGCGCTTCGGAGGGTAAAGGCTTGGGCGACCAGTTCCTGCGCCACGTTGAGCGTACAGCCGTGTTGCTGCATATGATTGACGCCTATAGTGATGACCCGGCAGAAAAATACCAGACCATTCGCCGCGAGCTGGAAAAATATTCCGAAGAATTGGCGACGCGTCCAGAGATTATCGCTTTGACGAAATGTGAAGGATTGGATGATGAAATCATTGCCATGCAATCAACGGCACTCCAAAATGTAGCCAACGGTTCACCAGTGCTGGCGATTTCCTCGCAGACACATGCCGGCGTGACCGAGCTGCTACGCCTACTGCGTCGTGAGGTTACGGATTATCGAGCGCGGGAAGCTGAGTTGATTGAAGAAGAAGGCGATGAGTTGCCAGTCATTGCTTTGGATGCGCAAGCAGCATCCGATGCCTGGACGGTAGAGCGGGTGGTTGGCGTGGAACCTGACAACATCAACGATGAAGAGACGATTAGCTTCATCATCCACGGGGCTAAAATTGAAAAGTTTGCTCGCCGTACTAACTTTGACCAATTTGAATCGGTCAATCGCCTGCGCGACATCATGCGAAAGATGGGCATCGCTCACGAACTCATCCGTCAGGGCGCAGTCGGTGAGACTGTGGTGCAGATCGGTGAATCGATGCCGTTTACGCTAGTCGAGCAATAGCTTGACATCGTCAATAGTGGTATAATTAGATATAAATCGCTAATCAGACGGGGAGGTATCATGGGTAGTAGTAACACAGAGCGGCAGATGACCGTACCGAGCTATTGGGAGATCGGGCGACTGGAAAACAAAATTGCATATAAATCAAATCGAGAGGATACCGTAGGGACAGTTGGGGCTGTCGGGTTGACCTTAGTGGAACGTGCGCTTGCTCCTGCGGTATATCGTTATCATTTTGGTCCCAACGTCCGGATGCATGTGGCTTTTAAGGACGCACAGAACGATGTTCTGAGAGCGTTGCGGGGTGAGGAGCCGCTCAGTGGTGATCATTATTTAAAAAGTCAGCCTAAAGAATATGTTGAACGCTTGGCAGCACAAGTTCGTAAGGGAAATGTTGAATCGCTGCTCGATGGGCCAGTTGGCAAATTGACACAGTATGTATTGGCTGGCCTGAAAAAGAAACAGTTTGGTTCTGAAAAGGCGGCTGGATATTATGCTGACTGGCTTGAGGCAACGAAGGCCGACTATGTGAGGCCAGAAGGGCAGTTGGCGCTGAGTGCGGAAGAATTGAAGAAAATTTATCGTAAACTGGGCGGGGCGTACAATGTGCATTTGACCCTGGCGGGTGCTGAGCTGCGCACTCCTGATGTATCTGATGATTTTGGGGAGAACGTTGAACAGTTGATTGCATTAAACCATCTGGAATCGCGCTGGAAAGACGGTAGGATTCATGTGCCAGAAGAGGTACTGAAAGAAGCGTGGGTTGACCCTCAGGCGTCAGTGGACGAGGCTCTTCGTTCACCTATCATTAGGGAATGGAGAGATGATACACGCTCGGATGCTGCAAAGGCATTGAAGCTGGATGTGTACGATTTGTGGCACGGAGAAAAAGATCTCATACCTGGTCCTAAGCGTGCTAAACGGTTCCTTGCTCGAGAAGCGATAGCGGCAATTAACAACGATTAATAATCATGGCGCAAACTTTTTTCTTCTACGACCTCGAAACTAGCGGACTAAACCCGCGACAAGACCGCATCATGCAGTTTGCTGGGCAGCGAACAGATATGAATCTCGAGCCGATTGGCGAGCCGTATAATCTGCTGGTGGCGCTGAACGATGATACTTTGCCGAGTCCTGACGCATTGATGGTAACCGGCATCACGCCGCAAAAAACGGTCGAGGAAGGCTACAGCGAGGCGCAGTTTACGCGGATGCTCAGCGAGGAGATTTTCACGCCGGATACTATTGCGGTTGGCTTTAATAATATTCGATTTGACGATGAGTTCATTCGCCATGTGTTGTGGCGTAATTTTCATGACCCGTATGAATGGAGCTGGAAGGACGGTCGATCACGTTGGGATGTGCTCGACGTGGTGCGATTGACCAGGGCGCTGAGGCCGGAAGGAATCAATTGGCCGCTTGATGCTAAGGGTGAGCCGAGCAATCGTTTGGAGCTCATCACCAGTGCTAATGGTATTGCACACGAAAATGCTCACGATGCTTTGGCAGACGTAACGGCGCTGATTGCCGTAACGAAGTTGATCAAGCAAAAGCAGCCGCAGCTGTATGATTATTTGCTAAAAATGCGTGACAAAAAATTAATCCAGCAACTGGTCAATGTCGACGACAAAAAACCGTTTGTTTATGCCAGCGGGCGCTACGATAAAGAATTCGCCAAAACCACGGTAGCCTTTCCACTGACGACCAGTCGAAACGGCGGCGTGGTTGTGTATGACCTGCGGTATGATCCGACACCGTTTGTTGGGTTGAGCCAAGAGGAGTTGGCCAAGAAAATCTTTGCTTCCTGGGAGGAGCGGCAGGCTGAGGATTTTGTTAAACTACCAGTCAAAGAATTACAGTACAATCGTTGTCCAGCAGTGGCACCGCTGGGTGTGCTGGAACAGGGCGAGGGCTGGCGGAAGATTTCGCTTGACCTAGCAACTGTCCAAAAGCACCAAAATATATTGTTAGATAATCCAGATTTTGCTGAAAAATTGCGTGGTATTTTTGAAAACAAACCAGCATTTAAGAAATTGTCTGACCCAGAAGCGCAGTTATATGATGGCTTTTTGAACGACCGTGACCGCCTGCGGGTAGAAGCGGTGCGCAATGCCGATGAGCGTGAGCTAGCTGATTTTCATCCAGAGTTTCAGGACGAGCGGTTGGCGCCACTACTGCTGCACTACAAAGCGCGTAACTTTCCACGCTCGCTCAGCGAAGATGATCTGGCGCAGTGGGAAGCATGGCGGGCGCAGCGCCTGCAGACGCAACTACCACAATTTATGGCGTCTCTGCAGCGTCTAGCGCCGACAGCGACTGACGAACAGCAGTTCATTTTACAGGAATTGCAGTTATGGTTAGAATCTGTTCTACCTGCTATTGATTCGTAAAATAACGTTGTGATATTATTCTTGTATATTTAATACAGCATTATATGAAGGAGGGTAATTGATGTTGTTTGGTGGACTTATCAATAAGCGTAAGCTACATAGCGGTACTAGCATAGTATTTACTGCTGTATTGGCTGTATCCTTAGGGATATTGTTTGCGCCGTTTGCGAAGGCAGAGGCTATGTATAACTGGAAGGATGTGACAATACCAGGCGGTAATGTTAGCGAGTCACGTATTAGTCCCGATGGTTCGAAGTTGATAGTGTTGCAGAGAGGCGCTACCTTTAATGATCGGAAACTTCTAGTGTCTACTGATAACGGCGCGAACTGGAGTAGTCACCTAGCGCCAGAAGGTGCGGTGAACTTATTGATAAATACAGACGGCTCTAAGTTGGTAGTAAAAGGCAAATATGGACAAAACAATATTCATGTATCTACTGATGGCGGTAACAGCTGGACAACTCCAGTTGCGCCAGTGGAAAGTGATGCAAGTCTGCTTATGAGTCCTGACGGCTCTACTTTGACTAAATGTAGGTATGGTGGACCTCTATTTGTTTCCAGAGATAATGGTCAAGCATGGGAGCAGAAGGGTAATGAGTGTCCTCATGCTGTGTTCAATAACGGTAGAATGATTTACATGGATTATGACGCTAACCTAATAAAGCAATCAACTGATTATGGTGTAACCTGGAAGGTTATTAAGGATGGCACTGTTAGGGAGCCTTCCTTCAGTACTGACGGTAATAGTATATTTGGTGGTTATATACATGGTAGTAATAGTGCTAAGCTCTCAGTAGACGGGGGTCTCAGCTGGAATTCTGTTTCTCTAATGCCAAGTCAGTTACAGGATGCTATCCCCGAATATTTAGGTGTCAGTGACGACGGTAAGAGGTTATTTGTCACTTCTCAGCCCGATAATTCCTCTCCTGCGTGGAAGCCAGTATATACTTCAGTTGATGGTGGCAAGACCTGGCAGGATTGGGGCGACGGTGTTTTTGAGGGCGGCTCTATTTCGATGACTAGTGATGGCTCTAAGATCTTTGCGGTAGCAGATAATAACATCTATCGTTTGGGTACACTCCAACTGCCTCAGACTAAGACTTTTGATGTGAGCACAAAGCCTGCTCCAGCAAATACAGACAATGCAGTCGCTAAATCTACACTTGCGGCTACGTCACTTCGCTGTTATGATATTGCCGCTTCATCGGTGAAACCTTTGCCTGCTGATGGTGTTACATCTACTGAGGCGAGAGTAAAGATTTTGGGCGGTTTATCATTCAATATTAACTGTATTCAGCCATCGGCTTCATCAGACATTAGAATATCTCTTGCAGAACAATATGATATTGCGAAAGTACGGATCTATAAAAAAGACTCAGCTGCAGCAGATCTGCGAGATATAACGAGTGAAGTAGTTATCAAGAATGAGACAATCGCAGGTAAATCAGTTACGATGGTGTCATATACTGCAGTTGATGGCGCTAAGTATGACGATGACCACGCTGTTAATAGTGTTATTACTGATCCAATTTATTTTGGTGTAGTTACTAACCCTGTAACACCAACTAATCCAGGTAGCTCAGCTTCTCATCCAGTGCCGACAGCCTCTAATACGGCGAGTGCTAACTCAAGTATCTCAAAACAGACAGGTTGGCTAGCTGATACAGGAACTTCTGTTTGGATATTTGGTAGCTTAGCTGTCGTGGCTCTTGCTGCTGGGCTAGCTTTGAAGCGGTATATCTAAAACAAAAATTAAGTCAAGGACGGAGCGAGTTTTTGAGTGCCCATAGGGGTGTCTGGCTCGCTCGTTTTTGCTTTCTCGGCTTCATGCGCCAGATAGACAAATAGCAAGGTTAGGTCATGGTCTTGATACAACACACTGTTGTCGAAGCGTTTTTGAGAGATGTATTGAATGAGTTCTTTGATGTCGTCAAATGATACCGGAATGGCTGCTCGCAAGATACGGCAGACTGGCACAAGGGCGAGCCAGAAAACGATCATGGAGGTAGCTGACAAATTAACGTTCAAAAACGGAAGCTTGCCAAGAAACACGAACATACAAAGCTGGTCAAAAAGTATCGGTGTGATGAAAACCGCACCAATAATTAGCAGTAAGTAAACACTCGACCTTCGCATATATTGTAACTGTAACAGATAAAAGCTTGACTTGCAATCATAAGCAATATATGGTGATATATAACCCAATATTTAGGCAATGTCTGGAAAAAAAGATAAAAAACCGGTATAATAGAGCGGCTATGCCGGAGGTTATTCGAGTTAAAGGTGCTCGCGAGCACAATCTGAAAAATGTCAGCGTGGAATTGCCGCGTGATAAGTTTGTGGTTATCACTGGTCTGAGTGGTTCGGGTAAGTCAAGTCTGGCGTTTGATACGATTTATGCTGAGGGTCAGCGCCGTTATATGGAGAGCTTGAACTCGTATGCTCGGCAGTTTTTGGGAACGATGGATAAGCCTGATGTTGATAGCATCGATGGCTTGAGTCCAGCTATTTCGATTGACCAAAAATCAACCAGCCGTAACCCACGCTCGACGGTGGCGACAGTGACTGAGATTTACGACTATTTGCGACTGTTGTTTGCGCGCATCGGTGTGCCGCACTGTCCAATTTGTGGCAAAGCAGTGTCGCGGCGCACCACCGAAGCCATCATCCAAGAAATCATCAAACAGTATGACGGGCACCGGATTTTACTGCTGGCGCCAATCGTCAAAAATAAAAAAGGTGAATTTGCGCACATTCCCGAGCAATACCGTCGGCTGGGCTATGCTCGCGTTAGGGTTGATGGCGTGGTGTATGCCCTGGACGAATTTCCAGAGCTGCAAAAGAGCTACAAGCACTCGATTGAGCTGGTGGTTGACCGCTTGGCATTGAACAGTGAATTGACTGGTCGCTTGTCTCAGAGTGTGGAGCAAGCCTTAGAATTAGGTCAGGGGATTGTGGAGGTTTTGGACGCCGATGACGATCAGGTACGAACGTTTTCGCAGCGGTATGCCTGTGTTGATCATCCCGAAGAGGATATTCCTGAGCTAGAGCCACGACTGTTTAGTTTTAACGCACCACAAGGAGCTTGTCCAAGCTGTACTGGTTTAGGTAGCCGCATGGAGATTGATCCGGAGCTGGTGTTTAATGACAATTTGACTATCGCTGAAGGAGCCATCAGACCGTACAACCGCGTCAATGTCGACAATTTCTATATGAAAAAAATCATGGCCGTTGCCGAGGCGCATGGCTTTAGTGTGCGAACGCCTGTTAAGAAACTGTCTGATGAAGCTAAACAGACAATTTTGTATGGGACAGGGGCGCAAAAGTATCGCATCGAGCTTGGCAGTGGTCGGCATTATGACACAACCTATGAAGGGGTGATCCCGAACTTAGAGCGCCGGCACCGTGAGACTGACAGTGAATTTATGCGCAAAGATATTGAACGATTTATGCGCGAGCGGGCATGCTATGTCTGCAAGGGCGCTCGCCTCAAGCCAGTAGTCTTGGCAGTGACAGTTCACGGGCTCAATATTGTTGATGTTTGTGACTTGGGCGTTGATGATGCGTTGGACTTATTTACACACAAGCTCAAATTGACAGAGCAGGAAACGACGATTGCACGGCTGATATTAAAGGAGATCAAGGCACGGCTTGGATTTATGAGTAATGTCGGTTTGAATTATCTGGAGCTGGGACGAGCGGCCAACACTTTGAGTGGTGGAGAGGCTCAGCGCATTCGACTAGCGACGCAAATCGGTTCGGGTTTGCAGGGTGTGCTGTATGTCCTGGATGAACCGTCCATTGGCCTGCATCAGCGAGATAATGATCGGCTGATTGATACCCTGAAGCGTCTGCGTGATCTTGGTAATACAGTGTTGGTGGTGGAGCACGATGAAGATACCATCCGCCAAAGTGACTTTTTGGTCGACATGGGGCCGGGTGCTGGCTCGAAAGGTGGGCAAATCGTCGCTATGGGTTCGCCTGAAGAAGTAGCGAAAAATCCAGACAGTATCACCGGTCGCTACTTGAGCGGCGTAGAAAAAATTGCAGTACCAAAAAAGCGCAGAAAGCCAAACCAGGATCAGCAACTGATTGTACGTGGTGCTCGGGAAAATAATTTGAAGAATATTGACGTGGCGTTTCCGTTGGGACTGATGACGGTGGTGTCTGGTGTGTCTGGTAGTGGTAAATCGACGCTGGTTAATGACATTGTAGCTAAAGAACTAGCGGCTCGACTCAATCGTTCACAGGTTGTGCCAGGTAAACACGACCGCATCGACGGCATTAAGCTGCTAGACAAAGCTATCGTCATCGACCAGTCGCCGATTGGTCGCACGCCGCGCTCAAACCCAGCCACCTATACGGGCATTTTTACGCCAATTCGCGAATTATTTGCTGCCACGCCAGAAGCGAATGTTCGCGGCTACAAGGCGGGTCGGTTTAGTTTTAACGTCAAGGGCGGTCGCTGTGAAAATTGTCAGGGTGATGGCGTGATAAAAATTGAAATGCACTTTTTGCCAGACGTGTATGTGATGTGTGACGAATGTAAAGGCAAGCGGTACAACCGTGAGGCGCTAGAAATTACCTATAAAGACCGCACCATCTCTGATGTCTTGGAAATGACAGTGGAACAAGCTGCCGAATTCTTTGACAGTATCCCATCTATTCATCGGAAGCTTGAGACGTTAGTGGAGGTTGGTCTGGGCTATATTCGTTTGGGCCAGCCGGCAACCACCTTCTCTGGTGGGGAAGCGCAGCGCATCAAATTAGCGACTGAGTTATCAAAACGCTCAACGGGTAAAACTATGTATATTTTGGATGAGCCAACCACTGGGTTGCATTCGGCTGACGTTAAGCGATTGTTGGGGATTTTGCATAAACTCGTTGAAGGTGGAAACAGTATGATTGTGATTGAGCACAATTTGGACGTCATCAAGTCAGCAGATTGGATCATTGATATGGGCCCAGAAGGTGGTATGGGTGGCGGTACGGTGGTTGCTAGCGGAACGCCAGAAGACATTACCAAGAACACAGAGTCGTTTACTGGTAAGTACCTCAAGCCGCTGCTGAAATAGAGCAGCCTCGTTAGATGTAAGGATGTTATTTGCGCTTTTTAGTAGCCGGCTTCGGCTGTTTGCTCTTTGAAAATAGAACAGACAATTGTTTTTTGATGGCTGCCTTGGTGGACTCTTGCTTGAGTGCGTGAATAACCATCGGTAAGACTGACAGGAAAATGATGATCAGGGCAGCGACCTCGACATTGATGCCAGCTTCAGTCAGCGCTTTGCCAGCAAAGAAGCCTAGGTAGGTGAACAGTGAAGCCCATAAGATGCCACCAATGACGTTAAATAGCAAGAAGGTTCGATAATGCATTTTGCCTGCGCCGGCTACGATCGGGGCGAATGTGCGCACAATTGGTACAAATCGCGCCAGAATCACCGTGATAGCGCCATGTTTTTCATAAAACTTCTCAGCTTGGATGAGATACTTACGTTTGAATAAGCGCGAGTTCTTTCGCTCAAATAATTTCCGGCCTACCTTGTGACCGAAGGTATAACCGACTGAGTCTCCGGCAATGGCCGCGATGATAAGTAAAAGCACGAATATCGAAATGTCAATTGGCAAAATGTGTTGTTGTATCATATAGCCAGCAGTGAATAGTAGACTATCGCCAGGGAAAATAAACCCAAACAATAGACCTGACTCGGCAAATACAACAAATAAAACGGCGATAATGCCAAAGTGAATAATAAAGTCTACAAAAGCGTGCATCATGGATAATCATTATAGGACAAAAAACAGTAGTTGACAATTTGACAGGACGAAATCGCTCATGCTACACTGGTGGCAGGTAGTTTTAATACACACAACTGAGGAGAGGGAGAAAATAGGGATGGTACGTCTTCGTATATCAAGAAGGAATCAACGTGTCGCCAAACTAGCAATACCGGCAGCCGCAGCTGTAATAGTTTTTGCGTTGGTTTTGACACATCCATTTATGGCACAAGCGGCTAGTGTCCACAAAAAATATAAAGCGATGGATACCAATTATCCAGTGCCGACAACCAATGTGGCATGGATTTCGCCAGATGGTAATGACAATTCTGGGAATGGTACCGAAGCGCGACCGTTCGCGACCTTTAGGCGAGGCTTACAGGCCGTTTCTGATGGAGGAACGGTTGTAGCCAAGAGCGGTGCTTACCGAGAGCCTCATTTCTTTGTCACGAAGAAAAATATTACCTTCCAGGCTGCCCCTCATGCTGAAGTCTGGATGAAGGGTAGCGATATTGTATCGGCAGATCGATGGACTAAAGAAGGCAACATGTGGAAGACTACGGGTAAATTCCGTAATTTCTGTCGTGTTTGTACGGTCAACCCCAACCCATCCAAAGAAGGTATGGCTGCTTACCCAGAGCAGATGTTTATCGACGATCAACCACTGGAACAAGTCGATGCAAAAAGCAAGGTTGGCCCTGGTAAATTCTATGTTGAAGACAAGAATCCAACTACCCTAAAAGACCCTACCAACAATCGCGCAGGCTTTAACGTCGGCACAGAAGATGATTTGACATATTATGTTGGCTCTGACCCATCTAGCGGTACTACAGAGATTACCAACCGAGCACGCGCTTTCTCTGTTGGTGGTCGTCAGGCTGATGATGGCTCTAATTTCACGATGAAAGCTATCAATGTTGCACAGTACTCACCAGTACAGAGTTGGTCTTGGGATCGTGACTTGGCCGAAGATCAGGTTGGGACCAGTATGATCGTGGTAAATGGTCGTGGCTCAGTCGTCCAAGACTCCATCTTTACGCAAAGCTCCTCAGTTGGTTTCAATACTGATGCACAAGGTGCGCGCATAGTTAATAACAAATTTATCGGAAATGGTGGTAATGGTGCAGGAGCTAACCGTGCACACAATACAACATTTGAAAATAACATCTTTACAGAGAATAACGCAGCAAATTATCTGACCAATGGTTCAGTCTGTTTGGCATGGTGTACTGTTTCTGAGATAAAAGTGACGCACATTGAGAACTTTACGTTCCGAGGTAATGTGGTTGATAACTCAAAGAATCCTGCTTCAACCGGCAATGACTATTATGTGCGCAATGGTACAGCAGGTGTCTGGTGCGATGAAGGTTGTATTAAGGCGAAAATCGTCAATAACTTCTTCATCAACACAACTACCGCGATCTTTGATGAGGTTTCAGACGGTACGATCATCGCGTCAAACATCATTGAAGGCTCGGGTGCTGGTATTAGCGTCTCAAGTAGTTCAAATTCCAAAGTGTACAACAACACCATCTCTCGAACTAACCGACCGATCATGCTAAATGAGGATGCTCGTACCAATGGTTGTAATGAGCGGGATGTTCACAACCCGCAAATTTGTAAATCGCTTGAACCATGGTCTGCTGGTAAAGGTTTGAGTTGGAATCTGACTGGCCTGGAGATGTACAATAACATCATTTCCTCTCGCGCAGTCATTTCTGGTGACACTGGCGCGCCACTTTGGTCCTACCCTGTCAGAAGTACTGGTGGGCCGAACCATACTGGTCCTGGCACCTATACCAATGACATGTTCAAAGGTTTTGACTACAACGCCTACTACCGCAGCAGTTTGCAAAATGAAGGCACGATCATGACCTGGGACTTAGCGGATGTGCCGAATCGTCTTGATATTCTGTTTGCCAACGTGAAAGACATCGCCAAGGACAGTCGCGTTCGGTCGTCAATTGATGGTCGTGACGCACATTCTCTTGATCTGTTTGGTACACGTGCCAATAACCCATACTTCATCAAAGAAGCTGAACAGAACACTGACTATCGCAAGAGTAACTACAACTTGAAGCCAGGCAGTCCAGCGATTAGCTCAGGTAAGCCACTGTCAGCTGAGGTTGCATCGGCAATTGACCCGAGCGGTCAGTACGTGAAACCTGGCGTGGCAGTAAACCGAGGTGCTTTAGTAAATGCCTACATGGACTCAACCAATTCTCCGACACCTCCACAACCTCCGGCAGCGCAGGGTGTTAACATCCCTGATGCCAGGTTGCGCCAGTTGTTGAACAAGAGGTTAGCTGAAATCTCAGGGAAAACCCGTAGCGATACTCAAGCGATTACTGCTCAAGAAATGCTAACCATTGATCGCATGTATGTCGATAATACTGGCAATATCACGGAAGACCAGAGGATTAAGGATTTGACTGGTCTGGAGTACGCTAAAAATGCAACTGAGCTATCACTCGGTAATCACGCAATTACTAATTTGCAGCCGCTCGCTGGTCTCACTAAGCTGCGCGCATTGCAGCTGTCAGGCAATAAAGTTGCTGATATTCAGCCATTGGCTGGCTTGTCTGAGCTGCGTAGTGTGAACTTGTCGGAAAATGTTGTTGCGAACTATAGTCCTTTGTCGTCTCTGAACAAGCTCGAGCAAATCTCGATGAGCGGTACCAATCAGACGTTAGACCTATCAACATTTGCAGGTAGTAAGAACTCACTCAAGAAAATCTCTTTCTATGACTATGGTCGAAATACTAAAGTTGTCAATGCTCAATCTCTTGTTGGTGCATCAGCTCTGACCTCTTTGCGCTTGACCGGGGGGCAATTGAGCGAGGATGAGATTACTGCAATTGGACGAATGACTCAACTTACTGAACTACGGTTAGACCACAGTACGGTCATGAATGCACAGCCTTTGGCGGGCTTAAATCGCCTTACCTCTTTGAAGCTAGAAAACCAGCAGGGCAGTATGACGACTGAGTCTGAAGTGTTCAGCTCGCCTTTGAAGGATGCAGCTGGCGCGCCAATTGCCATTGAGAATACGGCCACTTTGGTCAATGAAGCAGCTGGTAAATTAAAAGTGGCGGCACCAGTATATGATGGTCAACCACACGCACTGCAGGCCAACTGGAACAAGCAGATAACTGTTAATGGTAAGCCGTTTGCTTTCTCCGGAACATTGCACGTAACTGCAACGTTGCCAAAACCTGACCTATCTGCCCTCCGCACCGCCATCGCCAACGCCGAGAAAGAACCGGCCT
>ERZ772977.916-NODE-916-length-16709-cov-4.715144_pt1 | contig 16709 bp, 20 predicted proteins | sample MGYA00511131_ERZ772977 | MGnify/ENA primary metagenome ERZ772977 (study PRJEB29015, sample SAMEA2737935) | human oral metagenome | biome: human oral; feature: human-associated habitat; material: dental | place: China | collected 2151 ...
TTGGCACAATAATAGTTATCATAAATACACTCCTAAAATAATAGTTAATATAATTATAACATGATAAGAAATTTTTCCAAATAAAAATAGATATTTAAAATTTTTACTTAGATTATATAAAATGGACAAGAATACAGTTTATAAATTTAGATTCTTTGAAAAATGGTACTTTGCTTTTTTAAGTAACTCAGAAAAACTCTACTACAAAAGTTTTATCAAAAAACTTAGAAGAAAGGCTTTTAATAAAAGGAAATTTTTTAGTAAAGATAAAGATATTTTAGAAATGATTTTTAAAATGAGTTTTAGAGATGTTTTTGGTTTCCAAAAAGCTTATAAAATTTATTTCTCAAATCTCAAAATTTTGATAACTTCTTTAACAGATTATTACTATTTTATAACTTTCTTAGATAAAGATGAAGAAAAGGTTAGGAACTTAGTGAAGAAATCAAAACTATTTTTAAGATGAGGTAAAATATGGAGTTAAAAGAGCAAGAAAAATTTTTAGAAATAAAAAAAGAAGTTGTAAAAATGATTGAGAATAAAAAAGAGAAACTTAAAGAAAATAATATAAAAACAGATATAATAGTAGATATAATGAATGATGAAGAAAATTATTATATTTTAGATTTTGAAAATGATAAGGGAATTGCACAATTAGAAATAACAACACCTCATTTTGCACCTTATTATTATGCTTGTTTTAATATATTATGGTTAAATGATGATGAGCCTTATTGGTGGCTTGATGAAGAAAATAGAACTGTTACAGATATATTAAAAAATTTAGAAAAATCATTAGATTATTTTATAAATTCTTAAAAATTGGAGATGAGGTAAAATATGGAAGTAAGATATGATGTTTATTTAGAAGATGAAAATGAGGATAATATAAGTGATGAAGTTGATTTTGATGCCCCTAGGAAAAGATTAGAACTTATTTTTTCTCATTTAACAGAAGAAGAAAAAGAAATCTTAGAAAAATATAATTTTTATGAATACACAAAAGATAATAAAATAAAATTAATAGATGAGGATTGTGCTATCTATTATACTATTGAAATTGATGATGAAGATAAGGGAATATATTTAGAAGAAACAAAGAGTTACTATAATTATTTTAAATATGATTTCATTTCAAGAGAAAATGAAAGAACTAAAAATTTGGTTATATCTAAAGAAGGAGTAAGAGTAGAAATTATTTTTAACGAAAGAAGATGATAGAATTATGGTAGATTATAGAAGTATCTTGGTAGAAAGAATGGAATATAAAGATTCAATATTATACCTATATTGTAGAACATTCTATAAGGTAGTAGGAGATGGAGAAGATGATAAATATGATTATAATGTTTATCATAAAAAAGTTTTAAAATTTAAAAATGTAAAAAGGTTTGAATATTACTCATCAGATGAAGTATATTATCATTTTTTAAATGAATTAGAAGACTTAAGAGCAGAATTAGAAATACCATATTTTCATAAAATTTTTAATAGAAGTAAAAAAAGGAATAAACTTTTTATATCTGGAATGGGCTATTTTGATAATTTTATAGCAATAGAATTTAAAGATGATGAAAAAGAAAAAATAGTAGTAGATGAAAAAGAAAAATATTTAGAAATAAAAAAAGAACTTTTAAAAATATTTCAAAGTAAAAAAATAAAATATAAAGAAAATAATATAAAACTAGAAGTGATAGAGAAGGAGGATAGTTATATTATTAACTTAGAAAAAGGAGAAAAAATTGCAACATTATCACTTAGAATGCCAGATTCTACAAGATATTATTATATTCATTATGAAGAAATAACTAATAATTTTACTCATTATGATTGGTATGATGAAGAATATCACACTGTTTTTGAGATAGCTAAACAACTAAGTATAATACTGGATAGATTTTTAAGGGAGAGAAAAAATGTTTCTATTAGCACAGGCAAGTGATTTGATATATTTGTTTTTATTGATGTATCTTGATGAACATATTTTTAGATTTCCAAAAGAAATGCAATATGGGACAATATTTCTATTTCTTTTAACAAAAATTTCATTTTTATATTTTTATATAAATGAAGAGAAATATGATATAAAAACTTTTGTATCATTAAGAATTTTTGTATTTTTAATACCTTTGTTGGGTATTATAGGAGAATATTTTAAGATACCTATTATAATTTACACAGAAAGAGTTTTATTTATTTTATTTTTAGTTTCATTGGTATATAATTTTGTGACCATATATAGAATTTCTGAATTTAGAATATGGAGAACTATATTAGTTATTTTATATTTTGTTGTTTCATTTTATTTATTATTATTTATGTTAGTTATGATAGGGGAGGTATAATTATGAAATATTTAAAAATAATTATTTTTCTTCTTTTTTTATTTATAATAGGACATTTTTTTACAGAGTATACATTATTACTTTCAATATTTTTAGTACCTTATTGTCTTCTAATATTAATTGAATATGCTTTATATATGAGAAAAAAATAAAAAAGGAGCTTTCAAGCTACCACACTTTACTAATTCCTAGCTTTGATTTTTTACAAGAATCTAAGCCAATAAACTTGTAATAATACATTCAATTAGTAAATAATAGAAAACTTCTATTATAGCTACTAAAAGAAATAATATTATTAATATTTGTTTCTGTTTGCTAGACATTTTTTCACCTCCAAAATTAGAATGAAAAAATGGGAGACTTTTTAAATTATATCAAAAATTTTAAATATTGAAAATGAATAAAAAATATGTTATACTAAATTATAAAAATTGCTAGACAAAGAGACAAGAAAAGTCAGGACTACCACAAATGCCTGACTTTTTTATTTCTCAATTTTACCACTCTGTAAATAACTTAAAAAATATGGTACAATATATAATACAATTCAATAACCATAAGGAAAAATATAAGGGGAATGTGATGGAAAAAATTTATAAAATTGTAGCTGAAGAATTAAAAATACCAGTTGATAAAGTTGAAAACACAATAAAACTTTTAGATGATGGAGCTACTATACCTTTTGTTGCAAGATATAGAAAAGAAATAACAGGAAATTTGGATGAAGTACAGATAGGAGATATCTTACAAAAGGTTGAATATTTAAGAAATTTAGAAGAAAGAAAAGAAGAAGTAATAAGACTGATTGAAGAACAAGGAAAATTAACAGAAGAATTAAGAAATAGCATAATAGAAGCAAAAATTTTACAAGAAGTTGAGGATATTTATTTTCCATATAGAAAGAAAAAGAAAACAAAGGCTGATATTGCTAAGGAAAGAGGTTTAGAACCATTAGCAGAAAAGTTTTATACAGCTAACAACTTAGAAGAAATTCAAAATTTAGCAAAGGATTTTATAACAGAAGAAGTTCCAACAATTGAAGAAGCAATAGAAGGTGCTATGCTTATAATTGCACAAAACATTTCTGAAAAAGCTGAATACAGAGAAAGAATAAGAGAAATATATTTAAAATACTCTATTATAGAATCAAAAGCTAGTAAAAAAGCAGCAGAATTAGATGAAAAGAAAGTTTATAATGACTATTATGAATATGCTGAAAAAGTTGAAAAAATGCCGTCACATAGAATACTTGCATTAAACAGAGGAGAAAAAGAAGACATATTAACAGTTCATTTAAGACTTGAAGATTCTGATAGAGAAAGAATTGAAACTATGATTCTTAAAGAATTTCCTAAAAATGATTTAGTTTCGACTTACAAGGAGATTATAAAGGACTCTTTAGATAGACTTATAGTTCCTTCTATTGAAAGAGAAGTTAGAAATGCACTAACAGAAAGAGCAGAAATTGAGTCAATAGCAGTATTTAAGGATAATTTAAAGAATTTACTTTTACAAGCACCTTTAAAAGAAAAAAATGTATTGGCACTTGACCCAGGATACAGAACAGGTTGTAAGGTTGCAGTTATAGATAAATATGGTTTTTACAAAGAAAATACAGTATTTTTCTTAGTTGAAGCTATGCACAATCCAAAGCAAATTCAAGATGCTAGGGATAAATTTTTAAAATTAGTTAAGAAATATGAAATAGATATTGTAAGTATAGGAAATGGAACTGCTTCAAGAGAAACAGAAACTTTTGTTGCTAATATAATAAAAGAAGAAAAATTAAATGTAAAATATTTAATAGTTAATGAAGCTGGAGCTTCAGTTTATTCAGCCTCAAAAATTGCAGCAGAAGAATTTCCAGACTTGGATGTAACTGTTAGAGGAGCTATTTCAATAGGAAGAAGAATACAAGACCCACTTGCTGAACTTGTAAAGATAGACCCTAAATCTATTGGAGTTGGAATGTATCAACATGATGTAAATCAATCTAAATTAGATGAATCTTTGGATAATGTAATAAGCCATGTAGTAAATAATGTTGGAGCTAATATTAATACTGCCTCTTGGGCTTTACTTTCTCATATTTCTGGAATAAAAAAGACTGTTGCTAAAAATATAGTTGACTACAGAAAAGAAAATGGAAACTTTAAGAATAGAAAAGAAATTCTAAAAGTTAAAGGTGTTGGACCAAAAGCCTATGAACAAATGGCAGGTTTCTTAGTTATACCAGAAGGGGAAAATATTTTAGATAATACAGTTATCCACCCTGAGTCTTATGGAATAGCAGAAGCTATTTTGGGAAAAATAGGTTTTGACTTAGAAAAATATAACAATGAATTAGATGTAGCAAGAGAAAGATTGAAATCTTTTGATTACAAGAAATTTGCTAAAGAAAATGAATTTGGTTTAGAAACAGTAAAAGATGTCTATGAAGCACTTTTAAAAGATAGAAGAGACCCAAGAGATGATTTTGAAAAACCACTTTTAAAATCAGATATTTTAAATATTGATAATTTAGAAGTAGGAATGGAACTTGAAGGGACAGTTAGAAATGTTGTTAAGTTTGGAGCATTTATAGATATTGGTTTAAAGAATGATGCACTTTTACACATTTCAGAAATATCAGATAAATATATAGATGATCCAAGTAAGGTTTTATCAGTTGGGCAAATAATAAAAGTTAAAATAAAAGATGTTGATAAAGATAGAGGAAGAGTAGGCTTAACAAGAAAAGGGCAAAATTAATGAGGGAGCAGTATTAAGTAATGTTTATAAAGAAGGATTCTCTACTTTTAAGAATAATTTCATATAATGGGATTGCAATAGTAATTGTTGCCTCAATTATGGCGACTCTTTTTGGAATTATGATTTTTAATGAATTGAATATGAGACTTTTGGATAAATCTCGTGAGAGAACTTTACTTGTGAACAAGGCTTATTTATATTATATTGATAAAAGTCGTGAACATTTATATGATGCATCAACTGATGCAGTAAATTTGGTTTTAGTTGATAGTAATGATAAACTACTTCAAAATAGATTGGCATCAGCAGTAAGAAATCAACTTAGTACAGAATCATATGCTTTATATGGAAAATCATTTATTCAGATAGTTTCTACTAATAGAATAATTTTAGGAGAAAGTGGAGATAGGGATATAAAATATGATTTATACAAAAATAACAATATTATTCCTTCAAAAGACTTTTTAGAATATGGGAAAGCTGAATATGTTAGCACAAAAGAAGCCCTTTATGTTAGAATAGTTCAACCATATAGATTGTATAAATCAACTGAGAGAAATTACATTGTTTTAACATTTCCTTTGACTAATTACAGTCTATCAGAAATAAAAGAATATGCCTATTTGACTAAAGAGGATAAGGTATTTATTCTTTCAAAAGGTGGTTATTTATATGGAGAGTTAAGTTTAGATAAGATTGATGATTTTTTTGGAAATTTTAAATTTAATAAAGTTGGAAGAGAATTATCAGATAATAAATATTATTTCTCAGAAAAGAAAATAGGTGATGATTACTATTATTTAGGAATGCTTGCCTTAAAAAATGATAATAGTGATGATTATGTTGGAGATATAGGAGTTGCTATATCTAAAAATGATTTTGTTGTAATAAAGTATATGTTAGCAACCATAATATTAGTTGTTGGTATATTAGCAGTTGTTATAAGTACAGCCCTTTGTGCAAGAATTTTTGCAAAACTTCTTAGTCCTTTAAATGCACTTGCAGATAAGACTAAAAAGATAGGTATAAATGATGAGAAAGATAAAGGGGGGATAGATTTTAAAGAAGAAAATATCTTTGAAATCCGTTCAATTTCAAATTCTTTAAAATTTATGACAGAAAGAATAGAAGAAAATGAAAATCTTTTGAAACAAAATAATAACAAATTAAATACAAACTTAAATAGATTAGTAGCAGTTGAAAGGCTATTAATGGGGATAGATTTAGTTGGAAGCTTGTCAGAAGGAGTAAATGAAGTTTTAAGAGCTTTGACATCAGAAGTTGGTTTAGGATATAGTAGAGCTATATATTTAGAGTACAATGAAGAAAAAGATGAGCTTTCAGTAAAAAATTATGCTATAAATCCTCATATATTAGCAAATACAGAAAAATATATAGAGGGTATAAATGGTTTTACATTTCAGATTAATAACATAGGGGAGATGATGCCTCTTTTAAATGTAAAATATGAACCAGGCGGAATATTTTGGGAAAGTATGGAATCAGGGAAAATAATCTATCATAATGATAAAGGTTTTAAATATACTTATGGAAATAAATTATTTAAGACACTTGGCTTAAAAAACTTTATGATATTACCTGTTGCTGATGAAGATATAAAAATAGGCTGTATATTGGTTGATTATTTTGGAAAGAATAATTTAATTTCTGAAGAAGAAGTTGAAGTAAATAACTTATTGTTGATGAACTTACTAATAAGAATTAAGAATGCTATGACAGAAGAAAGTAAGCTGATGAAAGAAAGATATTTGACAATGTCTAAAATTTCTAATAAGTTCATTAAGAATAATAAAAAATTAATTAACCATATTGAAACTTTTATTGAAAATTTAACAAATAATGGATATAATAATAAAGATATAGATAAAATAAAACGATACTTAAGAGATGAAAAAAAGAAAAATATTGTTATCAAGGATTCTTTAGATAGTAGCAAAAATAATTTTGAAGTATTTAATTTTGAAAAATTAATAGAAAAAATAGTAAAAAATAGTGAAAAAATATTAAAAAAATATGGAATTAATACTTCACTATTTATAGATTTTTCTGGAAATATGTATGGAGATAAGAAAAAAATATATCAAATGTTTATACAAATTTTAAGAAATTCAATAAATGCTATTCTTACTAGAAATAAATTAGATAAAAAGATTAATATAGTTGTTGTAGGGGATAAAAATCATAGAATTATTTTAGAGATAATTGATAATGGTGTTGGAATGACACAGGAAGAAGTTAAGGCAGTTATGAGACCATATTCAGATGCAAAAGGTGATAGTATAATGGGAACAGGACTTATAACTATATACAAAATAGTAAAAGAGCATAATGGTTTTATGACTATATCTTCTGAACTAGATGTTGGAACAAAGATAAGAATAATTTTTAATGAATACAGGGAGGAAACAAATCAATGAGTGAGAAAGAGTACACAAGTACGCTACATTTACCAAAAACAGACTTTCAAATGAAAGCAAATTTACCTACTAAAGAGCCAAAGTACATAAAGAAGTGGACTGAGGAAAAGATTTATGAAAAAGGTTTAGAAAAAAATAAAAATGGGGAAACTTTCATATTACATGATGGACCACCTTATGCAAATGGAAATACTCATATAGGACATGCTTTAAATAAGATATTAAAAGATATAATTGTAAAGTATAAAACATTTAGAGGATTTAAATCACCTTATGTTCCTGGTTGGGATACTCATGGATTACCAATAGAATTACAAGTAGTTAAAGAAGTTGGAGTTGCTAAAGCAAGAGAAATGTCTGCTTTAGAAATAAGAAAACTTTGTGAAAAATATGCTAGAAAATGGGTAGGAATACAAAAAGAACAATTTATAAGATTAGGAGTTTTAGGAGATTGGGATAATCCTTATTTAACTCTTGACCCTAGATTTGAAGCTAAACAATTAGAGCTATTTGGAGAAATTTATGAAAATGGATATATATTTAAAGGTTTAAAACCTGTTTACTGGTCACCTGCAACAGAAACAGCACTTGCTGAAGCAGAAATAGAATATTATGACCATGTATCTCCATCTATTTATGTAAGAATGCAAGCTAATAAGGATTTATTGGATAAAATAGGATTTAATGAAGATGCTTATGTATTGATATGGACAACTACTCCTTGGACATTACCAGCAAATGTGGCTATATGTTTGAATGAAAATTTTGACTATGGTTTATATAAGACAGAAAAAGGTAATTTAATACTTGCAAAAGATTTAGCAGAAAGTGCATTTAAAGATATAGGAATAGAAAATTTTGAGCTTATAAAAGAATTTAAAGGGAAAGATTTAGAATATACAACATATAAACATCCTTTCTTAGAAAGAACAGGACTTGTAATATTAGGTGATCATGTTACTGCTGATGCAGGTACAGGAGCAGTTCATACTGCACCAGGACATGGACAAGATGACTATGTTGTAGGGCTTAACTATAAATTACCAGTTATATCTCCAATTGACCATAGAGGTTGCTTAACAGAAGAAGCAGGAGATTTATTTAAAGGACTTGTTTATTCAGAAGCTAATAAGGCTATAATAAAACATTTAACTGAAACTGGGCATATATTAAAAATGCAAGAAATAAATCACTCTTATCCACATGACTGGAGATCTAAGACACCTGTTATATTCAGAGCTACTGAACAATGGTTCATAAGAATGGAAGGTGGAGATTTAAGAGAAAAGACTTTAAAAGTTATTGATAAAATAAACTTTATACCTTCTTGGGGTAAAAATAGAATAGGTTCTATGATGGAAACAAGACCTGACTGGTGTATATCAAGACAAAGAGTTTGGGGAGTTCCTATACCAATATTCTATAATGATGAAACAAATGAAGAAATATTCCATAAAGAAATATTAGACAGAATCTGTGGATTGGTAAGAGAACATGGTTCTAATATCTGGGTTGAAAAAAGTCCAGAGGAATTAATTGGAGAAGAACTATTAGAAAAATATAATTTAAAAGGTTTAAAATTAAGAAAAGAAACAAATATAATGGACGTTTGGTTTGACTCAGGAAGTAGCCATAGAGGAGTATTAGAAGTTTGGGAAGGTTTACATAGACCATGTGACTTATATCTTGAAGGTTCTGACCAACATAGAGGATGGTTCCATACTTCACTTTTAACATCAGTTGCGTCAACTGGGGATTCACCTTATAAGAGCGTATTAACTCATGGCTTTGTTAATGATGGTGAAGGAAGAAAAATGTCTAAATCATTAGGAAACACAGTTTCTCCTGAGGATGTAATAAAAGTTTATGGAGCAGATATATTAAGACTTTGGTGTGGTTCTGTTGATTATAGAGATGATGTAAGAATATCTGATAATATAGTTAAACAAATGTCAGAAGCATACAGAAGAATAAGAAATACTGCAAGATATATACTTGGAAATAGCTATGATTTTAACCCAAAAACTGATAAAGTAGCATATAAAGATATGTTAGAAATAGATAAATGGGCTTTAAATAAATTGGAAGTGTTAAAGAGAAGTGTAACTGAAAGTTATGATAAATATGAATTCTACAACTTATTCCAAGGTATACATTATTTTGCAGCAATAGATATGTCAGCTTTCTACTTAGATATAATAAAAGATAGACTTTACACTGAAAAGAAAGATTCTATTGCAAGAAGAGCAGCACAAACAGTAATGTATGAAGTTTTAATGACTTTAACAAAAATGGTTGCACCAATACTTTCATTTACAGCAGAAGAAATCTGGGAAAGTATACCAGCTGAAACAAGAGAAGCTGAATCAATTTTCTTAGCAGATTGGTATGTAAGTAATGATGAATATTTAAAACCAGAGCTTGATGAAAAATGGCAACAAATTATAAAATTGAGAAAAGAAGTAAATAAAAAATTAGAAAAAGCTAGACAAGGTGAAAATAAAATAATAGGAAACTCTTTAGATGCAAAAGTTAGCTTATATACAGAAGATAATACTTTAAAAGACTTTATAAAAGAAAACTTAGAATTATTAGAAACTGTATTTATTGTTTCTGATTTAGAAGTAGTAGATTCTGTTGATGAAAACTTTACAGATGCAGAAGAAATAGAAAAATTAAAAATAAAAATTACTCATGCAGATGGAGAAAAATGTGAAAGATGTTGGAAGTATGATAAGTTAGGAACTGACTCAGAACATCCTACACTTTGTCCAAGATGTACAGCAGTATTGAAATAGGAGACAGTATGATTTATATATTCTTGTTCTTAATATTACTTATAATAGACCAGTATTCAAAATTTATAGTAGATAGTACTTTATCTGTTGGAGAAACAGTACCAGTGATAGATAATTTTTTCAATCTAACTTATGTACAAAATAGAGGAGTTGCTTTTGGACTATTTCAAGGTAAGATAGACATAGTAAGTATTTTAGCAATAGTTGCAATAGGATTGATTTTATTCTATTTCTGTAAAAATTTTAAAAAAATAAGTTTTTTAGAAAGAATAGCATATACTATGATATTTGCAGGAGCAGTAGGAAATATGTTAGATAGAATATTTAGAGCCTATGTAGTAGATATGTTAGATTTTAGAGGTATTTGGTCTTTCATATTTAATTTTGCAGATGTGTGGATAAATATAGGTGTAGTTTTGATAATAGTGGAACATATATTTTTCAATAGAAAAAAGAGGGTGAAATAAAAAATGACATTTCAAGAAATAATTTTTTCTTTACAACAATATTGGAGTTCTAAGGGTTGTATAATTGGTAATCCTTATGATATAGAAAAAGGAGCAGGAACATTTAATCCAAATACATTTTTGATGTCTTTAGGACCTGAACCTTGGAATGTGGCCTATGTAGAGCCATCAAGAAGACCGAAAGATGGAAGATATGGAGATAACCCTAATAGAGTTTATCAACATCATCAATTTCAAGTAATAATGAAACCATCTCCAACTAATATTCAAGAATTATATCTTGAAAGTTTAAGAGTTTTAGGAATAGAGCCTGAAAAACATGATATAAGATTTGTTGAAGATGACTGGGAATCTCCTACTCTTGGAGCTTGGGGACTTGGTTGGGAAGTATGGTTAGATGGAATGGAAATAACTCAATTTACTTATTTCCAACAAGTTGGAGGATTAGAATTAGATGTAATCCCTGTTGAAATCACTTATGGTTTAGAAAGACTTGCACTATATATTCAAAATAAAGAAAATGTATATGATTTAGAATGGACTAAGGGTGTAAAGTATGGAGATATGAGATATCAATTTGAATTTGAAAACTCAAAATACTCTTTTGAACTTGCTAGTTTAGATAAACACTTTAAATGGTTTGATGACTATGAAGAAGAAGCTAAGAAAATTTTGGATCAAGGTTTAGTTTTACCAGCTTATGACTATGTTTTAAAATGTTCTCATGCTTTTAATGTTTTAGATTCAAGAGGAGCTATTTCAACAACTGAAAGAATGGGATATATTTTAAGAGTTAGAAACTTAGCTAGAAGATGTGCAGAAGTATTTGTGGAAAATAGAAAAGCATTGGGTTACCCTCTTTTAAATAAAAAATAAATTTAGATATATAAAAATAATCTGTTACTAATTAAAATTCTAGAAAATTTTCTTTGAAAAATTCTAATAATTTCTAGTTAAATATGGCGATTACTTGCCAGCCTATAATGTTTCTAGAGCTCAACAAAGGCTCTTTCAACATTATAGGACGTCGCAGTAATCTTATTTAAAAGCTATAAAATATTTTCTTCAAAGAAAATTTATACAATGTAACTCACTTATTTTTTATATAATGTTATTGTTTTTTTAAAAGATTAAAGAAAGAGGAGGATATATAAAGTGGAATTATTATTTGAAATAGGAATGGAAGAAATACCTGCAAGATTTTTAAATCAAGCATTGGAAGATTTAAAGAATAATTTTGAAAGAAAATTAAAGAATAATAGAATAAAATTTAGTGGTGTAAAAACTTATGGAACACCTAGAAGACTTGTTCTAGTTGTTGATGAAGTTGCAGAAATGCAAGAGGATTTAAATGAATTAAATATAGGACCATCAAGAGAAAGAGCCTATAAAGATGGGGCTTTAACAAAAGCTGGTGAAGGTTTCTTAAAGGCACATAGAATAGAAGAAGAACAAATAGAAATAATTAAAAATGATAAGGGAGAATATATAGCATTCAAAAGATTTTCAAAAGGAAAACCTACTGAAACTATACTTCCAGAAATTTTAAAAGCTTTAGTTTTAGAAGAGACATTTCAAAAATCAATGAGATGGTCAGATAAGACTATCAGATTTGCAAGACCTATTGAATGGTTTTTGGCACTATATGGTGGTAAAGTACTAGATTTTGAAATTGAAGGAATAAAGAGTTCTAATAAATCTAAGGGACATAGATTCTTTGGAAAAGAATTTGAAGTATCTTCAGTTGAAGATTATTTAAAGAAAATAAAAGAAAATAATGTAATTATTGATATTTCTGAAAGAAGAAAAATGATAGAAGAAATGATTAGTAAATCATTATTAGAAGATGAAAAAGCAGATGTGGATGAAGCTTTATTAGATGAAGTTACTAACTTAGTTGAATATCCATTTGCAATAGTTGGAAATTTCTCAGAAGAATTCTTAGAAGTTCCACAAGAAGTTTTAATAATATCTATGAAAGTTCATCAAAGATATTTCCCAATTTTAAATAAAAAAGGAAAATTACTTCCTAAATTTATAGTTATTAGAAATGGTATTGATTTTTCTGAAAATGTTAAAAAAGGTAATGAAAAAGTTTTATCTGCAAGACTTGCAGATGCTAGATTCTTCTATTATGAAGATTTAAAAACTCCATTAGATAATAATGTAGAAAAATTAAAAACAGTTGTATTCCAAAAAGACTTAGGAACTATTTACAACAAAGTAAAAAGATGTGAAAAAATAGCTGAATTCTTAGTAGGAAAATTAAAATATAACTATATGAAAGAAGATATTTTAAGAACAGTAAAACTTGCTAAGGCAGACTTAGTTTCAAATATGATAAATGAAAAAGAGTTTACAAAACTTCAAGGATTTATGGGAGAAAACTATGCTTTGAAGGCTGGAGAAGAAATAGGAGTTGCTTTAGGAATAAAAGAACATTATTATCCTAGATTCCAAGGAGATTTATTACCAAGTGGAATAGAAGGAATAATTGCTGGAATTTCTGATAGAGTGGATACATTAGTTGGTTGTTTTGGAGTAGGTTTAATCCCTACTGGTTCTAAAGATCCATTTGCTTTAAGAAGAACAGCTTTAGGTATTGTAAATATTATTATAAATGCAAATCTTGATATTTCATTAAAAGACTTAGTGAAAGTTTCACTAGATGCTTTAGAAGAAGATAAGGTATTAAAAACAGATAGAGAAAAAGTAGAAGCAGATGTATTAGATTTCTTAAAACAAAGAATTATAAATGTATTTACAGATATGAAATATAGAAAAGATGTTATCTTAGCAGTTTTAGATAAAGATGCAGATAATATAATTACTGCCTTAGAAATAGTAAGAGTAATAACTGAAAAATTATCTAAGGATAAAATGCAAGCTCTTTTACAAGCAGTAAAGAGAGTATTTAACATAATGAAGGGTAGCAAAGATGTTACTATAAAAGAAAAACTATTTAAGACTGACATAGAAAAAACACTGTATACAGAATCTAAGAAAGTTGGAGAAGAAGCAGAAAAAGCTATAAAAGAAAAAGAATATGCTGATTATTTTGAAAAATTATTTACATTAGTTCCAACTATTGATAAGTATTTTGAAACTGTTATAGTAATGGATGAAGATAAAAATGTAAGAGATAATAGAATAGGTCAACTAACTTATATTATGAATTTATTTGGAAAAATAGCATCTTTAAATAAGTTAGACTAATGGAGGAAAAATGGACTCAAAGAGGATAGAAAATGCTTTTGTTGAAGTTGTAGAAGCTTTGGGAGATGTTGAATATAAAGAAGAATTAAAGGATACACCTAAAAGAATAGCAGATAGCTATAAGGAAATTTTTTATGGGATAGGTGTTGACCCCAAAGAAGTTTTAACAAGAACTTTTGAAATCAACAATAACGAGCTTATTATTGAGAAAAATATAGACTTCTACTCTATGTGTGAACACCATTTTCTACCTTTTTTTGGGACTATTTGTATAGCCTATGTACCAAATAAAAAGATTTTTGGTTTTGGTGATATTTTAAAACTTATAGAAATTTTATCAAGAAGACCTCAGTTGCAAGAAAGACTTACAGAAGAAATAGCAAGATATATCTATGAGTTATTAGATTGTCAAGGAGTTTATGTAGTTGTAGAAGCTAAACATTTATGCATGACTATGAGAGGACAAAAGAAAGAAAATACTAAAATTTTGACAACTTCTGCAAAAGGTATATTTGAAACTGATATTAATAAAAAACTGGAAGTTTTAACACTTTTAAAAATTTATATATTTCTCAATCAAAGAAAGAAAAATTTTATATCCTAGGTTTTTTGTCAGATAAAAAAATTAAAAGTTTTAGCTTATCCAAATGGATAACAAATAAAGTTTTTTTTAAATCACATGAATTAAATCAGTCCATTGAAGAAATAATGGAAGTAAAATATCATGTTGCACCTATTGATGAAATAAAAGATTTTATATATTTTATAAAATGTTTTTGTAAAAAATATAATATTAGAAATCCATATAAAAATGAAGAAATAGTTGATTATGATTATAAAACTATTTATAAATATAAATTATTAAAAAGGGAGAGATAAAAATGGATAAATTAGCAGCAAAAATATATTTGACAGGTAAAATTTTAGAATTAGGAAAGACTTTAATCTATAAAACAGAGATAGTTGCAAAAGGAAAAGCTGGAGCAGAAAAATTTAAGCAGGTGTATGAAGGCTTCTGGGATAAGCTGGAAGATCTTTTGGAAAAAGAAAAATCAATTGACAGAAAATGGATTCCTGACTTTGCAGAAGAAATTGGCGAAGAAGTTTTGACAGAAGTTTTAAAGGAAGCTAGAAAAACATTTGACTTAAAAGTTATACTGCAACAAATTTTTGATGTAGAAAAGGCAGGGAACAAAAACATACTATAGGAGAATAAATGATTGAAGACTTAAAAATAATAATTGACAATCACGGGCTTTTCTTGATCTTATTTTTTAGCGGAGTATTATTTGGTGTAGTGGCTCAAAAAATGGTTGACAACAAGCCTGTCAAGCCGTATATGAAAAGGATAGCGGTTGCTGGAATGACTATGTCTATAACATTATCTTTAAATAAAATAATTGGGCATTTGTCGGCAGAATATCTATATCCGTGGAGTCCAGTTATTGGATTTTTTGGAGAAGCAATTCTGGAAACAATAAATCAAAAGAGATATGGAATCAGCACAGGATTTTTGGAGCTGTTGCTTGAAAGGCTGGGATTTGTCAAAAAAGATAAGGGTGATGATAATGGAAAAACATCGCAGAAGTAGAAAACTGGCATTTTTAATGTTAGCACTTATATTTTTAAATTCAGTTCTGACATTGAAGTTAAGAAGCTATCAAAGACGGCAAAATTTAGATTTATTAAGAAGCAGATTAAGAAATGAGAGCAATAGAGAGATTTTTGACAGCATAGAAAAGAAGTCGAAGACAGAGGATATGCTGCTATTAATCGGAACAAATATAGTGGCATTAATAATTATAGCTGGATTTGACAGGCAAAGAATAATTGAAGAGAATAAAGATAAAGAAAGAGCTGTCAAAGTGTTTGGGAGATAGTCAGAAATGGCTATCTTTTTTTGGATACTGTATATTGTGGTCAGTTACTCGTTTTGACCACAATATATAGTGTATTTTTGATACATACTTGTTACATACGTATAAATTTCAAGGACTTTTTAAGCAATATTTTTTCTTTTCTCATATCTTTGTTATTAAACTTAGTATCATGCTCTCAGGTATATAAAATATTGAAATATATGGATAAAGATGCTATCTTTACTAAACAAATACAGAAAATAATTAATAGAATAAAAATGATAACATATGCTGTTTTTGTAGTCTTATGGGGAATTTTTCCAATGATGTACCATGCAGCGATGATTACAAAGGTCTATGTTACTATTCCAATCTCATTAGTTTTTATTTTTTCACCTTTAATTTTAAGTACATTTACGGCTGTAATTGAACAACTCCTCAGAAAAATTATTGAAATAAAATCGGAAAATGATTTAACAGTATAAGAGAAGGGAGAAATTAATGGCTATTAAAGTACATATAGATAGAATTTTGGTAGAACGGCAAATGTCTGTGACAGAGTTGTCAGAAAAGGTTGGAATTACGATGGCTAATATTTCGGTATTAAAAAACGGAAAAGCCAAGGCTGTACGTTTCTCCACTTTAGAAAGATTGTGTAAAGTGTTAGACTGCCAACCAGGAGATTTACTTGAATATATAGATGACTAATTATTAAAATAATAAATATGAACACCTAAAGGTGTTTTTTATTTCTTTATCGTATTTGAAAGTACAGTTCTGTATTTTATGATATAATATGAATACTAGATGAATCTAAGTTTGGATGGAATTAGTT
>ERZ772977.917-NODE-917-length-16699-cov-38.818313_pt1 | contig 16699 bp, 12 predicted proteins | sample MGYA00511131_ERZ772977 | MGnify/ENA primary metagenome ERZ772977 (study PRJEB29015, sample SAMEA2737935) | human oral metagenome | biome: human oral; feature: human-associated habitat; material: dental | place: China | collected 2151 ...
GTAGAGCTCGTCCAGGGCAGCGGCGAGCCGGTGGATGGTGTGGCCCTCCGGCATGTGGCGGCTCCGGTCAGTCCCCGGCAGGGGTGTTGGTAGGGGCGCCGGTGGGGACTCCGGCGGGGGCGATACCGTCGTGGATGCGCATCTCGTAGTCAGTGAGCTGGGCGATGCGGCGCACGTGACGCTCGTCTCCGCTGAAGGGCTCGCAGAGGAAGGCATCAATGATTGCCAGGCCCGCTCCCAGGTCGTGCATGCGCCCGCCCAGGGCGACGATGTTGGCATTGTTGTGCTGGCGAGCCAACCGGGCGGTCTCGATCGACCAGGCCAGGGCTGCGCGTACCCCGTCAACCTTGTTGGCGGCGATCTGCTCCCCGTTGCCGCTCCCCCCGAGAACAATGCCAAGGCTTCCGGCGTCGGCCACCACGGCCTCTCCACAGGCCAGGCAGAAAGCGGGATAGTCGTCATCTGGGTCGTAGGAGTGGGCTCCGTGGTCGATGACGTTGTACCCCTCCTTCCGCAAATGCTCGATCACGGCGCTCTTGAGCTCGAAGCCGGCGTGGTCGGAGGCGATATGGATGCGCATAGGCAGGATTGTGCCTCACGCGAACAGCGCTTCGCACCAGGAGCGCATGAGCGTCGTCAGGACGCCAACGGGGCCGAGCCGGGTTAGCGTGTCCGTCATGACTGACGCCTCGCCGATTCTCACCGGTCCTTCCTCCGACTCACCATCGCGGCCCTCCACGCGGCTGGACGCCGCTGCTGAGACCGCTCCCCCGGTTCTCGCCGGTGTCCTGGAGACGGCCACAAGCGATTCCTCGATCCGACCCCAGGACGACCTGTTCCGCTTCGTCAACGGCGGGTGGCTCGCCACCGCCGAGATCCCGGCAGATCGTCCTAGCAGTGGTGCCTTCACCGTGCTGCGCGACGAGGCCGAGGCCGCCTGCCGCCAGATCGTGGAGGAGCTCGCCGAGGACTTCTCCACGGCGTCCTCCGAGGTCCTGCGCACGAACCGGGGCCGTGTCGGTGCTCTCTACGCGGCCTTCATGGATCAGAAGCGCCTGGAGGAGCTCGGGGTCGAGCCCTTGACCGTTGAGCTGACGCCGGTGCTGGCCGCCTCCTCCAAGGAGGAGCTGGCCCGGGCACTCGGAGAGATGACGCCGCTGGGGTTCATGGGCGTCGTCGGCGCAGACGTCGAGGTCGACATCAATGACCCGCATCGCTACACGAGCTGGATCGGCCAGTCGGGGCTGGGGCTGCCGGACGAGTCCTACTACCGCGAGGAGGCGCAGGCCCCCCTGCGCCAGGCCTATGTGGCGCACGTGGCCACGATGCTCGAGCTGGCGGGGCTGACCGAGTCCCTCACCGCCTCCGGAGAGAGCCTCGCCGAGCGCGTCGTGGCCGTGGAGACCGATCTGGCCAAGGGCCACTGGGACCGCGTCACCTGCCGCGACGTGGAGAAGATGAACAACCCGATGTCCTGGCAGGAGATCGTGGACTCGGCCCCGGGCCTGCCGTGGCAGGAGTGGCGCGAGGGGATCCTCACCGCGGCTCGGGCCGCCGGCGTCGAGCGGACCACCTTCCTTGACGAGGCCATCGTCACCCAGCCCGACTACCTGCCCCACGCCGCCGGCATCTGGCAGGGCGCCGACCTGGAGGACCTCAAGGCGTGGGCTGCCTGGCACGTCGTTCACGGGCGCGCCACTCTGCTCTCGAGCGCCTTCGTGGAGGAGAACTTCGCCTTCTACGGCCGCACGCTCCAGGGGACCGACAAGCTACGAGCCCGGTGGAAGCGCGGTGTCGGCCTGGTGGAGTCCTGCCTGGGCGAGGCACTGGGCGAGATCTATGTGGAGCGGCACTTCCCGCCGTCGCACAAGTCGGCGATGGAGGCCCTGGTCGGCCGGCTCATCGAGGCCTACCGGCAGTCCATCTCCTCACTGGAGTGGATGAGTCCGGCCACGCGGGAGCGGGCCCTGGAGAAGCTGGCGCTGTTCACCCCCAAGATCGGCTACCCGGTGCGCTGGCGCGACTACTCCGCCGTCGAGGTCACGCCCGGGGACGTGCTGGCCTCGGTGCGCAGCGTGGAGAGGGCCGACATGGCCTACTCCCTGGGCAAGCTGACCAAGCCGGTGGATCGCGACGAGTGGCACATGACGCCTCAGACCGTCAACGCCTACTACAACCCGACGATGAACGAGATCGTCTTCCCCGCTGCGATTCTTCAGCCTCCCTTCTTCGACCCGCATGCCGACGACGCCGTGAACTACGCGGGCATCGGCGCTGTCATCGGCCACGAGATCGGCCACGGCTTCGACGACCAGGGCTCCACCTTCGACGGCACCGGAAAGGTCAGCGACTGGTGGACCCAGGAGGACCGGGAGGCCTTCACTGAGCGCACACGGGCGCTCATCAGCCAGTATGACGCCTACACGCCCGAGGTCATCCTCGCCAAGCACGAGGCCGCGGGCACGACGAAGGAGGAGATCCCCCACGTCAACGGCGCTCTGACCATCGGGGAGAACATCGGCGACCTCGGGGGCCTGGGGATTGCCCTCAAGGCGTACACCCTGGCCCTGGCCGACGCCGGCATCGACTCAGTGGACGAGGCACCGGTCATCGACGGGCTCACCGGCCTGCAACGGTTCTTCTACTCCTGGGGACGGATCTGGCGCTCCAAGAGCCGCCCGGACTACGCCGAGCTGCTTCTGACTGTGGACCCGCACTCGCCGGCCGAGTTCCGGTGCAACGGGATCGTGCGCAATGTCGATGCCTTCTACGAGGCCTTCGATGTCACGCCCGACGACGCCTTGTGGCTGGCCCCGGACAAACGGGTCTCCATCTGGTAAAGGACCCGGGCGCTCGGAATCGCATCCGAGCGCCCGAACTCATTGGCCCACATGGGACAAGCGCGACTACTCAACACTGAGGCCGATACCTCATTCTCAGAAAACGATGGAACCTCCTCCCATAGAACGCTAAGGTTGATAACAACGCGGTGACACCCCGTCTCACCGGTTGCCACCTACACCCGTAGACCTAGGAGTACTCATGCGTCTTGGACGCCCCCTGGCCGCCGCGAGCGTGATGGCCGCCGCCATCGGCGCTTCCCTCGCCGCCTCGCCCGCCCTGGCCGATGGCAGCATCAAGTTCGCCGACGACCAGCAGAACATCGTCAGCCCCTCTGACACCGCCTTCGATGTGGCCGGAACCGGTTGCACCGGCAAGGACGCCGCTGTCGGGATCGCCCTGTACGCCCCTGACGGCACCATGTCGGACGTCGTGAAGGCCACCCCCGACGCTGAAGGCAACTGGTCCACCACCCTGGACATCCCCGCCCTGGTCAAGTCGACCGGCGTTGAGGCCAAGACGGACGGCTCGACCGACGGCTGGTCCATCGGCGCCGGCTGTGTCGCCTACGGCGAGGAGAAGGGCCAGGCCCTGGAGGCCGTCGCCTTCGACGACACCGAGGTGGACGGCACCTACGAGATCACCACTGACGAGAACGGCGCTCAGACCATCAAGGTGAACGTCAGGGGCTTCTCCCCCAACGAGGAGGTCACCCTCACCCTCGTCGGCAAGGACGACTCCTCCAAGACCTACACCGTCGGCAAGCTGAAGGCCGACGCCGAGGGCAACATCAAGGGCGAGCTGCCTGCTCCCTCGGATGTGGCCGACGGCGAATACGTGCTGACCTTCGAGGGCGCCCGCTACGGCGAGGGCGGCAGCAGCAACAAGACCGTCGTCGCCAAGAACGGCGTCCTCGACCTCTTGGCTGACGGTGACAACAACATCGCCGACGACGGTAGTGCCACCGCCAGTCCGACTACTCCCGCCAACGACGGCAACAACGCCCCGGCCAGCACCGGCTCCCCCCAGACCGGCGCCACCAACAAGCCGCTGGCGCAGACCGGTTCCAACGGTCTGCTCTTCGGCGGCATCGCCGCGGCCCTCGTGGCCATCGGTGGAGGCGCCCTGTTCCTGCGTCGCCGCAAGGCCTGACCTCACCCTCCCAGCGTGACTGGGAACACGTCCCGCCGGGGAGACGGCACAGAAGTGTGCCGTCTCCCCGGCGGCCTTGTGCCGCCCGGAGGCACCGCGCGGCACAAGAGCAACCACGGCCGGCACCACTCTTCCCTGAGGCGGACACTGAGACCATGAGCTCTCCCCCCGACGACGAGCACGACGCACGCCCCCCAGCCACTTCCGAGGACACTGCGGACAGCACTGACGTCAGCTCCCCACAGCCCCGGCAACGCCGCCGCAGGCGCGCGAGACGGTGGCCGATGCGGCGCAGGATCACTGTCGGCCTGAGTACCGCGATCATGACCGCCGCTCTTGTCCTGGGGACCGACCTCGTTGTCCTGGCACATCGCCCTGCACGCGTCGACATCGCCATGCCCTCCACGTCATCTCCGACGGCGGGCGAGACCTGGTTGATCCTGGGGACGGACTCACGTGCCACCGTACCGGGAGATCAGAGCCGGTACGGAACCGCTCAGGAGGTGGAGGGGACCCGAGCCGATGTCCTCGCCCTGGCGCGTCCCTCCGAGGCGGGACTCACCATCATCAACCTGCCCCGAGACCTGACCATCAACAGCAAGGACAGGGAGCTGGACCGCCTGGCGACCACCTATGTCTCCGGACCGCAGAACACGGTCAACGCCCTGTGCACCGGCCTGGGAATCCCCACCACGCATCTGGTCACCATCGACATGGCACAGTTCGCCGAGATCATCGATTCCCTGGGCGGGGTCGAGGTGAATGTCCCAGAACCTGTTCGGGACGCGTATACCGGACTGAACCTCACCTCGGCCGGCCGTCACCGGCTCAAGGGGATCGACGCTCTTGCCCTCGTCCGTTCCCGACACCCGGAGATCCTGCGCAACGGCACCTGGGAGGCCATGAGCGAGGCCGACGGCGCCCAGCACCGCAGCCAGTCCACCACCATGGTGATGCAGGCGGTTCTGTCCGCCGTCGGACAGGAGTCCAGTAATCCTGTGACGCTCCACCGGCTGGCACATACAGTGGCAGGCAACATCACCCTGGACTCAGGAAGCGGGCTCGGTGACCTGATCGTCCTGGCACGCAGCGCGGCCAAGGCACAGAAGGCCGGGACCACCACGATCATCGACCTGCCGACCGGACCTCGGGACGAATCGATCATCATCTCCCCCAACCGACAGTCTCGCGATCTGCTGGCCGGTTACGGCTACAGCCCCAAGACCTGCCATCCAGCAGGCTCCTGATCGCACCGCTACCGAAGTCGCACGTGTTCCCCAGGATTTCAGCATTTCAGGAGGATCCTCAACGATCATCGTTTTTATCACGTGAGTGAGGCCACTCATTGAAGTGTTGGGGATCACATGACATACCCGCGACATCGCCACATTCCTCGTTACGGTAGATAACGAGCCGGTGAAGAATCAGGTCGCCGGCAGCCATCGTTCCCCGTAGACCTAGGAGGACACATGCGTCTTGGACGTCCCCTTGCCGCGGCGAGCGCAGTGGCCGCAATGACTGGAGCCTCTCTCATTGCCTCCCCTGCTCTTGCAAATAACTCCAACCGGAACAGTCCGAGCAGCCCGAGTGCCACGAGCAGCCCGAGCGCACCCAGCAGCCCGAGCGCCACCAGCAGCCCGAGCCCTTCCGAAAGCGCTCCGAGCCCCAGCGACTCCCCTAAGGCCAGCCCGAGCCCGAGCGGTTCCAGCGAGACCACCTCAAGCAGCAGCTTCAAGATCACCCAGGAAAAGACCTTCGTCTCCGCCAGCACCAACACGTCCTTCACCGTCTCGGGAAGCGGCTGCACCGGGGATCAGGCCACTGTCGGCATCGCGCTGTACGCCCCGGATGGCTCTGTCTCCGACGTCGTCAAGACCGAAGCGGCCGCCGACGGCAACTGGTCCGCTGACCTTGACCTGGAAGCGCTCATCAAGTCCATCGGCACCTCTGCTGCCACCACCACCGAAGGGTGGAAGATCGGCGCCGGCTGCACGACCAACGGCAGCAAGACCGAGATGACCCAGGTGACTACGCAGCAGCAGACTCAGATCTACTTCGACGACACGCGCATCACCGGCTCCTACGAGGTCTCCGCCCGCACGGAAGGCCAGGGCCAGACCTTCACCTTCAACGCCCAGGGCTTCTACGCCAGCGAGACGGTGACTGTCGTGCTCAAGAGCAAGAGCGACTCCAGCATCACCTACACCCTCGGAGAGCTGACGGTTGACGCCAACGGCAACCTCCAGGGCAACCTGCCCGCGCCCACCGACGCGGCCAACGGCGAGTACCTCCTGGTGCTGACCGGCTCCCACCACAGCGAGACGGCCACGAGCCAGACCGTGACCAGGGTCTCGGAGCACACCTTCACCATCGAGACCTCCGAGAGCACCACCACCGAGCGCGGAACCACCGAGAGCCAGACCACCGAGAACAACGGCGGCGGTGACACCTCGGAGAAGACCGAGCGTGAGCGCACCGAGAACAAGGCCGGTGGCAACAACGGCGGTGGTGACAACCAGAAGAACGGCGGCTCTTCCGAGACCTCTGAGAGCCAGAAGTCTGAGACCTCCACCTCCGAGAGCCAGTCCACTGAGCGTTCCGCCTCCGAGAACAACGCCGGAAACAACGGCAACGGCGGTAACAACCAGGCCGGCGGCAAGGACAACAAGGCCGCAGCCGAGCAGCAGGCCAACGGCGCTAACAACCAGGCCAACGGCGCTAACAACCAGGCCAACGGCGCTAACAACCAGGCCGGCGGCAAGGACAACAAGGCCGCAGCCGAGCAGCAGGCCAACGGCGCTAACAACCAGGCCGGCGGCAAGGACAACAAGGCCGTAGCCGAGCAGCAGGTCAACAACCGGGCCGAGGAGGGCGGTAAGAACTCGAGTTCAAGCGCCAAGGACTCCTCCTCCGAGAACAAGGCCGCTGGTGAGACGAAGACCGGTGAATCCGACCGGTCCCTGGCTCACACCGGTGCCAACGGCATGATCTTCGGCGGGATCGCCGCGCTTCTCGTGGTCGGCGGAGGGGCGGTTCTGCTCCTGCGTCGCCGCAACAAGGCCTGAGCCGCTCTGCGGCCAGTCTCCTGAGTGAGATTCCTGGCATCAGGAGAACTGCCTTCCGTCGCCGGGGAGACGACATGCTCATGTGTCGTCTCCCCGGCGACGTTGTCGTGCATCCCGGGCGCGCCACCTGAGACAGGAAGATGAGACAATCGCCCGGCGCCCTATGAGCCGCGTTTCCCTCTTATACAGGAGTTCCTCTTATGCCCGGTCAGAACCTGACTCGTCTCGAGGCCGCCGATCGCAGCGCGACGGTACACACCCAGAGTTACGACGTCACCCTCGATCTCACACGCGGTGAGACTGTCTTCGGATCATCAACGACCGCACGGTTCACGTCCACGCCGGGCTCCTCCACCTTCATCGACCTGATCGCTCCCGTCGTCCACTCCATCTCCCTCAACGGGCGCGCCCTCGACCCCGCTGAGGTCTATGCGGACTCACGCATCACCCTGACGGGGCTGGCCGCCGACAACGAGCTGGTCGTCATCGCTGACTGCGCCTACATGCACACCGGAGAGGGATTGCACCGTTTCACCGACCCGGCCGATGGCGAGACCTACCTCTACAGCCAGTTCGAGGTACCCGACTCCCGGCGCGTCTTCGCCGTCTTCGAGCAGCCGGACCTCAAGGCATCCTTCACCTTCACCGTCACCACCCCGTCGAGCTGGACGGTGCTGTCCAACTCCCCCACGCCCGAGCCGACTCCCACTGAGAACTCCGACGGCTCGGATGACGCCCACACCTTCGCCTTCGCCCCCACAGAGCCGATGAGCTCCTACGTCACCGCGATCGTCGCGGGCCCCTACATGGGAGCCACCGATGAGTATGTGGCGAGCGACGGGCGCACCGTTCCCCTGGGCGTCTACTGCCGCAAGAGCCTGGTCGAGCACATGGACTCAGCGGAGATCCTGGACCTGACCAAGCGGGGCTTCGCCTACTACGAGGACCTGTTCGCAACGCCCTACGCCTTCACCAAGTACGACCAGATCTTCGTACCCGAGTTCAACGCCGGGGCGATGGAGAACGCCGGCTGCGTCACCCACCGTGACGACTACATCTTCCGCTCCCGCCCCGTTGAGGCCCGCGTCGAGCGGCGGGCCGTGACCATCCTCCACGAGCTGGCCCACATGTGGTTCGGCGACATGGTTACCATGACCTGGTGGAACGACCTGTGGCTCAATGAGTCCTTCGCCGAGTTCACCTCCACCCTGGCCACTGCTGAGATCACCCGGTGGGACCAGGCCTGGACGACCTTCCAGACCCTGGAGAAGGGCTGGGCCTACAACCAGGACCAGCTCAGCTCCACTCACCCCGTGGCCGCCGAGATCAACGACCTCCACGATGTTGAGGTCAACTTCGACGGCATCACCTACGCCAAGGGGGCCTCGGTGCTGGCCGCCCTCGTGGGCTACGTGGGCCGGGAGAACTTCTTCACCGGCATCCAGCGATACCTGGCGGCGCACGCCTACTCCAACGCCGAGCTGGGCGACCTGCTCCGGAAGCTGGAGGCGGTCTCGGGCCGTGACCTGAGCAGCTGGACCCGTCTATGGCTCCAGGAGGCCGGCGTGACGACCCTGCGCCTGGAGGTCGTCACCGATGCCGACGGTGTCATCACCCAGGCAGCCGTCCGTCAGGAGATCCCGGCCGACTCGCCGGCATCACTGCGCCCTCACCGGGTGGCGATCGGTTCCTACAGCCCGACCGGCAGGGGCGCCGATACGCGCCTGGAGCGCACCGGCTGCACTGAGCTCGACGTCGATGGTGAGCTGACACAGGTCCCCGAGCTGGTCGGTGCCAAGCGGGCGGATGTCCTCGTCCTCAACGACGACGACCTCACCTACGCCAAGGTCCGTCTCGACGAGGAGTCCCTGTCTCATGGGCTCACGCATATCGAGACCTTCGCCGACTCCCTGCCCCGCTCGATCGTCCTGGCCTCGGCCTGGGACATGGTGCGCGACGGCGAGCTCGCCGCTTCCCATTTCCTGAAGGCGGCACTACAGGCGCTGGACGTCGAGGAGCACTCCTCGGTCATCCAGGGCCTTCTGGGGCGGATCACCACCTGCTTGTCGGCCTTCCTGCCCCCGGCCGTGCGCCGAGACCTCGCGCCTGGCACCGCTGACCGCCTGCTGGAGCTGGCTCGGGCGGCCCAGGCCGGAAGCGACAAGCAGCTTCAGCTCGTACGTGCCGTGGCCGCCCACGCAGTGACCGGTGAGCAGCTCGACATCGTGGCCGGCTTCTTGGAAGGCACCTCGGCACTTGAGGGTCTCGACGTCGACCAGGACCTGCGCTGGGACCTGCTGACCGGATTGGTGGCTGCCGGCCGCTTCGGTGAGGATCGGATCCACGCCGAGGAGGCCCGGGACCGCACGACCACGGGACGGGAGCGCGCCGCCGAGGCCCGTGCCTCCATCCCGACACCGGAGGCGAAGGAGGCCACATGGCGGGCGCTCGTCGATGACGCCTCCATGCCCAACGAGACCCAGGTACGCGTGCTGCGCGGCCTGACCAGTGTCGAGCGCCGACCCGACCTGCTGGTGCCTTTCGTGAGCGAGTACGTGGAGGCGATCGACTCCCTGTGGTCCTCTCGCACCTTCCACATGGCGGAGAACCTGCTGACCGGCCTGTGGTCCTGCGCCACGGTGGGCCTGGACGGAGCGGACCCGGCTGCTGCTCTGGAGGTCTGGCTGGAGTCCCACGCCCAGGCGCCGGCGGCCCTCAGACGGATCGTGCGCGAGAACCTCGACGACACCCGACGTGTGGCCAGAGCTCAGGCGGCTGAGACCGGCGAGTAGCCGCTTCGGGAACTCACTCGGAGTGGGATCGAGAGAGGGACTGGCCGGGGCCGGACACATGATGCGCCCGGCCCCGGCCAGGTGAGTGATGATTGTCAAAACCGCTCAGCGCCGACGCGTTTCCTCGGCCGTCTTGCCCGTGGACTTCGCGGCAGCGGCCTGGGCGGCGGCGAAGGCGTCGACGTCGTCGTCCTCACGACCCGGGGTCTTAAAGTCGAACCTGATGATGAGGAAACGGAAGAGGAAGTAGTAGATGACGGCGTAGACCAGCCCCATGATGACGATCATGAGCGGTCCGCGGACCACACCACCGGAGAGCTCGGCGGACTTGCCGAAGTTGAGCAGGTAGTCGATCGCCCCGGCGGAGAAGGAGAAGCCGTCCTTCGCGCCCAGGATGTTGGCGATCGCCAAGGAGGACCCAGTCAGCACCGCGTGGACGGCGTAGATCGGGAAGGCCACGTAGGCGAAGGCGTACTCAAGGGGTTCGGTGATGCCGGTGATGAAGGCGGTCAGAGCAACCGAGATCATGAGGGCGCCGGTCACCTTGCGCTTGGCGGGCTTGGCGGTGTGCCAGATGGCCAGCGCGGCTGCGGGCAGGGCGAACATCATGATCGGGAAGAATCCGGTCATGAAGCCTCCGGTCCACGAGTTCGAGCCGTCCACGCCTTGGAAGAAGCAAGTCAGGTCGCCGTGCGCAGTACCGCCCGAGGCCGTCTGGCAGGATCCGAGCTGGAACCAGGGCACCGAGTTGAGCAGGTGGTGCAGGCCGAAGGGGATGAGCAGCCGGTTGACCGTGCCGAAGACAAAGACCGCCAGGGCGCCGGCAAGACCCTTGGAGTTCCCGGCATTGATGAGCCAGCCGCCGAGCTGTTCGTTGATGAGCCAGTTGAAGGCCGGGTAGAGCGCCGACATCACCAGGGCGATGACGAGCGCGGCACCGGAGGTGATGATCGGGACGAAGCGGCGCCCTCCGAAGAAGGCCAGCCAGTCTGGCAGCTTGACGCGGTAGTACCGCTGCCAGAGCAGGGCGGCGACGACGCCGATGACGATACCGCCGAGGACCCCGTAGTTGATGGGTGTCTGGGTGGGAATGTCACAGATCTTGACGCCCTGGTTCCAAGGGCCTACCTGAGCGATCTCCTCCTTGGCGGGATCGAAGCCGTGCAGGCAGTCGAGGGCCTCCTGGCTCAATGGCTCAGGCTTGCCCATGATGATGGGCGACATGGTCCAGGTGACTGCGCGGTAGACGAGGAAGCCGAACAGGGCAGCCACCCCAGTGGAGCCATCAGCCTTCCTGGCGAACCCCACGGCGACGCCGACGGCGAAGATGAGGGGTAGGTTATCGAAGACCGCTCCGCCGGCCGCTGCGAAGACGTCTGCGACGGGTTGCAACCAGGACAAGTTCTTAGCCAGCCCGTCGGCTCCCAGCATGTCCGCCTGCCCCAGACGCAGCAGCAGGCCCGCCGCTGGAAGAGTGGCGATCGGCAGCATCAGCGATCGCCCCAGCCGCTGAGCGAGTGCGAAGGCGCCACTCGTTTTCTTCCTCTTGTCTGCCACGATGTTCTCCAGTTCAGGATCAAGCGGCGTCACTGCCGCATCGGAGTTGTCCGCATGGCTGCCCGCCATGACGGCGACGGTCTGGACGGCTCGGCTCCGAACACGTCTGGACCAGTGACACCAGAGAAACCGAAAGAACTTTCAATGTCAAGCACTGCGTGCACTCTTCAGCCATAATGAGGCACGCAAACGCAACGGAGCGGAAACAATGGTTGCGACCAGTTCACTTTCTGACCGCTTCTATCCACCGTCGACCAGGGAGCCCCATGCCCAAGAACCCAGGTAAGAGACCGGCGAAGTACGTCATCGTGCGCAACCATCTGCTGGAGCTCATCAGGAACGGACTCGCCAGCGGCTCCCCGGTCCCCTCCGAGCGTGAGCTGTGCGAGCAGTTCGAGGTCTCCCGAATGACCGTGCGCCAGGCCATCGACACCCTCGTCGTCGACGGGGTCCTGGAGCGCCACCAGGGCAGGGGTACGTTCGTCGCACCCCCGAAGCTCGATCTGCAGGTAAGACTGACCTCCTTCACCCAGGAGATGCAGCGGCGCGGGATGGAGCCCGGCGTTGTCATGCTATTGACCGAGACCGTCCCCGCAGGCGAGACCGTGGCGGCTGCGCTGGAGCTCGAGGCGGACACCGAGGTCCATCACCTGCGTCGCCTGCTGACGGCCAATGCCATCCCCATGGCCATCGAGGAGAACTGGATCCCCGCGGCGCTTCTTCCTGACCTGCTGCGCACCAGCCCGAATTTCTCGGTCTACGCAGAGCTGACCCAGGCCGGAATGGCACCCGAGTGGGGCGAGGACATGATCGAGGCCCATGCGGCCACGGCCCAGGAGGCGGCACTGCTGTCCGTCCAGGAGGGAGCCCCAACCCTGGACATCACTCGACGTACCTTCCACGAGCACTGCGCGATCGACTACTCGCGCACCCTGTTCCGCGCCGACCGTTACACCCTGTGGGTTCCGGTGGCCGCCCCCAAGCCGGCCTTCCGCCCCTCTCGCCCTCGGCCTTAAGAAAACATCACCGATCGACACTGGACAAGCCCATGACGACCTGTAACATAGTCTACTGGTATGGACCACTAGTCCGGTGAGGCGAAGGAGCCGTCACCTGACAGTGCACCTTCGCTACTTTCTGACGCCTATTCCGGCACCGCCACGCACCACCCCAGAACCCGGCACCTGTCCGGTCAGACCCAGGAGGAACCCATGTCCCAGGCACAGAGCATCGTCAACGCCCTCGGTGGATTCGACAACATCGTGGAGATCGAGCCCTGTATCACCCGTCTGCGCTGCGAGCTCGAGGACGGATCACTCGTGGACGAGCCCGCACTCAAGGCGGCGGGCGCGCACGGGGTCGTCAAGCTGGGTGAGATCGTGCAGGTCGTCGTCGGTCCCAACGCCGACACCATCGCAGAAGACATCGAGGACCTGCGGTGAGCCAAGTCGTCCGGTCACCGGTGACCGGCGTCGTCGTTGCTCTCGACGACGTTCCCGACCCCGTGTTCTCCGGCCGGATCGTCGGTCCGGGAGTAGCGGTCATCCCGGACCATGCTGGTGGCAATGATGTCAGCGCCCTGGCACCGATCAGCGGCACCGTCTCGAAGATCCATCCCCACGCCTATGTCATCACCGATGACAACGGTCGCAGCATCCTGGCTCACCTGGGCCTGGACACTGTGGGTCTGGGAGGCAACGGCTTCACACTCCTGGTGGCCGAGGGCGAGGTGGTCGATGCGGGCCAGCCAGCCATCACCTGGTCACCTGCCCAGATCGAGGCAGATGGGCTCAACGCGATCGTCCCCGTCATCGCCCTGGAGGCGCAGGAGTCCGTCCTGACCCCGGTGCCGTCGGGGCGACGGGTTGAAGCCGGAGACCCGCTCATGACCTGGGCATGAGGCCGGGCTACCGCATGCGGTCATACACGGTCGCATGCGGTCTCTCCCTCGCACGAATGGACTGTGGTCCCGGCCGTCACCTGGACGGCCGGGACCATAGTCTTCCGCGGCATCGTCATCGTCGATCAAGCCGACGCAGACGTCAGGAGGACGATGTCATCTCGTCACGCACGACGGACAAGAGGCTGCCCAGGCGGGCGTTCTCGGGCAGATCGTCGACGAGGACGACCTCACCGGCGCCGTCGGCCAGGGGGATCCTCCAGTTGGGGTACTCCTGGTCAGTGCCGGGCTGGTTCTGAGCGCGCCGCTCCCCCACGCCGTCGACCAGCGCGATGCCGACCAGGACCGAGGGGGTACGTACCACGTAGCGGTGCAGGGCCTCGACCACCTGACGCTCGGTGGGGGCCTCCCCCAGCAGATCGTGCTCACGCAGCCGGGCCGTCATCCGGTCGCGCTCGATACGGGCCTCGGTGCGCACCTGCTCGACCGGCTCGGTGAGCAGGCCGAGGCGCTCACGCAGCTCGACGTGCTCGTCGGCGAGGTAGCCGGCTGTCGGGGGGAGGTCGTGGGTGTTGACCGTGGACAGGGCCAGACGCCGGTAGTCCTGCGGCTGGAGGGGCCAACCGTCGTGCTGCTTCTCGAACCACAGCACACTGGTTCCCAGCACACCACGGCTGGCCAGGTAGTCGCGGGCCCAGGGCTCAACGGTGCCCAAGTCCTCGCCGATCACGACGGCGCCGGCTCGGTATGCCTCCAGGAGGACGACGCCGAGCATGGCCTCATGGTCGTAGCGCACGTAGGCGCCGCAATCGGCCCCCATGCCCTCGGGGATCCACCACAGGCGGAACAGGCCGATGATGTGGTCCACGCGCAGCGCACCAGCGTGGCGCAGCACCGTGCGCACCATGTCACGCAGAGGGGCGTAGGCGGAACGGGCGAGGTACTCAGGGTTCCACGGCGGCTGAGACCAGTTCTGGCCCTGCTGGTTGTACATGTCCGGCGGTGCGCCCACCGTGACGCCGGAGGCGAAGGCCTCCGGGTTGGACCACACGTCCGCACCCTGCGAGTGCACGCCCACGGCGAGGTCGTCCATGATGCCGAGCGCCATTCCCGAGGCCAGGGCCTCGGCCTGTGCGCGCGCCAGTTGCTCATCGACGATCCACTGCAGCCAGGCGAAGAAGTCGATGCGCTCGGCCAGCAGGTGAGCCTCATTGGCCACGTAGGCCGAGTCCGGATCACGCAGCGTAGCAGGCCATGTATCCAGGGAACCGTGCTTCTCCACCAGCGCGCTCCACAAGGCGAAGCGCTCCAGCCCCTCGCCCTGCTCGGCACGGAAACGCTCGAAGTCACGCTGCCGGGCGTAGGAGCGGCCAGCGGAGAAGATGACCTCAAGGGCCTCATGCTTGGCCTTCCACACCGTGTCCCGATCGATCGGCTCGGCGCTCAGGTCGCTGTCCTTGACCTCCTCGAAGGCCCACTGCACCAGCGAACGCTTGGGACCGGAGAGCCGGGCCACCTCCGGGATGTTCTCAGGCCGGATATAGAGCGGGTTGACGAAGCGGCGGGTGACGGGCAGATAGGGCGAGGGGGTCATCGGTGCTACTGGCTCAGCCGCGTGCAACGGGTTGATGAGCAGGAAGTCGGCCCCCTGGTCCCCCAGGAAGGAGGCGAGCTCGGTGAGGTCGTCGGTGTCACCGGTTCCCCAGGAGCCCCGCGAACGAATCGAGTAGAGCTGGGTCATGACGCCCCAGCCACGCTCCCCAAGAGCCTTGGGCAGATCAAGATGGTTAGGGGTAACCGCCAGAGCCGAGGTCACCGTGACCGTCTCCGCCTCGCCGTCGGCCGGCGCAGCGGCGTGCGCGCCCTGAGGCGCCGACTGTCCGGAGCCGGGGCTGACCTCCGCGATGAGCCGGTGCCAGCCCAGGGGCAGGTCGGTTCCCAGGATGAAGGAGGCGCGACCACGCTTGACTCCGTCGACCTCTCGGGGCACCGTCCAGTCCTCGGTCTGGGTCAGCTCTCGGACCCCACCGTCCTCAAGCTCGACGCGTACCCGCACCTTCGCACCGTCGGGGACGTACAAGGGGACGGTGGACTCCACTCCGCCACGAGTGACCACGGTGGGAGCGAGTGTCTGGCGCCAGGGGGCGTCCTCCACATCTTGCAGGGAGCGCTCGATCTCCTCATCGGTGCGGGCGCTCACACCGAGCGCGGTGAGCACGGCCTTGAGAGTGGCGCCTGAGGGCGAGGCGAGGTTGCCGTGGTAGTCCCAGTACTCGGTGGAGACACCATACGCCTCGGCAAGGTGCTTGAGGCTCTCAGAAGCGGGTGACTGGTCGTCGTTGAACTCATTCATGTGCATGGGTCAGCCTTGCGTGAGCAGATGTGCGGTGGAGTGCCGTGGATCAGGGTTGCGCTCCGCCGTCAACCCTGGGGAACCGCCGGGTTGGAACGGGACGCAGGCGCTAGAAGGGCTAGCAGTGTCCAAGTGTGCCCCAGCGACGAATGGTTGTGCACCCGCCGCACCGGGCCTGTTGACGTTTTGCTGCAACTGTTTCACGGTGACGCCCCAGAATCACACCGATGCGTACGAGGAGCCCGGGAAGCATGTGTCCTGGACCGCATGGCGGATCGGCGCCCGGTTGAAGACCGGCAGGGCCATGGGCCGCAGCACGCCCGGACGTCGTATGACCGTGGACAGGTCGTCCGGCTCCAGGATGAGGGTGCTGGAGCCGGACGACCTACCGACCGACGGCGGCCGGGCCGCAGTCAGAGGGACGCGATCTCCGAGGCGAGGGTGTCCGCCGTCGGGCCGACGACGACCTGGACGACGCGGCCGGAACGCACCACGCCGAATGCGCCGGCCGCCCGCAACGCCTCTTCATCGACCTTCGCCTGGTCGGTAACCTCCACACGCAGACGCGTGATACAGGGCTCGAGGGCGGTGATGTTCTCCCGGCCTCCGAGGCCGGCAACGATGTCTGATGCAGTGCTCATGGCTACTCCCTTCTCGGTTCCCGTCCTCTCGCAATCCCCATCTGTCATGCGGTCGGTCGGGCGGCTGAAGTCCTTCGTGGTCACGATCACTTTATCCCACCTCCACGCCGTTCGCGGCGAGGGAGCCCGGTCGGTACGGAGAGGAACCGACGGGGCAGCGAGGAGCCCGGGGGCTCTCCGCACGAGGCGGCACTCCCACCGAGCACCTCCTCGCTTCACGAGATTCCCGCACGTAACCTTATGGGAACGCGATAGAAGCCTTGACGACGCCGCTGAGGAAATCGTTATTCCCCTGGCGGAAACGTCTCATTCAGGGCGTAGTCAGGGCACAATGAGCGATGATCCCTTTCGTCTCCGATGAGGAGCACCACATGACAGCGTCCGACACCACTTCCACA
>ERZ772977.920-NODE-920-length-16683-cov-6.932764_pt1 | contig 16683 bp, 16 predicted proteins | sample MGYA00511131_ERZ772977 | MGnify/ENA primary metagenome ERZ772977 (study PRJEB29015, sample SAMEA2737935) | human oral metagenome | biome: human oral; feature: human-associated habitat; material: dental | place: China | collected 2151 ...
CATTGACGGTAATGTGATGTTCTATTTGGCGGGACATATGAAAAAAGGTTTTTCTTCTCATTTAGACGGTTTTTGGTTAGAAAAATATGAACTTGATAAAGATTTAGGTTGGGAAGGTGGTTATACTACTTATTTTAAATTATATGATGAAATAGAAGAGAAACCTAAATCAAAAGAAAAAACTTTATATTTATTGTCTCATTTTTTCTATATTGGTTATGAAAAAAAAGAAAAACATAGGATTTTGTCTGTTTGTTTATCAAAATCAGAAGCTAAAAAAAAAATAAAGCAATATCAAAAAATAAAAGGTTTTTCTTCTCATATTTCTAACTTTTATGTAGAAAAATATATTTTGGATGAAATAGAAAACTAAATAACGATTTTCTTTGCATTTTAATATTAATCTCCGTTTAAATAATGAATTTATTTCAAATTTTTTCAATAAGGAATAAAAATCTAGTATTTTCAGATGATAGATTTTGAAACAAGTTCAGTAACCATAAATGCGAGCAGAACAAATGGCAGCAGGACATTTGTAGATAACCAGAGCACATTCGTTGTTGGAGAAGAAAGGAATCTTCATGTTGGAACAGTTGAAAATACTGGAGCTGTAATAGGTAAGGAAGGGAACTCTACATTCAAGATTGACACTTATGCTGGAAAAGATATCCAAAATTATGATAAATCATGGTAAAGAAAATTTAAAAAGAGGTGTATACTAATGAACTATTTAAAAAAAATAATTATTTTTTTTCTGATTGGTATCAGTGTAAATTGTGAAGAAATAACTAGAATAAATAATAATGTAAGAGATGATAAAAATTGGTTAAGTATGGAAATAGAGAAAGATGAAAAAATAAAAATATTAAAAACAAAACAAAAATTATCTTTATGTCTTAAAGAATATAATTTATCAAATTTTTTGGTTTCAAATTGCTCCCTTTTGATAGATAAAGATAAAATAAAAGAATTTACTATAAAAGAAGATGAATTAAAAAATTATAGTGATGAAATTAAAAATTTAGTAAAACAATTAGATAAAAAAATGTATTTATCAAAGGGTATATCAGTTATTCCAATTAGAAATACTTATTTTTCTGAAACAACATTTTTTAATGAAAAGATAATTGATTCAGAAGTAATAATATATTTATCAAAAGATTTTAATTATTATTTAGATTTGCATGAATATGAAAAAATGAAAAAAAAGATGGAAAAAATAGATGATTTTCAAGATAAATTAAAAAAAATAGAAAAAGTAGCAGAATACATTTATTCTAAGAAAGAAGAATATAAAACCATAATTAATTTCAATTCTAATTTTAGGATCTATTCAGATTTAAGCGAATATTTAAATTTTTCTAAAGAAGTATATTTTGAAGATTGGTTTCTAGATACTTATTACTATTCTTTGAACGAGGATTTAATAAAATTGTATAATTTACTTGAAAATAATAAAAAATAGAAAAAGTTAATACAGAAAAATTTTAAATTAGAAATTGAAAGTGAGAGTTGAATTATAAAATTTCAAATAAATATTTTAAAAGACTGGACTAGTTTCAGTCTTTTTTGTATAATATAAATTGAATTATTATAAAAACTCAAAAATTCCTAATTTGGAATTTATGAAAATATGAAAAATAATTCGTATAAATTAAAATCAAAAAAATGAAAGGAAATAGATATGAGATTATCAAAAGCATTTTTAAAAACGTATAAGGAGTCTCCTAAGGAGGCTGAACTGGCAAGTCATCAGCTGATGCTGAGAACATCCATGATAAAACAGCTTACAAGAGGAGTATACAGCTACCTGCCTTTAGGATACAGAGTTTTAAGAAAAATAGAAAACATTACAAGGGAAGAAATGAACAGAGCAGGAGCTCAGGAAATACATATGCCTGTATTACAGCCTGCTTCACTTTGGGAAGAATCAGGAAGATGGTTTGCTTATGGTCCGGAACTTATGAGAATTAAGGACAGAAATGAAAGAGAGTTTGCTTTAGGGCCTACTCACGAAGAAGTTGTAACAGATATAGTAAGAAATATGGTATCTTCATACAAAGATTTACCTTTTAACCTTTATCAGATTCAGACAAAATTCAGGGATGAAATAAGACCTAGATTTGGACTTATGAGAGGAAGGGAATTTGTAATGAAGGATGCTTACAGTTTCCATATTAATCAGGAATCCCTTGATGAAGAATATCAGAATATGAAATCTGCATACGAAAGAATATTTACAAGATGCGGACTTAATTTCAGGGCAGTAGAGGCAGATTCAGGTTCAATAGGAGGAGACTCTTCAAATGAATTTATGGTGCTTGCAGAAAGTGGAGAAGATGACATCCTATATGATGACTCTTCAAATTATGCGGCAAATATTGAAAAAGCTCAGAGTATTATTGAGCTGAAGGAAAGTGATGAAGAAAAATTACCTAAGGAACTGGTAAAGACTCCGCATGCAAAAACAATAGAAGATTTGGCAAATTTCTTAAATATTCCAAAAGAAAAAACAGTAAAAGCAGTAATGCTGAAGGAAATTACAGAAGATGGAGAAAATTTTGTAATGGCATTAATAAGAGGAGATTTAGATGTAAACTCTGTAAAACTTAAAAATGCAATTGGTGCAAAAACTGAGCTTGAAATGATGACGGCTGAAGATTGTGAAAAATTTGGAATAGTTCCTGGATATGCAGGTTCCTATGAGAAAAAAGAAGGGCTGAAAGTAGTAATAGATGAAACAGTTAAATATGTAAGAAACTTTGCATTAGGTGCAAACAAGGAAGAACACCATTATATAAATGTAAATCTTGAAGATATAGTTTACGATATGGTTTCAGATATAAGAAATGCAAGAGAGGGAGATACTGCACCTGACGGAAAGGGAACTTTGAAACTTGCAAAAGGTATAGAAGTAGGACATATATTCAAATTAGGGGATAAATATTCAAAAGCATTAAATGCCGCAGTTCTTGATGAAAATGGAAAACAGCAGATAATGAAAATGGGATGCTACGGTATCGGAATTTCAAGGGTTATGGCAGCGGCGATAGAGCAGAATAATGATGAGTTTGGTATTATCTGGCCAAAAAATATTGCCCCTTACTTAGTGGATGTAATAATTGCCAATGTTAAGGATGAAGCACAGTCAGTGTTAGGAGAAAAAATATACGAAGAGCTGCTTGCCAATGGAATAGAAGTAGTTTTAGATGATAGAAATGAAAGAGCAGGATTTAAGTTTAAAGATGCCGATCTTATTGGATTCCCTTTGAAAATAGTTGCTGGAAAAAGTGCGGCTGAAGGTAAAGTTGAAATTAAGGACAGAAGAACAGGAGAAAGTACAGAAGTCAAAGCAGAAGATGTATTACAGTTTGTAAAGGATTTTATGAAGGACTAGAAAAATTCTTTATGTAATTAAAGGAGAAAATTATAATGTTTGACAAATTAAAAAAGCTGTTCAAATCTAAAAATAAAGAAGTAGAGCATGATAGCAGTACGGATAGAATCGAGTATACAGAAAAACTTAACTGGGGAATATTGCCTGATAATCCCTCAAAAGTAAGTATGTTTCAAAGTCCTTCCGGAAAGAATCATGATATTATTATAGTAGATTTTCTGTATGATTTACTGACGGAAAAAGGCTGGAAAGTCCACATGATAAATGATGAGGAAGGAATGAAATGGTTATATGTTCCTGAAACTGGCTATTATCTTCTTCCATTACTGAACTGGGTAGATCAGGAAAGTCATGAAGGATTGCTTCAGGTAGCTGCAACAATTCAGATTCATCATAAGGAACTTTTTCCAAATGGTATTTTTGAATATCAGTATGGTGAGTTTTGCGATGGTCTTGCTAAAGCTATTAAGAGTGCTTTCAAGAGCTGGGTAATTTTAGACTGGGAAACTCTTGTAGATGCTGCTAATCCTGAAAATGCCAAAAATATGAATCAGATAGTAGAAATGACTTTTGACGACAAGCCACCTGTAAAAAGACATCTATTTTTTGGAAATGTTATTGCCTATCCAAATATTAATGAAGAAGAGGCTAAGAAAAAGGGAATTGATGCAGAACAGTATGTTGATGAATTTTGTCCATGCTGTCTGTTTACTAAATCAATAGAATCTTTTTCTAAGCAGATGAATAATACAGGGAAAAATTATGCAATAAGATTGTTTGCCTTAAAAGATGTCAATGGAGATTTGAGGGCAGATTGCAGAATTAATGGGGAAGAGTATCCTGAAGCAGAAGAAAATCTTAAAAAATATGCAGAAACATGGAAAAAGTGCGATATTATAAAGTTCAGAAAACAGTATGTTATTATTACAGATGTTAAAGAGAATATTAACTATAAAGAATGGAGAAAGCAATGTCAATAAAAAATATAGTATTTGATCTTGGAAGAGTTCTTATAAAGTTTGAGCCTAAGGAATATACAGAACAAAATATTCCTGAGGAAAAAAGGGAAGCCTTTTATAATGGAGTATTTGGTAGTGATGAATGGCAGATGCTGGACAGAGGAACTCTTTCTTATGAAGATGCGAAAAAGATATTTAAGGAAAGAATTCCCGGAGTAGACGAGCAGATTGACAGACTTTTTGATGTAGATCTTTTTGAAATATTACAGCCAATAGAAGAAAATGTTAAATTATTGCCGGAACTGAAGGAAAAATATAATCTGTATATTTTATCAAATTTTCATCAGCCTGCCTTTGAGCATATTTTTAAAAAATATGATTTTTTCAGGTTGTTTGATGGGCATACAGTTTCGTGCTACTACTATCTTTTAAAGCCTGAAAAGGAAATTTATGACACTCTTATAGAGAAATTTAACCTTATTCCTGAAGAAACAGTTTTTATTGATGACACAAAAGTAAATATCGACGCCTGCGAAAAAGAAAGAATAAGAGGAATACATCTTCCTGATTATACTGAACTTAAGCAGAAACTGGAGGAATTTTTAAAATGAAAAATTTAATTGATATTGCCGGAAAAGTTTCAAGTATAAAAAAAATATTACTGATATTTGTTTTTGTATTGATATCAGGTTTAACATTACAGGCTGAAACTCCTGAAATTATTATTCCTGAGGGGTTAAAACCTGGAGATACAATTGGTCTTATCGCTCCTGCAAACTATAAGGGGACATCTGCTGATGCAGAAGTGGAATATCTTCTTAGCAGAGGATTTAATGTTGTATACGGTCGTTCCTATGATTCAAGATGGTATGGATTTGGAGGAACTGACTACATAAGGGCTAAAGATATAAATGATATGTTTGCGAATAAAAATATAAAAGCCATTTTCTCCATAAGAGGAGGATATGGAACTATAAGAATTGTAGATAAGCTTGATTATGACCTGATAAGAAAAAATCCAAAAATATTTTCAGGATTCAGTGATTTGACAACGTTATTGCTTGCAATTAATGAAAAAACAGGCCTTGTCACTTTTCATGGGCCTATGAGCTCAAATTTTGACAAAATACCTGAAACTACTGAAAATGGGTTTAACAAAGCGTTTACAGACAAACAATCCTACAATCTTCTTGAATTTGATGACAGTTATTCCATAATGAAAAGTGGTAGAGGAGAAGGAAGAATAACAGGTGGAAATCTTTCGCTTGTAGTTGCTTCCCTTGGAACAGAGTATGAAATAAATACAGACGGGAAAATACTGTTTATAGAAGAAGTAAATGAGGCTACCTACAGGGTGGACAGAATGCTTAAGCAATTAAAACTTGCCGGAAAGCTGAAAAATATAAAAGGTATTATTTTAGGAGACTTTAAGGGTGCCAAGAGATCAGAACTTGACGATATGTCTTTAGAAGATGTTTTTCTGGATAACTTTGGAGATATGAAAATTCCAATAATAAAAGGGTTCAAGTCAGGGCATGTAAGACCTTTCATTACAGTTCCGATTGGTGCCAACGCTAAAATAGATACTTATAAAAATGAAATAATTATAGAAAAATCAGTAAAATAAAGCAGTTTAAAAAATAATATTCTTTTCAGTAATGATACAGTCCATTTTTACATCATGGTCTTCTGAAGGAATAAAATCAACTAGCTGGAAATCGTAACATACTCCTATAATTAAGGGTTTGTTGCGATTTTTTCTATTGGTCTTATTATTAAAAATAACTTTACTTAAAAAAGTATCGTAATACCCTCCGCCAAATCCGATACGATTTTTTGAGTAATCAAAAGCAACTGCAGGAACTATAATTAAATCAAGAATTTTTTCATCATAAAAAATATCAGATGCCGACTCATAATATCCAAATTTATGTAAAATCAGTTCATTTTCATTATAAAGATTAATTTTCATATTTCTTTCAGGAAAAGTTTTTGGAATATAAAATTTTTTATCAGGATAAAGTTCTATTAGCCTTGTAATTTCAACTTCACTTTTCATATTCATAAAAATCATTATATTTTCAGCTTTCTGAACATAAGGCTGGAGATTTTCAATAATGGAATTACTATTTTCTTGAACAGTTTCCTTTGAAAGCTGATTTCTCTGTAAAATCATATTTTGTCGAATTTCTTTTTTTGTCATAGTATGGAACTCCTTTAAATTTATTGATTTTTATTTTATCAGAATAACACTAATGTTGCAATTGGGAATTTTTAGGAATGGTATTTTTTAAAATTTTAAGATTTAAAAAAATACCCCAATATATATAAAAAAATAGAGAAAAAACAACTTAACAAAAGCTAAAAATTAGATGTACTATTTATTTGTTGGAGAAAAACTCCATATTAAAAAAAATAATTATATTAAAAAAATCACTTTTTCTCAAAAACAGGAAAATAAAACTTCAAAATAGAGTGATTTTATAATGAAGGAGTATGCTACATCTTTGGAATATGAGTAATCATATTTACATAAAAAATAGGAGGAAAAAGTAATTAAGGAAATTTATTTGAGGTCTTACTACGTAAAAGAATACAAAAAAATAGAAAATAGCTGGAATAACTGAAAAAATTAGGAGATGCAATAATTAAAATGATTTCTGCCATATAAAAAACTAATTCAATATTTGAATTTTCAATACTAATTTGACAATCAAAGTTTTATGTGTTATACCTAAAATGAAATGAATTATACCAGTTAATAATTATCTTTAAAATAAAATTAATATAATAAATTTTAATTATAAAATAGTTGATAACATATATTTTAAATAGGAGGAATATATTATGGCACAAACTTATGATGTTGTAATTAAAGGAACTGGAATGGGAATTGGAGAGCAGGCTCTGATTGATAATCTTATGAATGGATTTATTCATACTCTTGCTCAAAGGGAAAATTTACCTGCTCATATTATTTTTTATGGAGAGGGAGCTAAACTTACTACTAAAGGGTCACCTTGTCTTGAAGACTTAAAGGAACTTGAGAAAAAAGGTGTAAAAATACTTTCATGTGGTATCTGTGTTGATTATTATGAACTTACTGCTCACCTTGAAGTAGGTGGAACAACTACAATGGCAGAAGTTGTTGAAATATTGACTAACAGTAATTTAATTGTTGAACCTTAAAATAATATAACTGAAAAATATAAGCAGGCATGGATAGCTGATGTCTGCTTATTGTTATTTAAAAATATAAAGGAATTGAAAAAATTAAATATAATTTTGAATTTAAATATAAAATGTAGTAAAATTAAAATAGATTTATACAAAATGAAATCAGTAAAGGAGGCTGACATGAATAATAACAGATTTAAGCCATTTTCAACGACTTTAATGGGAAGTATGCCAAGAAGTAAAGAATTACTTGATTTAAAAGAAAAAAGCATAAAAGATGATAAATATGCTGAAGAATATAAGGAAAAAGTATATTCAGAAACAGAAAAGATTATTCAAATGTCTGAAAAAGTAGGAATTGATGTGGTTGTAAGTGGGGAATTGGCGAGAGATAACTATATGAGTTATATTGCAGAACACGTTCCTGGAGTAAAGCTTATGACAATGGAAGATATAAAGGAAATTACAGGAAATACGGAAGAATTCAATAAAAGTCTTGAGGAAATGGATGCGGCAGACAATACAATGAACAGTCCTGTGTGTGTAGACAGAATTTCTACAGATATAGAGCTCAATACAGAAGAAGTTGATATGATAAAAAAATTTTCAAAAAAACCTTTTAAAATGACGTTGCCAAGTCCGTATCTGTTAACACGTTCCATGTGGATGAAGGAAATTACAGGGAGAGTATATAGTGACCGTAAAGAGCTTGGAAATGATGTAGTAAAGCTTCTAATTAATGAAATAAGACGGCTAGTTGAGATGGGAGCAGGTATTATTCAGATTGATGAGCCGATTTTATCGGAAGTTGTTTTTACAAGGAAAAAAGGGGATAATTCGTTTTACTGAGGTGCCCTGTCAGAGAAGATCAAGGTTGATCGAGAACTTAAATTTGTAAATGAGTTGCTTGCTCCTGTATTTGCAGAGCTCCGTAAACATGAAAATGTACTGGGGGCAATGCATGTATGCCGTGGGAACTGGACTTGCGATGAAACTGTGTTGCTGGAAGGAGCCTATGACAGGCTTGGGCAGTTTTTTGATTCGCTGGATGTGGATATGCTGGCGCTTGAATTTTCAACATCCCGTGCAGGTGAAGTAAAACAGCTTTTTTCAAATAATTTTCTGGATAAAAAGATAATGCTTGGATTTGGATGTCTAAATCCTAGAAATACAATTGTGGAAACTCCTGAACAGATAGTAAAAGCAACTGAAAAGGTTCTGGATTTTCTTCCGCCTGAAAAAATATGGCTAAATCCTGATTGCGGTTTTGCAACATTTTCTAAAAGACCTCTAAATTCATATGAAATAATAAAGCAAAAAATGTCTTCGATGGTGGAAGCTTCACATATTTTAAGGGAAAGATACTGTAAATAGAAGTTTTACAGGATATTATATCAGGAGTGAGAATGTCTCAGAAGAAATAGAACGCTGGGATATTCTTTTTTTGACAATAAATATTAAAAATGTTATGATTTTCTATACAAATTATTAATAATGGGGGAAATATGACTACCGATAAAAATAAAGATAGAATTTATGAACTGACAAAACAGAGAAATGATTATATGCAGCAGGGAAAAACACTTGAAGAAGTGAAAGTTTTAAAGGAACTTGCAGAACTTACTGAAGAAGTTTATGGAGAAGAAAGTAATGAAAACATACAAATTTTAAATGAACTTGGTGGAACTTTAAAATATACAGGTGAATTTGAAACAGCTGTCAATGCAATAATAAAGGCAAAAAATATAATAGGCAAAAAATATGGAAAGGATGTAGTTCCTTACGCCACATGCAACTTAAATCTTGCTGAAGTTTACAGATTTATGAAAAAATTTGACGAGATTGAGGAACTTTATCTGGAAACAATGGAGATATACCAGAAGAACAATTTACAGAATGATTACCTTTACGCAAGTGTATGTAATAATCTTGGTCTGTTTTATCAGGATACAGGAAGATTTCAGGATGCCCTTGATTTGCATAAGAAAAGTCTGGAAATACTGGAAAAATTACCTGAATATAAACTTCAGTATGCTACAACCCTCAGCAATATGGTACTTCCCCATTTAAAAACAGGAGAGAAGGAAAAGTCTGAAGATGTGTTAGATAAATCGTTGAAGTTAATAGAAAATACTGTGGGTAAAGAACATGGTCTTTATTCTGCATCACTGAATAACATGGCAATTCAGTATTATAACGAGGGAGAATTTGAAAAGGCTCTTAAATATTTTGAAGAAAGTGCTGAAATATGTAAAAAATCATTTGGAGAAAATAGTGGAAACTACCAGAGTTTATTACAGAATATAGAAATTGTAAAGGAAAGATTGGAACAAAATGAATAATAAAATAAAAGGTATGGAACTGTCAGAATTATATTTTAAAAATGTATATTTACCAGTTCTGGAAAAGGATTTTTCAGATTTATATGAAAGAATGGCAGTAGGTCTTGCAGGCGAAGGATCTGAATGTTTCGGATATGATGACGAAATATCACAGGATCATGATTTTGGGCCTTCATGCTGTGTATGGCTGACACAGGAAGATTATGAAAAATATGGAAGAAAGCTATCTGATGTACTGGAATCGCTTCCAAAGGAATTTATGGGATTCAGGGCTTTGAATGTAAGTGATTGGGGAGATGACAGGCGTGGAGTTTTAAATATGAATGACTGGTATTATAAATTTTTAGGAATGGAGACATACCCTTCAAACCTTTATGACTGGAGACTTATACCTGAAACTGCCCTTGCTACGGCAACTAACGGAAAAGTATTTGTCGACAATCTGGGAAAATTTACTGAAATAAGAAATAAATTATCTGAATATTTTCCTGAAGACATACGATTGAATAAAATAGCTACAAGATGTATGAAAATCGCACAGTCAGGACAATATAACTTTTCAAGATGCATGAAAAGGAATGAAACAGTTGCGGCAAGAATGGCAGAAACAGAATTTATAGATGAAGCTGTACATATGATTTATTTACTGAACAGGGAATATAAACCTTTTTACAAATGGTTTCATAGAAGGTTGAAGGAATTACCGATTTTAGGGGAAGAAACATATGCAATGATAGGAAAAATTGTAAAATTTTCATTTGATGAAACATACAGGAAAGTAGAAATAATCGAAAAAATATGTGCAAATATAATTACAGAAATGAAAAGACAGAGAGTTATAGAAGTTATAAAAAGTGATTTTTTACTTGACTATGGTCCGGAAATACAAGCAAGTATAAAAGATGAAAAACTTAGAAACTGGAGTCCATGGCTTGATTAGGAGGTAAGCTGAATGAGAGAAAGTATTGAAGATGAAGAAAAGGAAATTAAACAGAATACAGTGAGTCAAATTATAGCAAGGGAATGGGAATTTTTTCAGTCTGTACACAATACAGGTGGAAGAGCATCGTGTCAGGATAATTATGAAGAATTTAACATTATGAGAAGCAGTCAGTGGGAAATATTTTCTTTACCGGTATTGCGCAGTTATCTTGATGATTTGATTTTGGCAGGGCATAGAGATAGAAATCCTGTTATGGAAAAATATGCTCACATGATGAAATATAGTGCACCTGAAGAATATGAAGAGATAAAAGAATTTTTGCCTGTAATATCTGAACAAAAAGGAGAAATTGTCGAAAAAATTGTGAAAATTTATTTAGAATGGGAAATTGAAACGATGGAAAAATACCCTGGAATTACAAATAAAGGCAGAAAATTATATTCAGAGTCTGATACACCTGAATATACTTCAATAGAAACATATTTGAGAGGGGAACTTCTTTCATATTCAGAGAAAACTTTACAGCTTTACTATGATTATGTAAAAAACTGTAAATTTGAAAATAAAAATCTTGCAGAAAAAAATCTTGAAAATATAGTAAAACATAAGGGATACAAGTCTTTAGAAGAAGCAGAGAAAAGAGATATATAGGTCAGGAAAATAAATCCGTTAAAAAAACTTGAAAAAATACTTGACAAATTAAACTGATTGTTATATAATCTAATTCGTGTTAAAGATAATAAGTTTTTGTGCCTTGGTGGCGAAATCGGTAGACGCACAGGACTTAAAATCCTGTGGAATTTTTTTCCGTGCCGGTTCAAGTCCGGCCCGAGGCACCACTTGAAACTATTATCTAAAAAATATTGTCGCGGGATAGAGCAGTCTGGTAGCTCGTCGGGCTCATAACCCGAAGGTCGTTGGTTCAAATCCGGCTCCCGCCACCAAATGCCTAGATAGCTCAGTTGGCTAGAGCATGCGGTTCATACCCGCAGGGTCGAAGGTTCGAATCCTTTTCTAGGCACCATCTAAATAAATTATTAAAGATGTATTCACGGTTGTTTCAATAGTGAATATATTTTATTTTAGGAAAAAGAAAGGAAGTTGAGTTATGATTCACATATTAGCACAGTTTTCTGTTAAGGAAGACAAAGTATCTGAATTTATTGAATTATGTAAAGAACTTGTAAAAGAAAGCCGTCAGGAAGAAGGATGTATTTCCTATAATTTACAGCAAAACAGAGAAAAAGATAATCATTTGGTTTTTGTTGAGCATTGGGAATCAGAAAAAGCTATTGAAATCCACAATGCTACTGAACATTTTACTAAAATTGTTCCAATGTTGGTTGAATTATGTGAAAAAGCTCCAACTATCGAAACATTTAATAATATAGTTTAATATTACTGTAATAAACCTGTCTTTAACAGTATATAATCATTAAAAAGTTGAAAGTAAATTTTTTCAGATTATATCTGTTTGAAGGCAGTTTTTTTAATAATAATTTTTAACTGAAAATGCTTGACTTAGAGTGCTCTTTAGGATATAAATTAATATATACATTTAAAAATATAAATCTATAGAAAAAAATAGATAACTGCAACGCAGGTTTCAAAAGATTATGAAATTTTAATGGTTAATAATATTAGAGACTAAATAGAAATAATGCTAATGAAAAGGATTGAGGCAAATGTCTGAAACAGAAAAAAATAAAAGAGAATGGGACAGGAAAAGGGATACATTTATAGCAACTTCCCTGGTTGTAGCCAGCTTTATCTTTCTTGTGGGAACGATAGTTTATAAAGAAATAGAAAAGAGTCAGGTTAAGCAATCGCAGAAAGTTGTAAAAGAACCGCAGGTTGAAGATGAAATTGCAAAAATAGAGGAAGAAAAGCTGAGTGATGCGGAAATCGATAAAATTTTACTGGAAGCAAAAGAGAAAATGAAAGATTCCTATGCACAGGCAAAGCCATTGTTTGAAAGGATTCAGGATTATAGAGGTGAAGCTGCTTATTATCTTGGTATGGGTGATCTTGTTGAAGGAAAAACAGATATGGCACTTGAAAAAATACAGAAGGCTGTAAAGCTGGGATTTACAAAGGCAATGTACGAACTAGGTAAAATTTACATGTTAAAAAAGAATTACAGTGAAGCGGAAAAATGGTTTCTCCAATCAGAAAAACAGGGAGAGTTGCAGGCGACAGAAAGATTGACAGAAATTTACAATATTGAAAGGAATGATGCGAAAAGAGAGGGAAAACTTCTGGTACTTTCAAATCAGAAAAGAACAGCTTATATGTATGAACTGGGGAAACTGTATATAAGAAAGGGAGAATACGTAAAGGCTGAAGAACTGTTTACAAAACTTAAGGATTATGGAATAATAAAAGCGGCAGATAGATTATCTGACATTAAGGAAATTTTAAAGAATGAAAATAAAGGCGAAATAGCAGATAAAAAAATACTAGAACAGGATAAAAATCTTGAAAAATCAGATGTGGAAATAATTTTTAATGAAGCTCAGAAGATGTTATTTTCAAATCCTGAAAAAGCAAAGACGTATCTGGAAAAAATAGAAAAACATAAAAGACTGGCGGCAGCTTATCTTGCTGAATATTATATGGATAAATTTGATGCTGAAAATACAAAAAAATGGCTGGAAAATGCGGCTGAACGTGGAGAAGTTTCTTCAATGTATGATTTAGGGCAACTTTATGAAGAAGAAAAAGATTATGAAGAAGCAGAAAAATGGTATAAAAAAGCATTGGGAAAAAATTATATGATTCCTTTATCAAGACTTGGAAATATTTACGAAAAAAAAGGGGATTATAAAGAAGCGGAAAAATGGTATAAAAAAGGTGTTCAAAATGATAATAGAGGAGCCATAAAAAGTTTGGCCCTGCTATATGAGAGAGAAGGAAATTCAGAGGAAAGTGAAAAATTACTGATTAAACTTTCTGAAAAGAATGATTTTTTTGGAATGCTGAGTTTATCAGAAAAATATCATAACGAAAAGAATTATGAAGAAGCAGAAAAAATTGATAAAAAACTTTATGAATTAGGTGCTGTTGACAGAATAAACCTAATTGGGAAAGCAGAAGAGTATAAAAAGAATTATGAAGAAGCAGAGAAATGGTACTTAATTGGAGCAAATCAGGGAAACGTAGAATCCATGTTAAATTTAGGAATTTTTTATGATAAAATAAAAGGTGGAAAAGACAAAGAAAAAGCGGCAGAATGGTATGAAAAGGCGTCAAATTTAAACGAAAGCAGAGCAATGTACCTTTTAGCACAATTATATCAGCAGGATTTTAATGATATGGGATTAGCTCAAAAATGGTATTTAAGGGCACTTAAAAATGGTAGAATGGATGCAAAATTGAAACTTAAGGAAATAAAAGATAAAGGTTAAAGCAAATTTTTGTAAATCATAGTTTTATAAATTAAGTTTGAAAAATTAATTGACGAGGAAAATAAATGAAAATATTGATAATTAGGTTTAGTTCTTTTGGAGATGTTCTTTTAACAACTCCTGTAATAAGAAAAATAAAAGAAAAATACCCGGATTCAGAAATAGATTTTATAGTTTATGAAGGTTTTTCAGAAGCGGTTTCGCTAAATCCGGAAATTAGAAATTTAATATTATTTGACAGAAAAAAGAGCAAGGATAAAAAATATATAAATGAAGTAATAGAAAATTTGAAAAAAGAAAAATATGATTTTGTTATAGATCTTCATTCCAAAATTTTATCAAGAATAATAGGAAAAAGTTTATCAGAAAGTAAGACGGAATATTTAAGATATAACAAAAGAAAATGGTGGAAGACATTACTTGTAAAAGCTAGGATGATAACATATAATGCAGATTGCACTATTGTAGAAAGCTATTTTACTGCACTGAAAAAACTTAACCTGTACTTTGATAGAAACAATATAGAATCAGGAAAAGGTGACGCTTTAGAATTTTACATAGACAAAGGAAAAGAAGAGGAATTTGTAAAAAAATACGATTTAAAAAATGTAGATTATTTTGTATTGGCTCCTGGAGCATCAAAGTTTACTAAAAAATGGCCTTTTTATGATGAACTGTCTAAAAAAATACTTCAAAATACAAATAGTAAAATATTTGTAATAGGAGGAAAAGAAGATTTTGGAGTTGTGAAAGCCGATGAAGAAGGTAGAATAACAGATTTGTGTGGGAAAATATCCTTCAAGGAAAGCGGTATAATTCTAAAATATTCTAAAATAGCTATAGTTAATGACTCGGGACCTTTTCACATAGCAAGAGCTGTTGGAAGTGAAACATTTGTATTTTTCGGACCTACTGATCCTAAATTATTCTCTTTTGAAAAAAAGACACATTTGCTGAATAATCCTGATTGTCCACCGCATTCATTATATGGGGATGATAAATTTCCAAAAAAATATGAAGATTGTATGAAAAATATAAGTGTGGATTATGTGTTTAAGAAAATTATGAAAAAATATGGAAAAGAGAAGTAAGGAGAAAAATATGGAAAGCATAAAAATACTGGCATTTGAAACTTCATGTGATGAAACTTCAGTGGCAGTAGTTGAAAATGGGAAAAATGTATTAAGTAATGTAATTTCTACACAGATTGATATACATAGGGAATATGGAGGGGTAGTTCCTGAAATAGCCTCCAGACATCATATAGAAAATATAATGCCAGTTTTTACAGAAGCTATGAAACAGGCAAAATGCAGTTTAGATAATATTGATTATATAGCAGTTACAAATACTCCTGGACTGATAGGTTCTTTACTTGTAGGATTAATGTTTGCAAAATCCCTCAGCTGGGCAAATAAAATCCCTTTATTGCCGATAAATCATATAAATGGTCATATATTTTCAAATTTTATTGAAAATGATATAGAGTTACCGGCAGTTTCCCTTGTTGTTTCTGGAGGACATACAAACTTATACTATATAGATGAAATTGACAAAGAAATAAAAATAACGTTGTTAGGAGAAACTTTAGACGATGCAGTAGGGGAAACATACGATAAAATAGCGCGTGTTCTCGGGTTGCCATATCCAGGAGGACCTGAAATAGACAGGCTTTCCAAAAATGGAAAAGATATACTGCAAATAAAAAAGCCTAAAGTTGAAGAATATAATTTCAGTTTCAGCGGGATAAAAACCTATATAACAAATTATGTAAATAATGAAAAGATGAAAGGTAATACAACATCGAAAGAAAATGTGGCTAAATCGCTTCAGGAAATAGTATCAGAAGTATTAAGTGAAAAAGTACTGAAAGTGATGAAAAATATGAAAGTTAATACGATATTAGTTTCTGGAGGGGTCTCTGCAAATGGAAGGTTAAGGGAGAAATTCAAGGAAATATCTGAAAAAGAAAATGTAAAAGTTATCTTCCCAAAATTGGAATACTGTACAGATAATGCCGCAATGATAGGCTGTGCAGCATATTATGAACTAAAAAATAAAAGGATGTACTCACAGAAAATAGGAGAAAATTATAAAGTAGATGCTATTTCAACAAAAGGAGAATGATTAAGCATCATTCCAATAAAAATAAAAAATTCAAATTATTTAATAACATTCTATCTCTTTAAAATAATGAGATTCGAATGACGATAACTGTTATTTATAAAAAAAATTGAAAAAAGTTATTGACAAGAGGGGGTAATATTTGATAGAATAATTTTTGTCAACTGCGGGAGTGGTTGAGAGGACAATGGAAGACATATAGTATAGAGGAAGAAAAAAAGACGGAAAAGCATCGAAAATATGAGATAAAAAATATAAGGTGAAAAGAAATAGTTGAATGAAGAGTTTGATCCTGGCTCAGGATGAACGCTGACAGAATGCTTAACACATGCAA
>ERZ772977.922-NODE-922-length-16675-cov-4.381709_pt1 | contig 16675 bp, 20 predicted proteins | sample MGYA00511131_ERZ772977 | MGnify/ENA primary metagenome ERZ772977 (study PRJEB29015, sample SAMEA2737935) | human oral metagenome | biome: human oral; feature: human-associated habitat; material: dental | place: China | collected 2151 ...
CGCTACTCGAACAGGTGTCATGCTCTATATAGTCTTGAGAGCTTTCACCATGAAAGAGCGAAAGTCAGATGATATAGACAAAAAGGGACAATAAAAGAAATAAGTAAAAATAAATATTAATGCTAACAAGTAACGAAAGGAAATTATGTTAATCAGTACATTATTTTTAGCCGCCCAAGGCGGATTATCAGAAGGCGTACAAGGATTAAGCAGTACGATTTCTGACCTATCCCAAACCATTGGTGTAGACCTCTTTGAGGAAGACATAGACAATGTTGTGTTCCAGACCAACGAGTTCCTATGTAATCCTGACTTTATTGGCAACCAAGGTCCATTTTGGTGGATTTTGCAGATGAGTATGGCTTTAGGTGCACTCTTCTCCATCATCGTAGGAGCCAATATAGCTTATAAGATGATGGTCAAAGGCGAGCCTATTGACGTTTTCAAAATCCTCAAAGTAATGGGTATTGCTTTAGTCATGATATTTTGGTATCCCCCAAGCATGACAGGTATGGGCAGCAGCAATGCGAGCATCCTTGATGCGTTGGCGTACATTCCAAACTGTATAGGTAGCTATACCCACGACCTCTACGAAGCCGAGGCTACCCAAGTCAGTGAGAAATATAATGAACTCATGCCTCTAATCAAGAAGCGTGATGATATGTATGAGAAAGCTGCAGAAGTTGAAGCTGCCAGCAAATATATTAGTAAAACAGAAAGTATGGATGCTTTGTCTGAAGTTGGTGGCGGTGCTTCAGCTTCAGTTGCTACTGCAAAAGATGCAGCCAAAGCCGAAAAGAAGTCTACTTTTGCAGGACTTGTCATCGCCTTTGATAAGATCATGATGTTCCTTGCACTGGTATTATATCGAGTCGGTTGGTGGGCAACCATCTTCTGCCAGCAGATACTTCTAGGAATGCTCACTATCTTTGGTCCTATCCAATGGGCTTTCTCCGTACTGCCCAAGTGGGAAGGAGCCTGGGCAAAGTGGCTTATCCGTTACTTAACGGTTCATTTCTATGGAGCCATGCTCTATTTCGTAGGCTTCTATGTACTCTTACTATTTGACATAGTTATCAGTATTCAAGTTGAGAACCTCACCGCTATCACCTCCTCACAAGGTACTATCAACGGTTATGTACAAAGTGCTTTCCTTACCTGCGGTTACCTCCTTGCAGCATCAGTAGTAGCATTAAGATGTCTTAACTTAGTTCCTGACCTTGCAGCCTGGATGATTCCTGAAGGCGACACAGCCTTCTCAACGAGAAACTTCGGTGAAGGTGTAGCATCTTCCGTTAAGGGAAGTGCCATGTCCGTTATGGGTAAAGTTCTTTAAAGTAGAAAAGTTATGGCAGTATTAAAGAAATTAGAAAACAAGATAAAGCTCGTCTTAATCGTTTCCAGTCTCTTCCTTATTGGCTGTATCGTCATCAGCCTAGGTAGTATCTTTGCGGCAAGAGGCATGGTAGCCGATGCCCACAAGAAGATCTATGTTCTTGACGGTACAGTCCCTATCTTAGTCAAGCAGACTACGATGGATGAGACCTTTGATGTAGAAGCAAAGAGTCATATCGAGATGTTCCATAATCTCTTCTTCACTTTGGCTCCTGATGATAAATATATCGACTACACCATCAAGAAAGCAATGTACTTGATTGATGAATCAGGTCTAGCCCAGTACAACACCCTGAAGGAGAACGGCTTTTATAACAACATCATTGGAACGAGTACGATATGCAGCATCTTCTGTGACTCCATCAAATTAAACAAGAAAGACATGTCTTTCACTTACTATGGTCGCCAGCGTATCGAACGACGCACGAGTATCCTCATGCGCCAGCTTATTACGGCTGGTAAGCTCCGTCGTGTGCCACGTACCGAGAACAACCCTCACGGTTTCCTTATCTATAACTGGCGCACCATAGCCAATAAAGACCTTTCAGAGACACAGAAAGCCAATTACTAACTTATCAAGCAAGCAAAATTATGGGAATAAAGAAAATGATTATGGGCGAGCCAATGCCCGATAAGAACGATCCAAAATATAAAGACCGTTATGAACGAGAAGTAGAAGCAGGCAGGCAGTTTGCCGACAAGACAGGTATGAACTGGCTTGCCATGAAGATACAAATATGGGCCAACGGCCACCGTAAGGCTTTCTTAGCCCTTGTCTTTGGTATTGTTATAGGCTGCTTTGCGCTTAACATCATTGGCATGGTCCGCAGTTACAACGCTTCCAAGAAGCACCGTTCTACCGCTGTAGAACAAGTCGATTCAGCATTACGTCAACGTCACATCATCAATAGAAGATAACATGGATGTAAAGAAAATAAATTTTAAGGATAAGAAATATGTCTTTCCAGCCATACTCTATCCAATAGTCTTGTTCATAGGCTATTTTGCCATAGACATGGTTCAGACCGATGTCTCTGACAATGATCCACGCCTAAAGACTACGGATTATCTCAATTCTGATCTTCCTGAAGCCAATACCGACAGTGTACTTGGTGGTAAGTTAGATAATGCCGAGCGAGAGTATGGTCAGATTAGTGACCTATCGGGAGTAGATAATGTAGAAGACGACCGTGATTCAATCAATAAGAAAGAAGACTATCAGTCACAATATAGCGAGCAAGAAGCCGAGCGAATCCGCCAGCAGCAACAGCAAGCACAGATGGAAGAAGAGCGCAAGCTCCGTAGCATGCAGCAGCGTGTTCGTCAAGGTGGCGGTTCACGTAGGGCATCAAGTGACAACTTCGTTGCTCCTGTCTCTGATTCCGAGATAGAAAAATATGAGGATCGTAGACGACAGCGTCAAATAGAGCAGATTAATAAAGATCTCCAAGGCTTTAGGGAAGGCAACTCATATTCCCGAAGCACTGACTATAATGGCAATGGTTCTTATAATGGTTATGAGAGTGAAGATGGACTACCTACTGCAGGATTAGGTACTAACAATGGTAGTGTTAATAACTATGGAAGCGACAGTAACCATACAAACGGCTCTACACCTTCAAATAATGAGTCAAATGAAAGTAGTCAGACAGAAGGGGAAGTTGAAAAGGTCGTTAAGAAAGTAAAGACCGCTTCCGAATACTTCAACACAATCACCTCTTCTTCAGCTGAAGAGTCTAAGCTTATTAAAGCCATCATTGATGAAAACGTCAAGGCACAAGAAGGCAGTCGTGTACGTCTCCGTCTACTCGATGATGTAGAGATTGGTGATCTTACTATTAAGAAAGGCACCTACCTCTATGCCCAGGTATCAGGCTTCGGGCAGCAGCGAGTAAAAGGAAATGTACAAAGTATCTTCTATCACGATGATATTATTCGAGTGAGTTTGTCTATCTATGATACTGACGGTCAAGAAGGTCTTTACGTTCCACTCTCCACTTTCAAGGAGACCTCGAAAGAGATACTAGGTTCTGCTACCCAAGGAGGTACAAACATTGTAAACAATAGCACCTCTTCTACAGGCATCAAAGGCTGGGCAAATCAAGCAGTACAGAACGCTTCACAGCAGGTGATGAATGCCGTAAACAAGGTTGTTCGCAGAAACAGGGTAAAACTGAAATACGGCACCATCGTCTATCTGATAGATGGAAGTGGTCAAGAAAAGAAACAAAGAAATTAAATGCTAACAAGAAACAATAAAGACATGAAAACTTTTAAGCAGCGATTCTTCGCACTCTTTACCATGTGCACCACTATGTTAGTGGCTGCACATGCACAGAAGACCTATTCAGATATGGAAGCTCTTACTGTTAATGAAAACGTCTCTACTATCATCACTGCTTCCGAGCCTATTCGCTTGGTAGACATCTCTACCGATTCAGTAGCTGGTGATAACCCCTTAAACAATGTTATCCGTATCAAACCCAAGAGTGGTAACCACAGTGACGGTGAGCTTTTAGGTATTGTTACCATTATCACCGAGCGTTACAGAGTACAGTACGCGCTCATCTATACTCACCGCCTGCAAGAGGCCGTCACGGATAAGGAAGTCGAGCTTGTCGAGCGCAATGCCTTCCATAATCCAGAGGTCAGTATGTCTACCACAGATATGGCAGCTTATGCGATGAAAGTATGGAACTCTCCTGCCAAATATCGTAGCACATCGACAAAAAAGGATAAGATGACGATGCGTTTGAATAATATCTATGTAGTGGGAGAATACTTTTTCATAGACTTCTCCATAGAGAATAGGACCAATTTGCCTTTTGATATTGACGAACTCCGAGTGAAGCTCGAAGATAAGAAGCAAGAAAAGTCAACTAATGTACAGGTCATAGAGTTAAAGCCAGCTTTCATTCTTGACCGTTCTGTTAGGTTCCGCAATGGATATCGTAATGTAATAGTCCTAAAGAAGATAACCTTTCCTAATGATAAGGTACTCTCTTTAGAACTGTCCGAAAAGCAGATTAGCGGTCGCACTATCTCTTTGACGTTAGACTATGAAGATGTGCTTAGTGCTGATTCCTTCGATACACTGTTACTAAAAGAGCAATAGAAAGGAAGCCTTATGAAACATTTTAGAATAAAAACCATCGTATCAAAAGCATTTCTCCTTTTGCTCTGTTTCATCGGTTATCCTACTCTTCAAGCTGGTGCACAGACTCATGTCGATCACGTTATGATAGATATAGGAGCCTCTTATCCGAAAGGATTAGAAGGTACGATAGCCTATGAGCATGAAATGAACTATCATAATGCGATGGAGTACTTTGCCAGCTACTATATCAAGTATGACAAAGATCCCGAAGCTGGTTATGTCACAAAGAACTCTTTTTGGAAGAGCTATAATATGTGGACAGTGGGACTTGCCTATAAGCCATGCGTTGTGCGAGGTAAGAACTACCACGGCAACCTAAGAATAGGAGTTAGTGGGGGTAGCGATTTACACCAGGCAGTAGGCGTTGGTACACTTGGTTACGAACATACGTTTAATCTCTATAATGGATGGAGTGTTTTCTTTCAGGTTAAAGAAGATGTATCGTTAAGAGGCGAAGACCTCTTCCGTACTGGAGCCACACTTGGCGTAAAGATTCCACTATAATTAAGAGAACTATATTGATGCCTTTGAGCAGCTCTCTGCAGTAGTTGAGCTTTTCAGCAAAGAGGAAGATAGCATTGTAGCAATGGTTCCGTACTTTCATCAAGTAGGAATGATGCCCCACATACATATTCTCCATCAGCGAAAGACAGCAGAGCATGATATCTTACAAGATTATATTCTAGAAAAGTTAAGTTAAGCAATATGATTAAAGTAACACAATCAAAAAGAAAGAGCATATCTATCTTACGTGTGCTGAAACTTATTCGTAGGATTATAAGTATAGCCTACAAAGTTCATCACCAGCGTTCACACAGTAGAAAGCAGTATTATAACTGGTGTTTAGTTATAATGGCCACAATGCTCGTTGGCTTTAGCTCATGTGATGAATATGAGCCAAAAGACAATACGATTCATGTAGGCTATGTCTTATGTGAAGACCATAGTTGTATGCGTCCTGAAGACTATTTCCGTCAAAGCAAACAAAAAGGTATCGGTGTTGTCTTTGCAGAGCAGACAAAAGATCATCCTCTTATGGCTGTTATGTTAGAAGAAATCAATAATGCGTTCTGTGACTCACTCGGCTTATCTAATGGCACAAGTGGAAGCCTTACGGCTTTTGATGGTGCTGCCAATACACGAGCTATGCAAAATAGCTATCTTACAGAAGCTAAGAAAGGCAGTCCCCTTGCTATGCAACTCTTTCATTTTCATGGAGGAGGGCAGAGTGATTACCTACCCAGCGTTGCAGAGCAGCGTTTACTCATCGCTTCAGCAAAAGTATTAAATCCCATCATTGAGCAGTTAGGAGGCACGCCTATAGCTTTAGATGGTGATTGTTGGTACTGGACATCTACGGAAGTTGCTGGCAACAATGGAAAGCAGGCATGGCTTTGCTCTGCAGCTAATGGTGGTATCATAGAGACACCAAAGACAGAGAAGCACAAGGCACGTGCTATTATTCAAATAAATTATGGTAACTAAAAATATCCACGCTTATGGGATGGTTAACAGAACTCGGTAAAGCAGCTGCCAAAGCTGCAGAGAAGCCTCTTGCAAAAGTTGGCGTAAAAGTAGCAGAAAATTCTGTTGAAAACGCAGAGAAGTCAGTCGGGAGGGCATTGGCTAATGCTGCCATGAAGGAAGGGCGATATGCTTCCAAGGCTAATTATGCCAAATGGATTGAGTCTATGGGTGAGAAAACTGTTAAGGTAGAATCCGGCTTTAAGGCTTGGGAAAAGACCCTTCCTAAGTTTAAGACAGGTTTTAAGACAGCGGAGCATATTGGAAGCAGAGTCACCTTAAATGCTGAAAAAGTAGCTCTTCATGGTTCCAAATCAGCAGGAGAGGCGGTTGTTCATGGCATTAAGACAGGAGAGAAGATTGCTGAAGAGACTGCCAAGAGAACAGCTATTCTCAATAGGGAGGCACTGAAACGAGCTGCAAAGGTCGGTTATTCAGAAGGTGGTAAGATCATCAATAAGACAGCTGGCTGGGCAGGGCAATACGCAAAGTACACAGCCAAACACCCTGTAGCCAGTCTCATCCTCTCATCTGTTGCTTATCATCAAATATCAGGTCGCACCCTTCTTCCTGATTTAATGAAAGCCATGGGTGGTAATGACGCAACCAAAAAAGGTCTTATTGGTGTTTTAGGTGAGACAACACTAGGCAAGAAAGTCGATAAGCAAGGACAAGAAGTCGGTATGATGAGCAACCTGACAGATGTTCTCTTTGGAGAAGGTAGTTATGATAAGTTTAGAGATCAGATGGGAGCTATCGAAGGTGAAGCAGTAGGACTCTACCAAGGCGTTAAAGGCGGTGTTTCTTCTGTTGTAGGAGAAGGTGCTAACCTCTATGAGTCAGGAAAGGAACAAATAGGAAGCTACTTTACTGGTAACGGAATGGTTTCTAATGGTACTGGTGGTTACTATGATCCTTCAACTCCACAATACCCATCAACGACACAGATGATGGGAGAAAGTTCTCCGCAAGGTATGCAAGGAGGGCAAGTTCAACAGGGAGGCATTACTGGAACTATGATGAATGGTGTAAATCAAATCTCCCATGAGCTAACAGGTGGTAATGTCTCCAAGATGAACTTAGCATCTCTAGCCCTGTCTTCTTATATGATGTTTGGTCCTTTCGGTTGGTTAGGTAAGATGGCCAGTTTGATGTTAGGTGGTATGACTATGCGTAATATCAACCATCGCCAGGCAGAAAACCAACCCCTACAGCAAATGCCGCACTATGCCACTGCCCCTACCATGTCAGAAGATCGCCCACGTCTACAGTTAGAAATGCCGACCGAGGAAGGGCCGACTATTCGTCGTTCACGTGGAATTTAGTAAGAACATTCAGTTAAACTAACAAGTATAAATTATGGAAATGACAGATTATAAGGATATGCTCTTAGAGTCGGCAAGTGGATTTATGATGCCCTTTGCCCTTGAAGATAAGGAAGAATTAAGTGTTATTCTTCCTTTCGGTGAGCAGACACATCCAAAGACTGGAGAAAGATTCCAACATAAAGGTATAGACTATGCCATTAAAGATCGTCCCCTCTATGCTATAGCAAGCGGTATGGTCATCGGTGCAGGTCATGACGCTGTACACGAGAATTATATTATCACACGCTATGGAAAGTATGAGATTACTTACGGCCACGTATCAGAGGCTTATAGCCCTTATGGTACAAATGTCAAGGCAGGGCAAGAGATAGCCCATGCAGGCGATTTCCTTCACTTAGGAGTACGCTTTAATGGCAAGGAACTCAATCCTGAAAACTTTCTTGCTATGATATGGGCAAATATCCAGCAGTTAGCAGCTATGGGTATCTCTCAACAGCCCACCAATGATACCTTAGGTAGCAAAAAGATTACAACCAAGTATGATAATTGTCAGGATGAGATTATAGCCTTAATGCTCCGCTATCTGCCTACTTATATGAATGAACTTCGCACAAAGGTCTATACTCCGCCTAAGAAGATGGAATCTTCTCTGCGGAATATCCTTTCACAAGCAGCTGATAAGAATTACTTCTATGAGAGTATTCCCAATTTGAGTAATCCACTCGGTCTGTCTGACCGAAGTGCACCGCTGGTTGAAAAGATACAGGAAATTCTTATTGAAGACTTCCTTAGCTTTTTAGCGTTGCGTCAAGGCATCTATCCTTCTTCGTGGGATGAGACTCAAAAAAAAAACTTTCTGAAGAAGCTGCCTCAAACGGCATGATGGTTGATCCTTTAGAAAATCTAGAAATAGATATACATAGCTATGACATCAGCCGTGAAGCCTCCGTCTACTTTGATACGCCAGGTACACGTTGCTGGACTAAGGCGTGGTTCAATGGGCGTGACAAAGGGGAAAAGGCAATAGAGATAAACCGTCAGTTAGCCCTCAAATTTATCAATGACGAAATCTTACTTGACGATTGGCTCGCACGTTTCTATCCAAAACAAATGAATGTCTGCCATAAGGCTATCGAGCAGGCACGTAAACAGTTATTAGGCATATAATATCTACTTTTATGGCAAATAAGAACCAACATTTCGGAGAATTGGAGTATTGCTTCGGTCAATACTTCAGCAGATATTGTGCACCTGTTATTACGAAAGACTACAACTATTACCAACGCAAGCAGCTAGAGGAATACAATAAGGCCTATAATGAAGATGTACCGTCTTATATCGGTGCAGGTTCCGTCATGCAGACCATGGTGCGTGAACGGGCCGCTAACGTTGCAGCCCAGTCATCAGGGAAATGGAGTAAGATGAACCTCGATAACTTCATAGATGGTGTGGTTAATAAGATTGTATCGAATAAGAATTTTCAAAAGGATTGGGGTAACCTCATTGATAGGTATAGAGAATCCCTTATTGCAAAATTAGGCACAAAAGGGTATGTTAAAGCAGCGGAATCACTAGGTAAGGCTGAAGGAGAAAAATACATAGACCCAGCTGTACACTACGGACAGATACGCTTTATGGAACTTATCAAACTCCACTTGGCTCGTGTGAATATGCCAAGATCCTCTATGGAATATATTTTGAAGGAAGCAGCCAATAGTTCTTTAATGATAACCTTAGGGCAACGCTTTATGCGTGCTCGTGATCTTTCTCCAGCAGAGGAAGAAGTACATGACTTAGGTAATAAGCTATACAATCCATCGAAGAAAGAGAAAGCAAGTGCTTTCGTTTTTGGAGCTGTGCTAGATGCCCCAGCTCTTGACGGAGTTGCTTCTTTAGCTGCTGTTCCAGTAAAGGGAGCCGTCAAAGGTGCAGGTAATCTCCTTGCAAGAAAAGGTATCATAAAAGCTGGTTCCTGGCTAACAGAACAATCAGCTTTAAAAGTAGCTTCCAAGGCATCTTATGTCAAGGGCTTGGCTACCAGTGCTGCTATAGATTCAGGGGTTAACTATTGGGCTTCATCAAAGGTTGGCATTGACACGGCAAAAAAGTCTTATAGTAAAACTGTTTTTGGCAATGAAGATACTCTAGACAAATATCAAAAGCAAGGTGCTGGGTATAAGAGGAATGGTACAGAGTATATCTCAAATGTCAATGATGTCTTAGGTAAAAAGATAAAGGTTGGTCCTATGCGTCCTCATGTCAGTAATACTGTTACTTACAAGGATTCAAACCACCTTTTAACAGAGGTAAGAGGCAATTCCAGGAAACTCCTAAAGTCTGTAGCTACCATGCTAAGCAGTCAAGCCCTACCTTATAAAGACCAAGCTACTATTCCCGGATGGATGTTACATAAGACATCGAAACAGTGCCGTGCCTTCTCTAGTTCGTTTCTCTCTATGGCCAAACAGATGTCCGAGCAAGGTTTACGAGTATATAATATAAACGGTAAGAATATGACACTTGCACAGGTCTCACAGCGTGCTGGAGACTACGCTAAGGCAGCTGTTCTTATTGATCAAGCCAATGCAGAGAGAAAAGCAGCTAGGGCTGCCGCTTTCAATAAGCAGAATACGACACAGCATCAGCCTATAATTAAAACGTCCTCGATAGAGCCTACCCAGCAACAGCCTGTAGTCAGTAGCACAACGAGTTCTTCAGCTCAAAGCAATACCGTACCATATCAGAATGTACCCCCTACTGTACCGCAAGTTACTCCAGTAGCACCAAGTACAGCAGGATGGGGACCTTACTTAGATAATGCAGGACTAAATGGTTTTGGTGACATCACAAAGAATTTAGGCTATGTGATAGCTATGCTTCCTGATATGCTTATTGGTATGTTTACAGGTAGGAATGAGTCCTTTACATTAGGGAACAATATTATACCATTAGCAGCTATTGCTGCAGGTCTATTTAGTAAGAACCCACTGTTAAAGTTAATGTTCCTCGGCTTTGGAGGCATGAATCTCCTAAACAATGCAGGCCATGAAATGTTAGGAGTGCCCCAGCCATCAGCTCCCAGGAAAAACTATAAGCAATATGATGATGAGCCACTCAACCCACGTCTAAGCAATGTGGCATTGAAAGGGCGATCATTAATAGCAGATATAGACAATCAACCTGTCGTTATAAATATTTCTGACACAGCAGTAGACGCATTTGAAAAAAAAGCCCTACCTTTGAACACGCTTGCAAATGCTGTGTTAAGAAAATATGACGAAAACAGAGCTTCAGCTGCTAATAGCTATGACAGAACTTTAGCTTCACAGGAAGAACAAGAGCAACAGCGAGGTTATGGATTGAAATAATTTCTTTACTATCAATACTTGTTAGCACCCCTGCTGGCGTAGAATAAGTTGCGTCGGTGGGGGTTTACTATAATAAAAAAGTGGAGAAGAACAATTCTTCCCCACCCAATATTTGAATTGAGACTATACTAAACACATTATTTTTATAGATATGTTTTAATGAATAAGAGAATTATTCGTAATCAATATGAGCAGCTTGTTCTGCCATATCAAGTTGCACTTTAGGAGTTTCTGCAGAGTAAAAGGTGTTTGATTTTACCGTATTTGCTAATACTTCACGTGAGACTCTCTTACGTGCCACCCAATTACTAATTTTTGCTTCAGTCCTTGGCTGAAATAGTTCCCACCCTTGTAAAGTTAGATAATTGAGTCCGTCCATCTGACTATTAAAGAGAATTGATTTTCCTTCTTCATTTTTTAAAATGGAAGGTTTATAATTCGAGCCATTTCCTGACGAAATTAGTATAACAAAACAATGTTCTCCATTTGACATATTTGCACCTCGCACCTGTATCCATGAGTACATATAATAATCCTGTTGTGTGTCAGGTGTGTTTTTAGCCTGTGCCATTCCATTTGTCACCACACACATCAACATAGCTACAAGGAAAAGTCTTATCTTCTTCATAACCTATAAACGTTAATGAGTACGCTAACGAAAGCGTACCCATGATTAATAATTTATTTTAGAATAACTTCTGATGATGATCATGTGACCACCCCATAGCATCCTTATAGTTGCTATTTCTTCTGCCACTCTTACGGCTATTACCACCGCCAAGTGCAGCCTTTATTCCTGCTCCAAAGATGCAGGCACATACTGCTAATTCAAACATAATAATTTCCTTTCTATCATTTAAGTTCAGTAATATCTACTTACAAAGTTATTAATTTATTTTCAATTTACAAAATATTTATCTTATTAAATGCTTCAAAGTTTTTTATTTTAGGGAGGATGCAAAGCTCTTACAGCCTCCCTGTACACGCAATTATTTCTTTCTCTTCTTTGGCAGCACCCACCCTCTTTGCTCTGCTACAGCTTTGTTAAACGTCATCCATACTTTTTCACCCAGGAACTCAAAGTGCATTGTACCTTTCTTAAAGGCCTTCACTCTAAAGAAAGCCCAATTAAACCAAGTCCCCCATTGGATTTCATTATTATACAAGAACTGTCCTATATCAGGTATAGCATCATAATTCTCTCCAGTAATATAGCAAAGAGCTTTAATCACGTCTTGCATCATTGTATCATGACTCGAATAGCTACGCTTTACAAAGGGCGTCGGCCACTGTGCATCGTATGAAGTCATACCAGGCACAATAAATTTCTTATTCACCATATAGTTAGCATTTGTCTTCCACGTCTCTCCAGCAGTAGAGTTTTCAGAAGAGAAAGAGCAAATCATATCAAACGCTTCTAATAGAGCTGTATCCATTCGCTGCTTTGTGGTTTGCATAACCATGTTCAGTACCTGGTAGATATTGTGCATGGTGAAAGGCACATTTGTTTGCTGTTCCACGAATTTATTTATCTGCTCACGTAATTTCTGTGTAGCATATTTTTCCATGTTGAGCTTATCAAAGATCAACCTCCAATAATACTTTTGCAAAGCTTTCTTATATTGTTGATGACTTACATGTACCACCGCATTTGAACCATCTACAACTGCAAATTTTACAGGCAGGAATCGGTTTCCGTCGCCATTAAAACAAGCAATAGAATTTATCTTCTCGGCAGCTGCCATTGTTTCGTCGAAAAGACGTACAGCAGAGATATATCGGTTAACCATATCACGCACCACATTATATTGTACAAGTCCTTCTGTCTCGTTTGTATCAAGTATATCTGCTTCATTTGAAAACATATAGTCCGCAAACTCTTCTACTCCTTCACCTTCCTTGTAGAGTTTGACCATACTAACTGTAACATCAGTGTTGCGTTCTGCATCTTCAAAGACACTGCCCAGATATTCTTCGCAACCATAAAGCTCTATAGTTTCAATCAATTTTTCTTTTGAGCTATTACGCTCCCATCCTCGACTAACACTATGACTATTACATAGTGCAATGATTACACATCCTGCTGGTGCTATCTCAAAAGCATGAAGAATATGTGTGATACAATCAGAGAAAGGCGGATTCATTACGATATAATCTACATGACTAACCTGTTCAGAAGTAACAGAAAGAAAGTCAGCTGCAATAATATCACATTTACCAGTCAGCAGCTTCTTTAGGTTTTCGTCCTTTTCACATGCAATCACCCTACCAGCTCCATTTGCTTTTAGCCAGTCTACAATGTTTCCCTTACCTGCAGATGGTTCAAGGATTGTCTTACCTATAAAGTTCTCTCCCATCATCATAGTGTTTATTACCTCTACAGGTGTAAGGTAGAAATCTGCGTTATTTGTAAAAATATTCATAGTGTCTTATTTTTAATTATCTGTTTATTCGTCTATCAATTCTCCATTCTCGCCAATCCAAAGCATTGCCCCCTCACCGTTCCAGTAGAAGTCGAACGCCCTGTTCAGAGGGTTGTATATACCCTCAACAATAGTTCCCTCTTTGAGTCCCTTAATCTCGGCCAAATACCATTTGCCCGCTTCGGTAACAACCTTTACTCTTGCTTTTGCCTTGTAGCTCATCTTCTTCTGTATGTTTCAAAGTTATACATATTTTCATCACAATGTGGGCAGTAGAAAGGATAATCCAAAATCCTCTCATATTGTACTGCATGACCGCATTTCACACAATAGCGATACGTTCGCTTCTTAGGATTTGCTTGTTTCATAATCTTTTGTTGTTTTGAATTAAACGGTAAAGTCATTCACGAATTGGCGTTCAATTACAACTTCAAAGTCCCTATTGTTGCATGAGGTTTGTCTCCACTGTCTAAGCTGCTTAGCATCCTCTTCGGTTAATGAAAGAAAATCTACCATTATACGAATAGTCTCCTCCATATTCTCACCAATGTAAACAAGTTCCCTTGTCTTGACAGTGTGCCAAGCATCAGTCTGATAAACCAAAAAAACAAGTTTCTTTTCCATTTTTATTGTTGTTTATTTGCTGATTATTTCTTTGTTCTCATTAACCTTACCATTCAGAATATCAGGTAACATCTGAAAATTCTCTACTGTGGAAAGAGGGAAAGCATATTGATATATATACCAGCTATTATTAAAATTTACGCTATGGCACACAATGAAAGTCCCTTCCTCTTGCAGTTTATATACTAATATTCCAGCACTCTTTTTGAAAGCACGTACTCCAGCGCATAATGCACACGCTTGCAATTTCATTTCTCTATCCGTCTCACAAAACCAATCATAGACTTTGCAGACTTTTCCGCTAACGTAAACAGCGAAAATATATCTTTTGTTCATAACTAATCGAGTGCTAAAGGGTTTATAATTAATTTCGGGCATCCTGATTCTCAACCTTATTAGGTTTTTGGATCTTCGACCCGAACTTTTTTTTATTCCGGTGTAACCGTCATCTCGAACCTTTTATGTGCAAGGTAAGAGTACTGGCTAAAAGGGAAGTAAGGCAAATAATTGATCGATAAATTTTTCAGGAAACCGCAATCTATTTGATTTCGGAGGGTCTTGAAAAATTTATTGTCAATAGGGGACTGGTATTTGCCGTGTTTCCTGCCAGTACTACCTTTGCATCTAAAAGTCGATAGATGACTACAAGCGGAGAAGATAAGTGAGTGGCCGAGAACAGAGACAAAATAAAAATAGATAAAGAAAAAGTAAGTATAGTTTCCTGGATAAATGGTATATACATATTTACGAATATACAAGGATACGTATATATTATATACGTATTACGTTCTATACATATAGTTATATATAAAAGAATATTCATAATTATAATAGTCCGTTATACATTATCTCTTTATTCATTTTTAGACGGCTTGCAGCCTTCTGGGATATTAAGGCTATCCCCTGCCTTTAATGTTACTTCTATTGTTATTTTTATTTGTTTTGAACCCTTTCCCAAGTAGATTCTGACGTTTTTATGAAACCTTTTAGCTTCATAACTTCATCATATTTCTCTTGTAAAATATTAAATACACGGTCATAACACATACCTACGTATGCAGAGACAAGGTTACCCCATTCATCGATGATAGGCTTCCAGTATGGAAACACTTTTTCAACTGTACGCAAATCATTTAAAGTTAATCCTGCAAATTTGCTAAGATGGTAACATCGTGAGAAATCATCTGCATCGTGGGGAATATCGTAATCCCAACAGTTATTACCATTTACACATTGAGGACACATCAATGCTACCCACATTGTCTTTGAAGATACTCCTACAGCCTGAGTTCCTATCCATTCTATCATTTTATTTTTATCCATAATATTTACTTTTTATGTTTTACCTTATTAGCGTATAATTTCCGTGACTTTTCCGTGACGATTCGTTAATCTACTAATTCAGAGCTATACGTAACCACCCATGGGTTGAAATCCCATATGCCTTTGCCACTCACCATGTCAATTAGGTAAGCAAATGCCTCACGTGGTCTATTAAACGATTTCCCATATCCGTTTGGCAAATAGTAGCTAAACGCAAACTCACAAATACCTTCTTTCAAAGCATCTTCTTCGGTTATATCTTGTAACCGCTCTACCTTAACATCTGTAATCTTGATGTGGTGTATCATAAAATCAGCTCTTACAAACATTTTGTTCTTATATCCAGCCAAAGTATCAAGACCTTTACCGATAATATCCGAAGCATTAATCCACCACTCGTTTGACACATCATTCCCTTGTCCCTCTAACTCATTATAGATGTCATTGTAACTCTGTGCGATTGCAACTATTTCACCAACTTGGTAGCGTGGGTTTAACACTCCTATTTTTTTCTCATTATCACACAATGAGAAACTGTGAGCGTTAAGTAATGAACTGTATTCATGGAATATTGTTACCACATCTTCCATTGTGTAACCATCAGCCATTTCCGTAGGCTTTTCTACCCTTCTTGTCATTGTCTTCTCACCAGCAAGCACTGCCTGCGTAAGGCAGTACTTGTCATTAAACATTATTTTTTTCATACGCTTTACTTGATCAGTTCTGGATTGTCTTTTATGTTGCCCAATACTTCTATGTCGCTTGCCCAATAGGTTAGACCTATGTAGCTACTTGCGCCAATCTGCTTTGCACATAATCCAGCATCACGCCACATTATTATATATTTAATATTTGGCTCTCCAATAGAAATTATATCCCCCTCAAATATTTTAACTCCGTTCTTGTCAGTCAGTCCTGTGTACTGACCAACGCTTTCAGGAAAGATAGCATCAAATGTAGGGGTCTTACTGCCTTCTCTATAGTAGGCAATAGCTGTATCATCATTTGCGTATGAATGGAAAAGGTCTCCGTAAACCCATTCTTTCTGAAAATTTATTCCTCTAAACAATATATCTCTTTTCATAACCCCAATGCTTGTTTAATTCGTTTCTTATAGTCCTCATTAGCTGCCTGCTGGGCTTGTGAGAAAGATGCAAAGTTTGCAATAAATTGACGGTTATAAAACAAAAGATGCCCCCTTCTGGTAAATTCTATTAAGTAACGACAATCACATGGATACGCTGCAACAAAGTCTCTATCAGGGTGGTGCACTCCTCGCCACTTAAACTCTGGTATACTCTCCATCGCACTTTCAACCACGCTCTCACGCCCTGCGTTGAAAGCATTCTTGATGTCGTCAAGAGTAAAGCACCTATTATATTCAATGATAGGACCGCCTTTCCCATTTACTCTGGCATACTCTTTCAATGCGTACACCAGAGATAAGTGTTTCTTTTCTTTCATATTGATTTGCTTTTTATTATGTAAATAAATCAAGCTGCTTTACAATTTTCCCGTTATTTGTTTTATACT
>ERZ772977.923-NODE-923-length-16658-cov-7.073963_pt1 | contig 16658 bp, 6 predicted proteins | sample MGYA00511131_ERZ772977 | MGnify/ENA primary metagenome ERZ772977 (study PRJEB29015, sample SAMEA2737935) | human oral metagenome | biome: human oral; feature: human-associated habitat; material: dental | place: China | collected 2151 ...
GATTGTTGGCCTCGTCTGCGTCCACGAGAGTCTCCCAGAACCACTGCTCGCCGTCTTGCCAGGGCTGGAGCATGTTCTTGGTGAACAGCGATGCCGCGACCATGCGCACCCGGTTGTGCATCCAGCCTGTCTGCCATAGTTGCCGCATTCCAGCGTCGACGAGGTCGATGCCGGTGCGGCCCTGTCGCCAGGCCCGCGCCAGGTGGTCGTCGGGGTAGTAGGGGAATTCCGCGAAAGCTGGACGCATGGGGGTGTCCTCTAGATGTTCGCGGTGGTGGAGCAGGTGCCAGCTGAACTCGCGCCAGTAGAGTTGCCTGGTCCAAGCGACGATATCCTCGCCCGAGGCCGTGCTGGTACGGGCTGCGGCCACGGCTTGGCGCGGCGATAGTTCCCCGCACCGCAACCTCGGCGAGATTCTACTGGTGGATGTTTCCTCCCCGGGCAGGTCACGGCGTGTGGCATAGCCGGGCAACCAGCTGTCGATGGCGTCCAGTTGCTGCTGGGCTGCCAGTTCACCGGGCTCCCAGTGCTGTGCGAGAGTCTCTTCCCACCAGGCGGGGCCCTCGTCGAGCAAGCCAATGTCCTCTAAGTTCTGCAGGACACCGTCCTCCCGCAACGTGGCGAGGGCTGTGTCCGCACCGCCCCGCTCGCCGATCGGTGAGGGCTCGGGCAGGAGGGGACCGAGGGGCAGGTCGGCTACGGCGTGGCTGAACGGTGTGAAAACTTGGTAGTGGGAGCCGTTGACCGTCTGCATCAGCCACGGTTCGGCGAGAAGGCTGCCGGGGTGGCTGTGCACCTCGGTGCGGGATTTCAACTCTTGCTTGATGGCAGCGTCCAAACGGCAGGCTGCCGGGGCGTAGCGTCGTGTCCAGTGAACGACGGTAGGTTGCAAGGCGTCCACGACTTGGCGCATGACGTTCGCGGCGTCACCCCGGGCGAAGACGAGTGGAATGCCAAGGTCAGCAAGCCGCGGTGCCAGCTGTTGCAGGCTGCGGTGGTACCACCACCGGGTGGCCGCACCGAGCGGGCGCGGGCCGTGCCGATTGTTGTCTTCATCGGTCCTGCGGGTTTCGTGGATCCACAGTGCCACCACGGGTCCATCTGCTGCTGAGCAGGCGGCTGTCAGCGCCGGGTGGTCAGCTAGACGGAGGTCGTCGCGAAGCCAGATCAGTGTTGTCATGGAGGATCCTTGAGAGGGTTCAGTGCAGGAATTGGCCGGCGATCGTGTCGGCGAAGGCTGTGAGGGGCATCGGCTGCTGCTCCCGATCAAGGAAGTGGTCCACCCAAACCCAGGCGTAGAGTGCTGGGGTCATGCACGTTATCGTCGCTGGTCATCGTACTTGATAGGCGACTGGCGCCACAAGAAACCTCGGAGGTCTGTGGACGGCGCGTGGCCGAGCCAGAGTTCTCCGCCTGTCTACGGAGATCCACGTGTCACCCGCAACCTGGCGGTTGCGGGTTTTCTGTTTGTGAGCTTCGACAATTTGAGCAGGTCAGCGGCACCGCTGACGCCATATTGTGCGCTTGGATAAAATTTGTCCGACCACCTGGTTATAGGTGGCGAATCAGGGTGCCCCGTCACAAAAATTGTGCAAAGTGGCCCGTCAGCTGCAGTGAAACACCGTAGTTGTCCACAGTACTATGCACAGTTGTGTATAAACCGTATGGATGGTTGTTTGTTGGCGCATCACCATTGTTTGAAAACTGACCTGTACAGGTGAAGTTGGAAGGCTTCTCATCTCGGAAATCAGCGTCTTCACACTTGTTGAGGAACTCGTAAAATCGGTTTGAAATGCACGCTTTTCGCACATTCAGGAGTAGGCTGTGCACACCAATCACATGTGGTCGAAGGCTTCCAAGCCCGCCCAGCTGCTTGCCATGCTGGTCACGACCGCCCTCGTCATGCTTGGCGTCACGACGCTGCCCACATATGCGGCGGCTCCGAGGCTCAAACTCGCTATCACACCCGACGAGACCTCGTACCTATCCGGTGTTGAGCAGCGCTACGTCGTCGAGTTCGCCTGTGCCTCCACCACGGAGGACTGCGTTGACTCGGTCGTCACCATCACGCTGCCCCACACGGTGACTCCCGCGGGTGACCCGAACCCCGACTCGGCGCCCTACGGCGTCAACGCCACGGCCACCGCCGGCAAGAAGGTCGTCACCCCCACGATCAAGGCTCCGACCGCCAACGCTGACGGCCTCGTCACCTACAACCTCGGAACAGTCGCCGCCGGCTCCTCGTTCCAGACGGTCCTGACCTTCACCGCCCTGCGCGGCGTGACCCCCGGCGGCTCCACCGTCACCCCGGTCGCGACCTTCACCTCGGGCGAGAGCAAGGAAACCTCCCAGGCGACCGTCACGATCAAGTCCGAGCCGACGCCCCTCCTGAGCAAGACCGGCCCGGTTGCAAGCCCCAAGAACGTCGACGTGACCTACCAGATCACGCCGAAGTACGACACCAACGTGGACGGCCTCAACGGCAAGTCCAACATGACCGATGTCGTCATCACCGACCCGCTGCCCAAGTGCGCGACGTACGTGTCCTCCTCGGCCTCGGGTAACACCAAGACGATCACGGCCGCGACCGTCGAGAGCTCCTACGACGCCGCGACCCACACCGTCACCTGGAACGTCGGCGACGTCAACCCCGCGTTCATGAACCTCGTCCTGTCCGTCACCGTCCACTACGACGACACCTGCACGGATGACACCGTCACCAACACCGCGAAGCTCACCGGCAAGGAGATGAACAACGAGACCAACGTTGTCACCGCCGACGCTTCCTTCACGCACCGCTTCGACAGCGAGATCCGCTACGGCGGCGGCTTCAACAAGCGCGCCATGAGCCAGTTCGAGCGCGGCAAGCAGGGCAACTGGCTGTACAGCTACTCCAACAACTCCAACGTCCCGGTCGTCATGGAGTACACCGACTACCTGACCTGTGGCCTCGTGTCCCCGACCGACGGCTCCAAGGACTGCGACAAGCCCCTCATGAGCGTCAAGACGATCGACACCCAGACCACGACGCCCATCGAGATCACCTACTGGACCAACAAGGGCAATACCGGCACTCAGACCGTCTACCACGGCAAGGCATTTGACTTCTCCTCCTTCGCCGCCGACGAGTACCTGACCGTCTTCCACTACAAGCAGACGATCCCCGCCGGTGAGTCCTCCATCCTCAACGTTGCCGGCCCCGTCGGCGCAGGGACCCCCACGACCGAGGACGGCACGACCTACGTCGAGGCCGACACCAACTCCGCCGCATGGAAGGCCGGCAAGTCCGACCAGTATGTGCGCGTCCAGAACTGTGTCACCGACTGGTCCATGAAGTCCCTTGACGGCTCCCGATCCATCCAGATCTCCGCCGACGACTACTGCGACATCCTCACCCTGGGCACCGCGCTGCCCAAGTACTACAACGCCAAGTCCACCATCAAGGGCAACCTGGCGTCCCCCGGCTCCGAGGTCACCTTCAGCGTCACCGCGAACAACACCTCGACCGTCGTTGACTCCCAGCCCGTCATCTCCGACCTGCTGCCCTGCGGCATGACCTTCGTCGAGGACTCCGTCACCGGTGGTCCCGCAGGTAAGGAAAAGACCGTCACGGTCCGCGATGTCACCGACGCCACCGGCTGCACCCGCCAGCTCGTCCAGGTCACCTGGCCCGGCTACCAGACCAAGGGTGGCACCACCATCCAGCTGCGCGGCAAGGTCGGCCCCTCGATGAGCGCCGGCACGCACAAGAACGAGGCCTACATCTCCGCGGCCGAGCCCGAGTACGCTCTGACCTCCAAGTCGACCACGATCTGCTTCTACGGCTCTACCGATGACACCTACGATGTCAACAGTGATGGCTCCACCGCTGACCAGGTCTGCCCCGTCTCCTCGACCTTCACGGTCTCCGAGCAGGCTGGCGCCGACGTCGTCCTCGAGAGCCTCGGCTCCGTGGAAGGCTCGACCTACAAGAAGTACGTCGACGGCGTGTCCATGATCCGCCAGGGTGAAGACGGCAAGTACCGCATCACCCCCACCAACTCCGGTAACGCGGACCTGTCCGACATGACCGTCTACGGCATCCTGCCCCACGTTGGCGACACCTCGATCCAGGGTTCTGATCCTCGTGGCTCCGAGTGGGCACCCATCCTCACCGGCCCCCTTCAGGTCGGCGCAGGATCGGGCATCGACCCCTCGCAGGTCACCATCGAGTACTCCACCTCCTACAACCCCTGCCGCGGCGAAGTCATGAAGCAGGGTGACGCGATGGCAGCCGGCCCCGCAGGATGCGACAACAACTGGACCACTACCCCGGCCTCGTGGGCCGACGTGAAGTCCTACCGCATCTACATCAACGGCAAGGCCACCCCGATCAAGGCCGGCGCATCGATCCCGATCATCGCGCCCATCAGGGCCCCCGATAACGCGACCGGCATCGCCTACGAGTCCGTCGCGATCGCGGCCACCCAGGCCTCGAACAACCGCGCCATCCTGCCCGCCGAGCCGATCAAGGTCGCCATGGCCCTCGCGCTCGACGTTGCCCTCAACAAGACCGTCGTCTCCGACGCCTCCAACCTGAAGCCCGGAGACCAGGTCACCTACCGCATCGACGCCGGCAACATCGGCCAGGGCAAGGCCCCCGACCTCAAGGTCAAGGAAGCCTTCCCCGAAGGCACCACCTTCGTGTCCGCCGAGACGCACAAGTGCGCCTCCGGCTACACGACCGGCCTACCGCAGGAATGCAAGGGCACCGACGAGGCCGGCACCTTCGACGGCACCACGTGGACGATCGGCGACATGCTCGCCGGCGAATACGCCTCGCTCTTCGTGACCGTCACGCTGAACGCCGACACCGACGGTAAGACCCTCAACAACACGGCCGCCTTCGTGAACCCGCCCGAGTACGACCTCGTGCCCGGCAACAACTCCTCCTCGGCGTCCATCACCGTCAAGCACCGCCTCTCCGGCAAGGTGTACTACGACGCGAACGAGTCCTCCTCGTCCGACAACGGTGAGGACCCCTTCAAGGACATCACGGTCGAGCTGCTCGCCGCCGATGGTAACGTCGTCGCCACCACCAAGACCGACGCGGACGGCAACTACTCCTTCACCGGCCTCGACGCCGGAACCTACACGGTCAAGGTCACCAAGGCCGGCGACATCGCCGAGCTGACCCAGACCGAGGATCCGGACGGCACGAAGGACAACGCCTCCGGCGTGATCACGCTCAATGCCGACAACCCGGTCCGCGAGAACGTCAACTTCGGCTACATCAAAAAGCACGCGATCTCCGGCAACGTCTACCTCGACCAGAACCGCGATAAGACGAAGAACACGGCCGATATCGACCTGTCCGGCATCACCGTGAAGCTGCTCGATAAGGACGGCAACGTCGTGGGTACCACCAAGACCGACGTGGACGGCAACTACTCCTTCACCGACCTTAACGACGGCACCTACACCGTCCAGGTGGACAAGACCGGCCCGCTGGCGGACAAGGAGCAGACCGAGGACCCCTCCGGTAAGACGGACTCGCGCTCGCAGGCCATCACCTTCACGCGCACCGACCCGGACGTCACCAACGTCAACTTCGGCTACGCCGAGGACTACACCGTCTCTGGCACCGTCTACTACGACAAGGACCGCTCCGAGACCCTCAACAACTCCGAGCCCGGCTTCGACGGCATCACCGTGACCCTGCTCGGCGAGGACGGTGCGGTCGTCGCGACGACCACGACGAAGGCAGACGGCACGTACTCCTTCTCCAAGCTGCCCGCCGGCAAGTACACCGTCAAGGCGGAGCCCTCCGACCTCCCCAAGAAGCTTGAGCAGACCGAGGATCCGGACGGCACCAAGGATCACACCTCCGGCGTCATCCAGGTGGGCCACGACAATCCTTCCGTGAAGAACGTGAACTTCGGTTACGCCACGAACTACACGATCAAGGGAACCGTCTACCGTGACGCTGACCGCTCCGAGTCCCTCGAGGACGGCGAGAAGCTCTACCAGGGTGTGACCGTCGATCTCCTCGACGCGGACGGTAACGTCGTGGCCACCACGACCACCGACGCCAAGGGCGCCTACGCGTTCACCAACCTTGAGGAAGGCACCTACAAGGTCCGCGTCCACAAGGAAGGCCCCATCGCCGACCTCGTCCAGACCGAGGACCCCGACACCACCAAGGACAACACCTCCGGTGACATCACCCTCGAGCTGAACGACCCGATCAGGGAGAACGTCAACTTCGGGTACATCTCGAACAACTCGATCTCCGGCACGGTCTACCGCGACGACAACCGCTCCAACTCCCTCAACGGGGGAGAGGCCGGCTACCCCGAGCAGACGGTCCAGCTCCTCGATAAGGACGGCCAGGTCATCGCGACCACCAAGACCGACGCCAACGGCAACTACTCCTTCGACAACCTGCACGACGGCACCTACTTCGTCAAGGTCGTCAAGGACGGAGCCCTCACCGACCTCGAGCAGACCGAGGACCCGGACGGCACCAAGGACAACGCCTCCGAACTCGTGACCCTGGGCGAGGACAACCACACCAAGGACAACATCGACTTTGGATACGTCCCCGACTACTCGATCCACGGCCTCGTCTACCGCGACGGTGACCGCGACGAGACGCACGGCGCAACCGAGAAGGGCTACGCCAACCAGGCCGTCGAACTGCGCGACAAGGACGGCAAGGTCGTCGCGACCACCACGACGGACGAGAACGGCGCATACTCCTTCGAGAAGCTGCCCGCAGGCGACTACACCGTCAAGGTCGTCAAGGACGGTGCCCTCACCGACCTCGACCAGACGGAGGATCCGGACTCCACCAAGGACTCCACCTCCGGCATCGTCTCGCTGAGCAACGACCACCGAACCGAAACGGACGTCAACTTCGGCTACATCGCCAACAACTCCATCAACGGCACCATCTACCGCGACGGTGACCGCGACGGAAAGAAGGGCGACACCGAAGGACGCTACTCCGGCGTGACGGTCCAGCTCCTCGACAAGGACGGCAAGGTCACCGCCACCACGACGACCGACAAGGACGGCAAGTACTCCTTCGAGCACCTGCCCGACGGCACCTACTCCGTCAAGGTCGTCAAGGACGGTGCCCTCACCGACACCGAACAGACCGGCGACCCCGACAACAAGCTGGACAACGCGTCCGAGCCGATCACCCTCGACGAGAAGAACCCCACCAAGGGCGACGTCGACTTCGGCTACGTCCCGAACAACACCATCAAGGGCACCGTCTACCGCGACGACAACCGTGACAAGACGATCAACGGTGACGAGCCCGGCCTCGAGCGCGTGAGCGTCCAGCTCCTCGACGAGGACGGAAAGGTCCTCCAGACCCTCGACACCGACGCGGACGGCAACTATGCCTTCCAGCACCTGCCCGACGGCACCTACTCTGTCAAGGTCGTACGCTCCTCGTCCATGAAGGACTACGACCAGACCGAGGACCCCGACACCACCGTCGACGACACCTCCGCGGTGTACACGATGGGCCCGGAGAACTCCCTGCAGGAGAAGGTCAACTTCGGCTACGTTCCGGACTACTCGATCGCCGGTCGCGTCTATCGCGACTCCGACAAGTCCGGCTCCTACACCGACGGTGAAGAGGCTTTCTCTGGCGTGACGGTCGACCTGCTCGACAAGGACGGCAACGTCGTGGCCACCACGACGACCGACAAGGACGGCAAGTACTCCTTCGAGCACCTGCCCGCGGGCACCTACCGCGTCAAGGTCCACCCGGACGGCGACCTCGCCGGCCTGGACCAGACCGAGGACCCGGACGGCATCGCCGACTCCATGTCCGGTGAGATCACGATCGGCTTCGACAACCAGAAGGTCACCGGCGTGAACTTCGGTTACGTCGCACCCGACGTCCCGGTCACCAAGCCGAAGCAGGGCCTCGCCCGCACCGGCTTCGACGGCCTGATCGGCGGAGCGGGCCTGGGAGCGGCCGTCGTTGGCGGCATGTTCCTGTGGATGCGTCGCCGTCGCCAGGACTGACGGTCATTCGGCCTGAGCCTCGACGAGGCAGTGGCTGAGTGAGCCGACAAGGGGCGGGTACTTCGGTACCCGCCCCTTTGGCGTACCCGCCCCCACGGCGTTCCCGGGTGGGCTTGAGGTTCTTCCTTGTGGCGCCGCTGGTGTTTCGGGCGCCGGAGGGCACGGCCGCCCGCGAGATTGCCACACGCGAGCCTGACGTGGGTGTGAGCGCGAAAAAGTTCGCCTAGCGTACGAAAAATTGCTCAACAATGCCGTTCTATGCCGTGCTGGGCGAGTTTTCTCGCGGAAATGCCGCAAACAGCCTCACGTTGGGCGAGCTTTATCGCGGGTGTGAGTACGAAGGCCTCGTGTTGGGCGGCACATGCACGGTCTTGCCCCAGTGTGTAAGCCTCGGCGCGACCGCGTGCGACGGGTGCCGCGGGTACCTGAAGGAGGCATCACAGGCAGAGGATGAACCTGTTACACACGCAAACCTTCGCGCACCACTGGAAGCCCCGCACGGCCATACACAGCGCACGCACAAGCGCCCGGGGCCATGGCCCCGGGCGCTCCCTGCAACAATTGAGTTCCGATAACTAGCGGAACAACTTCAGGGCGTTAGGTCCAATCATGAACGGCGCCAAGATCATCGACGAGCCCAGACCCACGCTGAAGCCGCCAATCACGTCGGTCACCCAGTGGACGCCCAGGTACAGGCGCGTCACGCAAATAAACACGATGAGCGCCAGCGCCGCGGCCCATAGCAGGTAGCGCAGACGACGACCGACGCGTGTCGTCGTCAGAACCAGCACCAGCGACACGAACAGCGCGGTCACGGCCGTTGCGTGACCCGACGGGAAGGAGTAGCCGTCCTCGGTAATCAGGCGCAGCGCCTCGTCGGGACGAGGACGCTCGTAGACGTGCTTAATGATGAAGCTATTCGTGGTAGACAAGGCCACCGACCCCAGGATGTACAGGGCATGCATGGCCTTCTTCAGGAACCACCACACGGCAGCCGCAATGATCAGCGCCAGGAGCACCGCACGCTTGGGATCGAAGACCCACGACGCGCCCGCCATTAACGTGTTGATCGCGGGCGAGCGCGACGCAATGAAGTCAGACCACACCGTGGTGTCGATCGGCAGCGGATTCGAAATGAATCCGCCCGAAATGGCGACAGCCGCGACGAGGAGAAACCCGATGATCACGGGGGGAGTCAGAAGGCGACGAGCAATCATAGTGAAATCCTACCGTAGTGTCAGTCGTTGGCGCCGTACTCGTACATCCAGCGCCCGGCCCGGCGTGAGAAGTGTGAATGCTCCCGCATCTGCCCGGATTCGCCAGTCGATGTGTCCCGCCACGAGGCCACAAACGTCACCGTGCCCTCCTCGTCGGAAGGACCCCCGGCCTCGGCCCCCAGGATCTGCAGACCCGTCCACTGCGTCCCCTCCACCCAGTACGGGGGAGCGGGGCGCGTGCGCGGGTGCCACGTGCGGAACAGGTAGTCCTCGTCGCGCAGCGCAAACGCCGTGTAGCGCGAACGCATGAGCGCCTCGGCGGTCGGAGCCACCTCGCCGTCCAGGTAGCGTCCGCAGCACTGCGCCAGCAACGCCCCCGACCCGCACGGGCAGGTACGAGGCCGGGGCACGCCAGCGCTCGCAGCGCCGGGAGCAGCGGGGGAGGAGGTCACGCCTGGTCGCCCAGGGAGGCCAGCCAGCGCTCCGCATCCAGGGCCGCACGGCAGCCGGAGCCGGCCGCCGTGATGGCCTGGCGGTACGTGTGGTCCACGGCGTCACCGCAGGCGAAGACGCCCGCGACGGACGTGCGCGTCGACGGTTCGTCGACCGTGATGTAGCCGGCCTCGTCGAGGGCAACCTGGCCGCGCAGGAAGCCCGTGCGGGGCAGGTGACCGATCGCGACGAACACGCCGTCCACGGCGATCTCGCGCGTGGAGCCATCCACCGTGGAGGCCAGGCGCAGGCCGGTCACGGCCTCGTCGCCCAGGACCTCGTCGACGGTCGCGTTCCACTCGAAGGAGATCTTCGGGTTGTTCAGGGCGCGCTCGGCCATGACGCGCGAGGCGCGCAGGGCGTCGCGGCGGTGCACGACAACGACCTCGGACGCGAAGTTCGTCAGGAAGGTGGCCTCCTCCATCGCGGAGTCGCCGCCACCAATGACGGCCAGGCGACGATCCTTGAAGAAGAAGCCGTCGCAGGTCGCGCAGTAGGAAACGCCGCGGCCGGAGAACTCGTCCTCGCCGGGCACGTTCATGTGACGGTACTCCGAGCCGGTCGCCAGGATGACGGCGCGCGCGTAGAAGACCTCGTCCTCGGTCGCCACGGCCTTCACGTCGCCCTCGAGGTTGACGGCGACGACGTCCTCGTAGCGAACGTCCGCGCCGAACTTCTCGGCCTGCTCACGCATGTTGTCCATGAGCTCGGGGCCCTGAATTCCTTCGGGGAATCCTGGGAAGTTCTCGACCTCGGTCGTGTTCATGAGCGCGCCCCCCGCAGCCAGCTGGCCGGCGAGCACGATGGGGGCGAGCCCGGCGCGGGCCGTGTACACCGCGGCCGTGTAGCCGGCCGGACCCGAACCGACGATGACGACGTCGTGAATGGTGGTGCCTTCCGGGACCTCGGTCGACGGGATCTGGACCTCGACGGCCTCGGGAGTTGAATCGGTGTTATCGGCCGTGACAAGGCCGGGAATCGTCACGAAAGACATGCGTACCCTCCTTATGGGTTACTGAACGGTTAGTTCGGAGATCCACACCCAGTTGCGGCCATCCTGGCCCTTGGGCATCGAACGGAACTGCAGCGCAATTGAGTCGGTTTCGACAGGGGTCGGGAGCTGAATCGTGGTCGTCGGAGACAACGTAGAAATCATCAGCTCTGTTCCACCGCGCGGGTTTGCGGGGTCCGTGACGTTGCGCACGACGAGTTCGCCGCCCGATGTCGCCGGGTCCATGTTGAGCGTCACCGACGAGACGGTGGCCTTCGCCTGCAGCTTGACGACGATCGTCACGGAGGTCTCGTCGCGGAACTGGTTGTTGTCGAACCAGCGTGAGGACCAGGACGTCGACGGGTTCGAGTCGATCATGTTGATCGCGCGATCCGGGTGGTCGCCGTCGTCGTTGTTCCAGGACAGGACCTGGACAGAGGAGATCGTGGGCGTCACGGATTCCGTCGGGGGAGGGGTCGTCGTGAGCGCGGGTGCGGGCTCCTCGCCGGACTCCTGGGCGGCCACGCCGTTACGCAGGGACTGGCCGAGATCCAGATCGGTGACAGGTCGCGTCGCCATCCACGGACCCCAGATCGCGCCGAAGAGAAACAGCACGACGCCGAAAATGAGAGCGGGTCGCGTGGGGTCGATCAGCTTGTCGGAGTGCTGGGGCTTGGTTTGTTCCTCCGTGGGCGAGGCCGGGGCGCCCTGAGCAGGCGGCGCGGGGATCGGGGGAACGGAGTCCATGACCTCGGTGGGATCCTCGACGGGAGGGGCGGGGATGGCCGACTCGACTACCGGCTGCACGCGGGGAATCTGGTGCGTCACGGGCGCGTCAGCGAGGGGTTCGGGGTGCGGGTAGTTCGCGGGGTTCACCTCGCCGTCACGCTCGTAGCCGCTGGCCGCGGGAGCGGGCGGCGGGGGAGCCAGCGGGAAGGGAGAGGACGAAACCTCGGCGCTGTCCATGGCACCGGTGACGGGCTCGACGCCCAGTGCCGCGAGGGACTGGGCCATCGGAGCGTTGTCGGGTGCGGGAATGGGGTCCTCATCGGGGGTGGGAATGGGCTCGGCGTCGGGCGCGGGGATCGGATCGGCGTCGGGCGCGGGAATGGGATCAGCGTCGGGCAGTGGAATCGGTGGAACATCGACCGATTCGTCGCTCGACGAGGCGGGTGACACCGGGGGAGCGGGAATCGGCGAGGCAGAGATCACCTCGTCGAACGACGGCAGTTTCTTCTCGTCGCCGGTACGTTCGGGCGTGGGAGCCATCGGTTCCTCCGTCTCGTCGGGTGTGTGTCCCGCCATTATCGCAGTTGGTTGAGCTGTCGGGGTGGAAGACGCTGCCAGGATGTTCACCACAGCGGCTGGCACGCGCAGGCGCGTCAGCAGCGGGCGCATCATTACCTCGGACTCGCGGGGGGCAGCGACACGCAAAACGACGAGGTAGGCGAGGCCGGTCACCGCAGAGACGACGGAGAGCTTGACGCCCGCCAGCAGCATGCGTCCCAGTGTCGAGGAGATGTCCGTGTGAATGCCCACGAGCCACAGGACACCGAATCCGACGAAGCCAGCGATGATCGCTGCGCCCAGGTAGGCGACGTAGGAGCGCAGGAGTCCAGCGCGGTCAACGAAGCTATTCTCGCGCGAGACCCAGACGATGGCGATCACGCCCTGCGTGAGGCGGCAGGCTGTTTCACCGAGGGCGGCAGCGACCACCCACCAGCGTGCACCGGTCACGGCGTACAGCGACCAGCCGAGAATAACCTGGATGATCGTGGGGCCAATACCCATGAGGAATACGGGCTTGACGTTTTCGTAGGCGAAGAAGACGCGCTGGCTCATGAGGACCATGCCGGTCGACGCGACGCCGGGCATCAGAGAGGTGAGGACGAGGGCATAGCCGGTGACGGCTGCGGGATCTCCGCCCTTCGCGGCCATAGCGATCTCCATCATTGGGACGGAGCCGGCCATCAGCATGGCCGCCGCAACGAGGGTCAGCGAGGTGATCGTACGCACGCCCAGGTGGTAGCTGTCGGCCACCGCCCTGTCATCGCCGTCGGCAACGGCACCTGCCATGCGGGTGAAGATCGCTGTCGTCAGAGACACGGTGATGAGCGACTGGGGCACCATGAAGATCATGAATGCCGTCGAGTAGGCCAGAATGCCGACGACGCCGCCCTGTGCGCCGCCATGGCCGATAAAGCCGTCGGCCATGGCGGCCAGGTTGTTGGTCGACAGGACACCGACCTGGGAAACACCGAGGGTCGCAAACGTCCATCCCGCGACGCGGGGCATCGACCCGAAGGAGGTGCCGCGGAAGTGGAAGTCCGGCTTGAAGGACACACCCGCCCTGCGCATCGGCCACAGCAGGCACAGCGCCTGGCAGATGACGCCCAGGGTCGCCGATCCGGCGAGGACCCAGAACTGCGCATGGGTCAGATCGCCCGCGGGGATGCCACCGTCGGGTGCACCGCCCCAGATTGCGAGGAATGCGCCGAGGCCCGCGATGCCCACGACGTTGTTGACGACCGGTGCCCACATGTAGGGCCCGAAGATCTCGCGGGCGTTGAGGAGCTCGCCCAGCAGGTTGTAGAGCCCGTAGAAGAAGAGCTGCGGCAGGCATAGCAGCGCGAAGAGGATCGCGAGGTTGCGAATATCATCGGTGTAGCCGGCGGCCGTGATCATGACGAGTACGGGAGCTAGCACCATCGTCGCGAAGGTAACGAGGAAGAGGAGCGTCCCCGCGAGAGTCAGCAGGCGGTTGACGTAGGTGTCACCGTCGTGGCGGCGCTTGATCGCGCCCACGATCTGCGGGACGAGGACCGCGTCAAAGATGCCCGAGGCCAGCAGGTTGAACACGGTGTTGGGCAGTGTGTTCGCCGTCTGGAAGGCCGCGCCCACGCCGCCGGCGGTCGCGCCGACCGCGGCGATCAGCATCGCGTTCCGGATGAAGCCCAGGATGCGCGACACCATGGTGCCCGACGCCATGAGCGCCGATGCCCTCAGGATCGATCGGCGAGGCGTGTTCGAGCTCATGGAGTCTCCTTCGTCGTTGCCGTCTCTGTTTCGGTGTTGTCATTTGCCGGGGCCGATGCCTCGTCGGTGCCATCGGTGCTGGGGCCGGCCGCAGAGTCCGCCTGCGTCGTCGCCCGAGCGGATCCCTCGGAGGACGCCAGCGCTTTGGGGGTGCCCCTCTTGCGCAGCGAACGCATGATGCCGACCAGGAAGAGTAGGCCGAAGAGGGAAGCGATGACCGCTGTGATCGCATCCTCCCACCCGGCGCGCATGCGCACGGTCACGGTACGGGAGTCGTCGAGGACTGTGCCGTCCGGGGTCGTCACCTTGTACGTCACCTCGATGTCGCCACTGCCGATCGCGCCGACTGGGACCTCGACGGTCGTGGCACCCTGCGCGGCCAGAGTTTGGTCGAGCGCCGGGGTGGCGCGCAGTCGCGGGTCGTCGGGCACGAGGGTGACGCCGACGCGCACCGGCCAGGGCAGGTTATTGCGCACGAGGACGGGGAAGTTGGCGGACTTGTTGATGAGGTTGACGGCCGAGGAGGGCTCGACGGTCACGGCTGAGAGCATGCCCGTGACCTGGGAGGTCATCGCCGTCGCCGAGTCGAGCTGCTCGGACGGGGTCAGCTGGGCAGACAGGGCGGGCAGAATCTGTGGCGTGACCGAGTCGTACACGGCATCGGGATCGTCGGTCGCGTTGGCCAGGGGCTCGAGCATGGTCAGGGACGAGGCCATGGCTGTGATCGCGGAAGAGGTGTCGGCGTCGAGCGTGCCCGCTCCGACGGTCTGCCGGTCGACGTCGGTCGGCTCGCTGGTGGACATCTCCGTGAAGGACAGCGCGGAGACCCAACGCGGGGAGAACAGGGCATTAATGCGCTTGGTGAGTGACTCGTTGACGGCCGTGCCACGCGCGGCCGCCGCGAAGACCGTGCGCGATGACGAGGGGCGTTCCCGCGCGATGATCGCCGTGATCGCGGTCAGGGTCTGCTCGGCATCGAGCTCGTCGCCGCCGGAGGCGTTCCACGACAGGATCGAGGCGAGGTCGGCCTGCTGCGCGAGCGTTCGTGCCCCGGTTCCATCTGTTGCCGTCTCGCCCGTCGAGGTGTCGATGTTCACTCGCGCGTAGGAGGTGAACGTGACCTCTTCGGCGGGGGTGAGCGCCGAGGATGGGGCGATCGCGATCTGGTCGGGCGACGCGTAGTTCGATAGGAACGCCGTGCCGAAGGTCGTGTCGGCTGGCCACGCGACGTTGCGCAGGATCGTGGGGCCTGTGTCGGGCGAGGTCGTCGTGGTGGCGCTCTGTCCGGCGGCGCTCGCGGTCGGGCTGGGGCTGGGGGTTTCGGTGGCGCTCGTCGAGGGCGAGGGGCTCGGCGACCCCGTCGAGGGCGCGGGGGCCACCCATCCGGCCTCGCGCAGGGACGACGGGAAGCCCGCGATGGAGTTGGAGGCGCGCGCCCAGAAGCTCGCGTTGCCCGACAGAGCGAGGGCACCGAGGTCGGCGTCACCGTCGGGTAGGGCGATGATTTCGTTCGCGGTTCCCATGAGGGCAGACACGAAGGCCTCCGACTGCAGGTCGCGCGATCGCTGAGCGGGATCTGTTGCCGTGGGCGCGGGAGTCGGGGTGGGGGAGGAGGACGCGCTCGGAGCGGCGGTGGGTGCGCCGGACTGCCCGGATTCGGCGTCGGACTGATTGGATTGTCCGGATTCGGCGTCGGAGTCGTCGGAATCGGGCGAGGGACTCGGCGACGCTGTTGGCTGCGGTCCGCGCGGGATGAGCAGCGGGTCGATGGCGAGAGTCACGCCGGAGTTGGAGGCCAGGTTCAGGACTGCGGATCGTTCGGCCTGGTCCTGGGTGGCGCTCGGCGAGGTCCAGGGAACCACGGCACTCACGCGCGAGGCTGAGACCTGGGCACCGGAGTCCCACACGAGGATCGACCGGTCCTTGCCGGAGTACTCCCCGGAGTTGGCGGCCACGGTGATGACGCGCGGACCCCACTCGGTCGCGTCGGTCAGGGGAAGGGCAGAGGTGGGGATACGGATCTCAAAGGAAACCGTTGCGCCGCGGATGACATCGGTGAGCGCGGAGGTCGCGGTGTGCGTGGCATCGGGTTCGTCCTCGGACAGCGCCGTCGTCAGTGCGGCTACCGAGATCGGCGTCTCGTTGCCGACGAACACCTCGAGGGAAATGTTCGCGAGCGTTGTGGGAGAATCGTTGCGGACGGTGCCGGAAACAACCACTTCGTTCTCGCTGGTGATAATGCGCGGTGACAGCGAGTTGATCGAGATGGTGAGCCCGGATTCCTCGCTAGCTGTCCCCATGACTGCGGGGCGCGAGGCGTCGGACTGCGAGGTGACGGCGGGCAGCGGGGTGGCCCCGGCCTCGTTCAGACCGAGGCCGAAGGGAAGAGCCATCGCCGCGCATAGGGCGGCTACCCTCACGGCGCGCCTAGTCACGGCTACCCCGATACAGCAGGTCCAGGGCGATGCGCACGATACGACGCTCGTTGGGGTAGGCAAGCTGACGCGACACGTCGCGCAGCGGCACCCACGCGGCCTCCTCGGCCTCATGGTCCGGATCCTGCTCGACGGTGATCGTGCCGGACTCGTAGCCCATCAGGTAGTGGTGAACGACCTTGTGGACACGGCGGTCGTTGCCGGAGAACCAGTAGTCGATCGACGCGAGGTGGCGGATGATGCGTCCTTGGATGCCGGTTTCCTCGGCCACCTCGCGCAGCGCTGCCTGCTGGGGGGTCTCGGAACCTTCGAGGTGCCCCTTGGGCAGACACCATTCGATGCGGCCCGCTCGATTGCGCCGCGCGATCAATGCCGCATAGGGAATTCCGTCACGCACATCGACCACGATGCCGCCCGCGCTGGTTTCCGCGGAAATCGGCAGGTGAGAGCGGCCAGCGC
>ERZ772977.925-NODE-925-length-16646-cov-4.701344_pt1 | contig 16646 bp, 11 predicted proteins | sample MGYA00511131_ERZ772977 | MGnify/ENA primary metagenome ERZ772977 (study PRJEB29015, sample SAMEA2737935) | human oral metagenome | biome: human oral; feature: human-associated habitat; material: dental | place: China | collected 2151 ...
GAGCTGGCTCTTAGGTGTTCTTATTTACGTTCTAATTGCTTGTGCAGTTTTTCTGATTTTTAAATTCATTCCAGAGTTTTTAAACTTTGTTATTGGAATTCTAATGAATGAAAGAGGAGAAAATAAAAAAATTTATAAAAAATGGTATCTTCAAAGCTTTTAAAAGTACATTCTCCTTTTTTTATCATTTTGATACTCACTTGTAAAAGTCCAACATTTTTAATTTTTAGAGTTTTACTTTCTGTTATTTTTTCTAGTATTTTTATAATAAAAGTTGAATAGCATAAGTAAAATCACTCTATTCATTAAGTTTCCTTTTACAATCACCTTATCTTTAAATCAAACTAAAAATGAAATAAAATTAAATGAAGTACTGATTGCCTCCAAACTTGAAGTTAGCCCAACTCCTGTTAGAGAAGCATTTAGAATGTTAGCTGCTGATGGAATTGTAGAAATAGTCCCATGGAAAGGTGTTTTTATTAGAAAGTATACTATCAAAGAAATTGAAGAAGCTTATCAATGTAGAGAAGTATTAGAAACTTTAGCTGTAAAACTATGTATTAACATTATCCCTAAAACTGAAATAGATAGACTTCTGAAGCTTTTAAAAGAAAATCATGATACTGTAGAAAAAAGAATTAAAGTTAGTAATGAAATTCATAACATGATTATTGAATATTCTCACAATAAAATACTTAAAAACTTAATAACCCAACTTAATGATATTCTAATTTACGATAGAAGACTCTCCGCTTATGATGGTCTAAGAGGAAAACAAATTGATCAAGAACATAAATTAATTTTAAAAGCCTTAAAAGAAAAAAATGAAAATGCTGCTATTTTTTATATGAAAGAACATATTCAAAATGGTTTTAAATATGTAAAAGAAAATCATAATTAATAAAATTCAAATACACTCAATTTTTTAAATTTAGTTCAAGCATTTGAAGAAAAAGGTTATGAAATAATTAAAATTAAATCTAAAGTAAATTAATATAAATGGGGAGTCATTTTGTACTCCCCTTAATTTTATTTTAATTTAAAATCACAGTTATTTAAAACATCTTGAATAATTTCAAGTCCTTTTTTCATTTCTTCTATACTAGAAGAGACTATACTTATTCTAATTTTTGAAGTAGTTTCTTCTGTTGTTGAATAAAAAATAAATCCTGGTAGGACGGAAAGTCCTCTTAAACGACATTTATAGTAAAATTTTTCACTATTGATATAGTTTGCTAAATTTACCCAGATAAAAAAACCTCCTTTTGGTATATGCATTATTTCCAAGTGTTCTATTTTTTTTAGTTCATTTATCATATACTCCATCTTCATTTTTAAGTTAAGTCTCAGTTTTTCTAAATGACTTTCTAATAAACCTCTTTTGATAAAAATTTCCAAGAACTTTTGATTTATTCCAGAGGTGGTAGTATCTATAAAATATTTATTCAAGCTAAAACTATCTATATATTTCTTTGGAGGAATTAACATTGTCAGTGCTAATGCAGGCATAACAATTTTAGAAAATGTTTTAATAAAAAATACTCTTTCATATTTATCCAAAGCCTTTAAAGATTTTGGACATTCTTTTGAATTATAATAAAAATCAGAAAAACATTCATCTTCTATTATATAGAAATCATATTTTAATGATAATTCTATCATTTTTTTCTTTTTTTCAAAGGACCAACTTACTCCAGTAGGATTTTGAAAATTTGTCATTATATATACAAAATCTATTTTTTTCCTTTTTAATAAGCATTCAAATTCTTGCATATCCCAGCCATCACATTTCATATCAATATTTTCTACAATACAATAACTTTTTAAGATGTGAACTGCATTTTGATAAGTTGGATCAGATAAAAGGACCGTTTTCTTAGGAGATATTCCAAAAGCTGTACTTATAAGCTCCAAAGCTATTTGAGTTCCTGAACAAATAATTATGTCATCTTTTTCTCTTCTAATTCCATATTTTATAATAAATTCAGCTAAAGTCTCTCTTAAACTTTCTAAACCTTGGATATTTTGATAAGCCATAAGATATCTACTTTCAGTTTCATCTGACAATATTTCATTTACAATTTCTTTATATTCTTTAATTGGAAAATATTCTTTTGGTGGACCTCCATTTGAAAAATTAATTTCCATATCCTTAGAATTTTGCCCAAAACGAAAAGTATTTAAAATTGGTGTCATTCTCTTTCCTATATCAAGATTGTATCCTTTTTTTACAAAACAACCTTTTCCTTTTATGCTGTACAAATACCCTTCTTCTTCAAGCATTCGTATAACTTTTAAAACTGTATTTAGGTTTACTTCATACTTTATTGAAATTTGCCTCACAGAATAGAACTTGTCATTTTCTTTCCATTTATTTTCTAAAATATCCTGCCTTAACATTTCATAGAGTTGGGTTGAAATTGTAACATCTGAATTTCTTATTAATTTTTTCTTCATATTCTTACTCCTTTATAGTGTACTATGACAGTTTTTAGAATAAATAATTTATTTATAAATCGTTTTATGTTAATATTATAATATAAAAACATCAAATATACTAGGAGGGAATTTATGGAAACGAAAAAATATGGTTTAGGAACAACTGCTATACATGCAGGAACTTTAAAAAATTTATATGGAACTCTTGCAATGCCAATATATCAAACTTCTACTTTTATATTTGACTCGGCTGAACAAGGTGGAAGAAGATTTGCTCTTGAAGAAGCTGGATATATTTATACAAGATTAGGGAATCCTACAACAACAGTTTTAGAAAATAAAATTGCAGCTCTTGAAGAAGGAGAAGCTGCTGTTGCTACATCATCTGGTATGGGAGCTATATCTTCAACATTATGGACTGTTTTAAAAGCAGGAGATCATGTTGTTACTGATAAAACTTTATATGGTTGTACTTTTGCTTTAATGTGTCATGGACTTACAAGATTTGGAATAGAAGTTACTTTTGTTGATACTTCAAATTTAGATGAAGTTAAAAATGCTATGAAAAAAAATACAAGAGTTGTTTATCTTGAAACACCTGCTAACCCAAATTTAAAAATAGTTGATTTAGAAGCACTTTCTAAACTTGCTCATACAAATCCAAATACTTTGGTTATTGTTGACAATACTTTTGCAACTCCATATATGCAAAAACCTTTAAAATTAGGTGCAGATATTGTTGTTCACTCTGTAACAAAATACATAAATGGACATGGAGATGTAATAGCAGGTCTTGTTATAACAAATAAAGAACTTGCAGATCAAATTCGTTTTGTAGGTTTAAAAGATATGACAGGAGCAGTTTTAGGACCACAAGATGCTTATTATATTATTAGAGGTATGAAGACTTTTGAAATCCGTATGGAAAGACATTGTAAAAACGCTAAAAAAGTTGTTGAATTTTTAAATAAACACCCAAAAATTGAAAGAGTTTACTATCCTGGACTTGAAACACACCCTGGTCATGAAATAGCAAAAAAACAAATGAAAGATTTTGGAGCAATGATTTCTTTTGAACTAAAAGGTGGTTTTGAAGCAGGTAAAACTTTACTAAATAACTTAAAACTTTGTTCATTAGCTGTTTCATTGGGAGATACTGAAACTCTTATTCAACACCCAGCATCTATGACACACTCACCTTATACAAAAGAAGAAAGAGAAGCTGCTGGAATAACTGATGGCTTAGTTAGATTATCAGTTGGTCTTGAAAATGTTGAAGATATTATAGCAGATTTGGAACAAGGACTAGAAAAAATTTAATTTTACTCATTTATCTTCATTCCTTACTTGTTTATGGTTGTTGTAAACTCTATTACAACAACCATTTAACAAACATATAAATTAGTTTTTTAAAAATACGGTATATAGTAGATTTTAAACATATTAATGAAACGAAAGAGGTAAATATATGGAAAATAATGTAGAAACTAGAGGAAGTTTTAAAGGTTTGATTCCATTTATAGTATTTATTTTGCTTTATTTAGGAACTGGAATTTTTTTACATATAGCTGGAGTAGAGTTAGCATTTTACCAATTACCTGGACCTGTTGCAGCTTTTGCTGGAATAGTTGTTGCTTTTATTATATTTAATGGAAGTATTCAAGAAAAATTTAATACTTTTCTTGAAGGCTGTGGACATCCAGATATAATTACAATGTGTATTATTTATCTTTTAGCTGGTGCTTTTGCAATAGTTTCAAAAGCTATGGGTGGTGTTGATTCAACCGTTAATTTTGGAATTACTTATATTCCTCCACACTATATAGCTGTTGGACTTTTTATTATAGGAGCTTTTATATCAACAGCAACCGGAACATCAGTTGGAGCAATAGTTGCTCTTGGACCAATAGCTGTTGGGCTTGGTGAAAAAAGTGGAGTTCCTATGCCACTAATTTTAGCTGCTGTAATGGGTGGAGCAATGTTTGGAGATAATCTATCTGTTATTTCTGATACTACAATAGCAGCAACTAAAACACAAGGTGTTGAAATGAGAGATAAATTTAGAATAAACCTGTATATAGCACTACCTGCTGCTATTCTTACAATAATTCTACTTTTCTTATTTGCAAGACCTGATGTTGTACCAGAAGCAATAACACATGACTATAACTTAATAAAAGTTTTTCCTTATGTTTTTGTACTTGTAATGGCATTAATTGGAGTAAATGTTTTTGTTGTTTTAACATCAGGAGTTTTACTTTCAGGAATAATTGGGCTTATATATGGAGATTTTACTTTATTAAGTTATGGTAAAGAAATATATAATGGCTTCACTAATATGACAGAAATTTTTGTACTTTCACTTTTAACTGGTGGTATGGCTCAAATGGTAACACACCAAGGTGGAATACAATGGGTTATCAACACAGTCCAAAAGTTTATAGTTGGTAAAAAAAGTGCAAAAGTTGGTGTAGGACTTTTAGTTTCACTTGCTGATATAGCTGTTGCAAATAATACTGTTGCAATTATAATAACTGGTGGAATTTCTAAAAAGATTTCTGAAAATAATGATGTTGATTTAAGAGAAAGTGCTGCTATTCTTGATATTTTTTCTTGTATATTCCAAGGAATGATACCTTATGGTGCACAAATGTTAATACTTTTAGGTTTTGCAGGAGATAAAGTTGCTCCAACACAATTAATACCTTTATTATGGTATCAATTGTTATTGGGAGTTTTTACACTAATTTATATATTTGTTCCTCAAATAAGCAAAAAAGTATTAAATATTATAGATAAAAAATAATCTAAAATAATTTTATTTTACTATTTATAGTAAATATTGTATAATAAAATTACAAAGAAATTTAAACTATATGTTTTTATGTTAAGGAGGATATGGATATGAAAAGAGTTATGCAAACAATGGACGGAAACCAAGCTGCAGCTTATGCTTCCTACGCTTTTACAGAAGTTGCAGGTATTTATCCAATAACACCTTCTTCACCAATGGCTGAGTATGTTGATGAATGGGCTGCTAAAGGAATGAAAAATATTTTTGATGTTCCTGTTAAATTAGTTGAAATGCAATCTGAAGGTGGTGCTGCTGGTACTGTCCATGGTTCTTTGGAAGCTGGTGCTTTAACTACAACTTACACTGCTTCACAAGGTTTACTTTTAAAAATTCCTAATATGTACAAAATAGCTGGAGAATTACTACCAGGTGTAATCCATGTATCTGCTCGTTCTTTATCTGTTCAAGCACTTTCAATTTTTGGGGATCACCAAGATGTCTATGCAACTAGACAAACTGGTTTTACTATGATGGCTAGTGGTTCTGTTCAAGAAGTTATGGATATGGGAACTATTGCCCATTTAGTTGCAATTAAATCAAGAGTCCCTGTTCTGCATTTCTTTGATGGTTTTAGAACTTCTCATGAAATTCAAAAAATTGAACTTATGGACTATGATCTTTGTAAAAAATTAGTTGATTATGATGAAATTCAAAAATTTAGAGATAGAGCATTAAATCCTGAACACCCTGTTACAAGAGGAACTGCTCAAAATGATGATATATACTTCCAAACAAGAGAAGCTCAAAATAAATTCTATGAGGCTGTACCAGATATAGCTGCGTACTATATGGAAGAAATTTCAAAAGAAACTGGTAGAGAATATAAACCTTTCAAATATAGAGGTGCACCTGACGCTGATAGAGTTATTGTAGCTATGACTTCTGTTTGTCAAACAGCAGAAGAAACTGTTGATTATTTAGTTGAAAAAGGAGAAAAAGTTGGACTTATAACTGTTCATCTATATAGACCTTTCTCTGAAAAATACTTCTTTAATGTTTTACCTAAGACAGTTAAAAAAATAGCTGTTTTAGACAGAACTAAGGAACAAGGAGCACCAGGAGAACCACTATTTTTAGATGTAAAATCAATATTTTATGATAAAGAAAATGCTCCAATAATAGTTGGAGGAAGATATGGATTATCTTCAAAGGACACAACTCCTGCTCAAATAAAAGCAGTATTTGATAACTTAGCACAAGATAAACCTAAAACAAACTTTACAATAGGTATTAATGATGATGTTACTTTTACATCTCTTGAAATAGGGGAAAGATTAAATGTTGCTGACCCTTCTACAAAAGCTTGTCTATTCTTTGGACTTGGAGCAGATGGAACAGTTGGGGCAAATAAGAACTCAATAAAAATAATTGGAGATAAGACTGACTTATATGCACAAGGTTATTTTGCTTATGACTCTAAAAAATCTGGTGGAGTTACAAGATCTCACTTAAGATTTGGTAAAAAACCTATTAGAGCAACTTATTTAGTATCTAGTCCAAGTTTTGTAGCTTGTTCTGTTCCAGCTTATTTAAAACAATATGATATGACATCTGGACTTAAAAAAGGTGGAAAATTTTTGCTAAACTGTGTTTGGGATAAAGATGAAGTTTTAGAATATATTCCAGACAATATCAAATATGATTTAGCAAAATCAGAAGCTAAGTTCTATATTATCAATGCCACTAAACTTGCTCATGAAATTGGTTTAGGACAAAGAACAAATACAATAATGCAATCAGCTTTCTTTAAACTCGCTGAAATCATACCTTATGAAGAAGCACAAAAATATATGAAAGAATATGCTTATAAATCTTATGGTAAAAAAGGTGATGATGTAGTTCAACTTAACTATAAGGCAATAGATGTTGGTGCTTCTGGTTTAATTGAAATTCCAGTTGATCCTAATTGGATAAATTTAAAAGTTGAAACTATAAAAAAAGTTGATAAAAATAATAATACTTCTAATTGTAAAACTGAATTATTAACTTCTTTTGTTAAAGATATAGTTGAACCTATCAATGCTATAAAGGGAAATGACTTACCTGTCTCTGCATTTTTAGGTAGAGAAGATGGTACATTTGAAAATGGTACTGCTGCCTTTGAAAAAAGAGGAGTTGCTGTTGATGTACCTATATGGAATATAGATAAATGTATAGAATGTAATCAATGTGCCTATGTATGTCCACATGCAGCTATTAGAGCATTTTTAATAACAGAAGAAGAAAAAACTGCTTCTCCTATTGAATTTACTACAAAAAAAGCTAATGGAAAAGGATTGGAAAACCTAAGTTATAGAATACAAGTTACACCACTTGATTGTACTGGATGTGGTTCTTGTGCAAATGTTTGTCCTGCTAAGGCTCTTGATATGAACCCTATTGCTGTAGCATTAGAAAATCATGAAGATGAAAAAGCTGCATATATTTATAGTAAGGTTACATATAAAAATGATAAGATGCCTACTAATACAGTTAAAGGTTCTCAATTCTCACAAGCATTATTTGAATTTAATGGAGCTTGTCCAGGTTGTGGAGAAACACCTTATTTGAAAGTTATCTCTCAAATGTTTGGAGATAGAATGATGGTTGCAAATGCAAGTGGATGTTCATCAGTTTATAGTGGTTCTGCACCATCAACACCATATACTAAAAATTGTTGTGGTGAAGGACCTGCTTGGGCATCATCTCTATTTGAAGACAATGCTGAATATGGTTTTGGTATGCATGTTGGAGTAGAAGCTCTTCGTGATAGAATACAACATATTATGGAAGTTTCTATGGATAAAGTGACTCCTGCATTGCAAGGACTATTCCGTGAATGGATAGAAAATAGAAATTATGCTGCTAAAACAAGAGAAATAAGTCCAAAGATTTTAACTGCATTGGAAGGAAATAATGAAACTTATGCTAAGAATATCATAGGCTTGAAACAATATTTAATAAAAAAATCTCAATGGATAGTTGGTGGAGATGGTTGGGCTTATGATATAGGATATGGTGGACTTGACCATGTACTTGCTTCAAAAGAAGATATAAATGTTATAGTTATGGATACAGAAGTTTATTCAAATACTGGTGGACAATCTTCTAAGGCTACACCTACTGCTGCTGTTGCGAAATTTGCTGCTGCTGGTAAACCTTTAAAGAAAAAAGATTTAGCTGCTATTTGTATGAGCTATGGACATATCTATGTTGCACAAGTTTCTATGGGAGCCAATCAACAACAATTCCTAAAAGCTATACAAGAAGCTGAAAGCTATAATGGACCATCAATAATTATTGCTTACTCTCCTTGTATCAACCATGGAATAAAAAAAGGTATGTCAAAATCACAAACTGAAATGAAACTTGCAACTGAATGTGGTTATTGGCCTATATTTAGATATAATCCATTACTTGAAAAAGAAGGAAAAAATCCTTTACAATTAGATTCAAAAGAACCTAAATGGGAATTATACCAAGATTACTTAATGGGTGAAACTAGATATATGACATTGAAAAAAACAAATCCTAATGAAGCAAATGACTTATTTGAAAAGAATATGTTTGATGCTCAAAGAAGATGGAGACAATATAAGAGACTTGCAAGTTTAGATTATTCTGATGAAAAAAGATGATAACTTCCTAACATAAAAAAAATGGAGCTATGTTACAAATTTGTGACATAGCTCTATTTTATTATCTACTCCATCTATCAATTTTTGATAAGAATTGTGGATATGCTAAGTATAATGCTTTAGCATTTACGTTGTTTAATTCTCTTTTTGTTTTAGGAACTTTTCTACTCATTTGAGCAAGTTGAAGTACTCTATCTGAAACTTCTACTTGTAACCAAACTTGTTCATTAAAGAAATCATTTCTTTTTACAAAAGTTGCTAATATTTTTCTTAATTTTCTAACATCTTTCTCATTTAAGTCAGATTTTTCTGATAATGCAACTATTTGAGACCACTCATTTTTATCTGCAACAACTTCTTTTATGTATTTAGAAGGATTATCCAATTGACTTGAATTTGCTTCCTTTACCATAAAATCTACTAATCCTTTAGGATCTTTTATATTAGTTTCTTCCAATATAAATTTTCTTGGCATTTTATTTACATAAGATGTCAATATTTTAACAAAACGATCAAAGTCATCATCTGTAATTTCATTAGCTGGTGTTTTTCCTAAATAATCTAAGAAATAATATTCTCTTTCAGACATTTTTCCTTGTTTTCTAAAATTAACCAAAGGATTTTCTTCTCCATACCAATCAGGGTTTGTAGCTTCTGCTACCATAACTTTTGGCATAGTTGTTTCCCAATTATGAGCTGACTCTTTGTTTAAAGAGTATTTCTCAATCAATCCTTTTTTTGTTACAGTAGTTGAACTGCAAGATATTAAAGTAAAAATCACAGCTAAAAGAAATAATATTTTTTTCATTTTTCCTCCTTATTATCTTCCACAACATTTTTCATAAGGTTTACCACTTCCACATGGACATAAGCCATCTGTATTTTCAGTGTTCACCTCTTTGATTTCTGCTTCTCCAATCTCATCTTCTTCATCTTTTGTTGGCTCAGTATTTACAACCACTTTAAATAAGAATGAAGTAGCTTGTTCTTGAATTGTTGCTATCATTTCTTCAAATATTTGGCTTGAAATCAATTTATATTCAGTTACTGGATCTCTTTGACCATAAGCTCTTAAATAAATACTTTCTCTTAGAGCATCAAGAGATTTTAAATGCCCTCTCCATCTATTATCAACAACATCAAATAAAATATGTTTTTCAAGTTTTCTCATTAGATCAGAACCAAGTTCTTCTTCTTTTTTATTATATTGCTCAATTAGAGCATTATAAATTCTTTCAGCATATTCTTCTTTTGTACTTCTTAAATATGCTTTATCATCTGCTTCTTCATAGACATAGAAATCTTTTAAGTATTCATTTAATCCATCAATATCCCAATCTTCTCTCATTTCAGGAGCAAATTTTTCATATACTTTTTCTGTGATATTTCTGTGAAGCATTCCCATTATTCTATCTTTTAGATTATCAATAGCAAGAGCTTCATTTCTACTTTCATAAATAGCTGTTCTTTGTTTATTCATAACATCATCAAATTCAAGTAGATTTTTTCTTATTCCAAAGTTTCTAGCTTCTATTTTCTTTTGAGCTTTTTCAATAGCAGAATTTATCATTCCATGAGTTATAGGTTCTCCTTCTGGAAGTTTTAATCTATCCATCCAAACCATTACTCTTTCAGAACCAAACAGTCTCATTAAGTCATCTTCAAGTGATAGGTAGAATTCAGATTCCCCTGGGTCACCTTGTCTACCAGATCTTCCTCTTAATTGGTTATCTATTCTTCTTGATTCATGTCTTTCAGTACCAAGTATAAATAAACCACCTAAAGCTAAAACTTTTTCTTTTTCTTCTTTACATTGTTCTTGATATTTTGCTAAAGTTTCAGGAAATCTTTCATCTTCTCTTGAACCAACTTCTGCAAGAGTCATAAATTCAGGGTTACCTCCAAGCATAATATCTGTTCCTCTACCTGCCATATTTGTAGCTATTGTAACAGCTTTGTATCTACCTGCTTGAGCAACTATTTCAGCTTCTTGTGCATGGTATTTAGCATTCAATACATTGTGAGGAATTCCTCTTTTCTTTAAAAGTTCTGATAATTCTTCTGAACTCTTTATTGAAATTGTACCAACAAGAACAGGTTGTCCTTTTTCGTAAAGCCCTTGTATTCTATCAATAATTGCATTGATTTTTTCTTTTTTTGTCTTATAAACTAAGTCAGCATTATCTTTTCTTATAACTGGTAAGTTAGTAGGAATAACAACAACTTCTAATCCATAAGTATGCATAAATTCTGTTGCTTCTGTTTCAGCAGTACCAGTCATTCCAGATAATTTCTTATACATTCTAAAATAATTTTGAAGTGTTATGGTTGCAAGAGTTTGGTTTTCACTAGCAATTTTAACTCCTTCTTTAGCTTCTATGGCTTGGTGAAGTCCATCTGAATATCTTCTTCCTTCCATAGCTCTTCCTGTAAATTCGTCAATTATAACTACTTCACCATTATCTCTAACTAAGTAATCTCTATCTCTTTTAAACAATTCTTTAGCTTTTAAAGCTTGATGTAAGAAGTGAGTTAATTCAACATATTCAGGTGCATATAGGTTTTCAATTTTTAAAATTTCTTCTACTCTCTTTACACCTTTTTCTGTAAATACTATAACTCTTGATTTTTCATCAACTTCATAATCTCCCCATTTTTCATCAGGGATATTCATAGCTTTCTTTTCTTTTATATTTTTAATTTTTTCAGTTTCATAACTTCTGTTAAGCATAGATACAACTTGGAAGGATATTTGATACCATTTGATTTTATCTTCAGCTGCACCTGAAATTATTAGAGGTGTTCTAGCTTCATCAATAAGTATTGAGTCAACTTCGTCCACTATACAGAAGTTAAGTTCTCTTTGAACTTTTTGATCTAAACTAGATACCATATTATCTCTTAGATAGTCAAATCCAAATTCAGAGTTTGTACCATAAGTTATATCTGAATTATATGATTTTTTTCTTTGTTCAGTTGGTAATCCATTTAAAATAACTCCTGAACTTAAACCTAAAAATCCATATAATCTTGACATTTGGTCTCTATCTCTTTTTGCCAAGTAGTCATTTACTGTAATTACATGTACACCATGTCCTGCAAGGGCATTTAAGTAAACTGGACAAGTTGCAACCAAAGTTTTACCTTCCCCTGTTTTCATTTCTGTGATTTTTCCTTGGTGTAAAACCATACCCCCAATTAATTGCACATCATAATGTCTTAAACCTAAAACTCTCTTTGAAGCTTCTCTAACTGTTGCAAATGCTTCAACTAGGATATCATCAAGAGTTTCTCCATTTTGTAATCTTTCTTTAAAAATATTTGTTTTGTTCTTTAATTCTTCATCTGAAAGTTTTTCATATTCAGATTCTAATGCATTGATTTTTTCAACTTCTTTTGTCAGAGCTTTAATTTCTCTGTCGTTTTTAGTACCAAAAATCTTTTTAAGTAAACCACCTATCATTTTTTTCTCTTCCTCACTTTTTTTAATATCATTCTATATTTTAATATAATTTACTATCTTAGTCAAATTTATCTTTTAGTTCAATAAATTCTTCTTCAGTCAATATCTTTATAGTTGGAATCTCTTGAGCTTTTTTTAGTTTGCTTCCTGCTTTTTCTCCAACTATCAAGTAATCTAAGTTTTTACTTACTGAACTTAAATTCTTCCCACCTAGTTTTTCAATTTCCTCTTTTATTTGCTCTCTTGTGAAATGTTTTAATGTTCCTGTAAATAAGAAATTTTTTCCAGCAAAGTTAGGATTTACATTTTGAACATTAATTTCACTTTCTTTTATTTCAAATTTTAAACCTTTTTCTTTTAAACCTTGGATAATTTTTTGATTTTTTTCCTTATTGAAGAAAGCTATTATTTCATTGGCAGCTATTTCACCAATTCCTTCTATTGAAGTCAAATCTTCAAAAGTCATAGTCATCAATTTATCAATATTTTTTGAGGCTTTTGCCAATACTTTAGAAGCGACCTTTCCTATAAAAGGTATTCCTAATGAGTAAATAACTTTGTCATAATCTCTATTTTTACTTTCTTCTATTGAGTTTAAAAGATTTTCTATACTTCTTTTACCCATTTTATCAATATTTTCTAAGGCTTCTCTATGAGTTTTTAAATCGAAAATATCTACAACAGTTTTTATATATCCTAAATCTATGAATTTTTCAACTATTTTTGAACCTAGTCCCATAATATTTAAAGCATCTCTTGAAACAAAATATTCTATTTCTCCTTGAACTTTTGCAGGACATGCTTCATTGACACATTTTATATCAACTAAACCTTCTTCTCTTTCAAGTTTATGATTACATATAGGGCAACAAGTAGGTTCTTCTATTATTTTTTCATTTCCTGTTCTTTCCTCTTTTATAGCTTTCACTACTTGTGGGATAATTTCAGCAGCTTTTTCTATAAAGACTCTGTCCCCTATTCTTATATCTTTTCTTTGAATTTCACTTATATTATGTAAACTTGCTCTTTTTACTTTACTTCCTGATAACTCAACTTCTTCTAGTTCAGCAACAGGGGTCAATTTTCCAGTTCTTCCCACTTGCCAAGTTACATCATTTAATACAGTTGAAACTTGATGTGCTGGGAATTTATATGCTATTGCCCATCTAGGAGTCTTACTTGTGTAACCAATTTCATTCCAAAGATTAATTTCATCAACCTTTATTACTAAACCATCTGTTTCATAAGGAAGATTTTCTCTTTCTTTTTCCCAATAATCTATTCTTTTTTCTATATCTTTTGAAGTTTCTAAAAGTTCAAATATTCCTGTTGTTTTTATTCCCATAGCTTCTAAGAATTTTATACTTTCACTATGAGATTTTAAACCTAATTTATCTGCTTCAACTAAGAAATAGAAATAGGCATCTAAGCCTCTTTCCTTTACAATTTTAGAATCTAATTGTCTTAAAGTTCCACTTGCAGCATTTCTTGGATTAGCAAAAAGTTCTTCTCCTTTTTCTAATCTTTCATTATTTAATTTTTCAAAGCTAGCTAGAGGTAGCACAACTTCTCCTCTAATTTCCATATCAATAGCTTGTGGTAAAGTTTTAACTATACTTGCTATTTCTAAAATATTTTCTGTAACATCTTCTCCTATAAATCCATCTCCACGAGTTACAGCTCTGATAAGTTTTCCTTGTCTGTAAGTTAGACTGATAGATAAGCCATCAAGTTTAACTTCTAAACAATATTTTAATTCTTGTTCTTTTGTAATTTTCTTTTTAATTCTTTCAATAAAGTCTACAATCTCTCCAATATTATAACTATTAGCCAAACTTAACATTGGGTGGACATGCTCAACTTTTTTAAATTTGTTCTCTTTTAAACTTGCCCCAACAGATATGGTTGGAGAAGAAGTTTCTTTATATTGTGGGTATTTTTCTTCTAAACTTTCTAATTCTTTTAATAAAATATCAAATTCATAGTCTGAAATTAGACTTTTATTATCATTGTAGTAAGAATCTCTGTATTTATCTAAATCTTCTCTTAATTTAACTATTTTTTCTAAATCATTTAATTCTTGTGATGAGTAAAGTGTAAGTCCTGTATGATTATTTTTTAATTCTTCAATTCTCTTCTTAATTTCCATATTTTCTCCTGAATTAAAATTTTTAAATATATTAATTATTCACAAAGGATATTATACCATTATTATAATAATTTTTCTAATAAAAAAGAACTGTAATAACAGTTCTAATTTACTATTTCTAAATAAGGGGAATTTATAAAATCATAAGGTAATACATAAGGTCCCCCATCAGAATCTAAATCTAATTCAAAGCCCATTTCCTGTGCTGTTATATAGTAGATATACCAAATATATTGAGAACAATAAAAACCTTCTGTATTCATTTTATCAGAACTTATTCTATAATCTTTTCCAAAATATTTTCCCATATTTTTTATTAATCTTTTTCTAAATTCATCAGTCATATCTTTATATCTAAGAACTAATATATCTCTACCTTCTTCTAACCAGTAGTCAATATCAATAGTATATGATTTATTCCAAAATTTTGGATAGTCAACAATAGTTTTATCATTTTTCATTATAGCTACATGCCCAAACATTCCAATAGGATTTACAGTTTTTTCTTTGATTATAATATCACCAGGTTCAAGATCTAAGACTATAACAGGTGGTTCTACTTGTTTCCACTTAACATCTTTTTTTTCTTCATATTTAGGGACTGTTTTTACACTTGAACAAGCTGTTAAAAAAAGTAAGCTTATTAGTATTAATATTATTTTAAAATTTTTCATTACTTTTCTCCAATAAAATTTTTATCATATATGATTATACAACAAAAATAGAAAAATTTTAAATTTTATCATTTCGACTATAATTGAAATTGTGAGTAAAATTTGAGATAGCTTCGAGTATAGTCGAAATAGTTTAGTTAGATTCAATTTTAAAACCTTTTAATAGCTTGGAAATAGCTGTGTATAAATTTTTTTTACTAATAGGTGAAGTTTTTGTAATGTATAAAGATAATTCATTTAATGCCCCAGAAATTATATGAGTAACTAAATTTATATCTATATCTATTAAAATTCCTTCTTGTTTTAAAAGACTTAAATGCTCTTTTAAATAAAATTCAGAGTTATTTTCATCAGATTTTTTCCATTCAGTCCAACCAATTATATTAGGAGCATCAATCAATAATATACGAGAATTTTCACTTAAAGTTGCAAATTCTATAAATGCAATACAACCTAAAATAAGTTGTTCCCAAAGATCATTTGATAAACTAGCTTTTTCTTCAATGTATTTTCCAGTATCTATTTGTACCTGTTCTAATACAGCTAAAAATAAGTCTTTTTTATTTTTAAAATGATGATAAACAGCTCCTCTTGTCATATTAGCTTCTTTTACAATTGCTTCAAGACTTGCATGAGCAAAACCATATTCTGTAAAATATTTTTTAGCAATATTAATCAAAGTATTTTTAGTTTGAGCAGAAACAATTTTCTTTTTATTATTTTCTTCCATAAAATACACCTTTATAAGTAATTTTTTAAGAATTCTTCACTTGGAGGAATTGGTTGTATAACATCAATTAATATTTCATTAGGTCCTTCTACAATAAAATGTCTTTGCCCAAAATCTTCATCTTTAATATCATAAACAATTTTTACCTTATCTTTTATAGAATTATATATTTTATCTACATCATCAACTTCAAAATTTAAAATAATTCCTTTTGACATATATCTATAATTATTAGGAATTGTTTCATGCTGATTGTCAATTAAGGCTAACTCAAAACCATTATCATTTTTTAGACTTATATACCAATCACATACAAAACTTTCTTCAAAATTGAAAAAATTAATAAAAAAATCAGCTTGCTCTCTTATTTTATCTAACATTAAAACAGGATAAAAACTTTTTAACATGACATCATATCTCCTTTCAAATTTTATTTTATAATAACATACATACAGTATGTATGTCAAGTTAATAAAAATAAATAAGGATTAACTCCTATTTCCTACAGAAGTCAATCCTTATTAGTAAATTAAATTTTGTCCAACTTTTTGGTGTCAACACAACTGTATTTATTGTACCACAATAATCTCATTGGTAATAATATATAGAATATTATTCCAAAATTTTAATTTAATATATTGTAGACCTATCCTCATTTTAGATATTACATCTGAAATGCCGTTATCCAAAAACATATTCCGGCAATAAGTGAAATCGGAG